>Ga0307379_10003499_pt1 | contig 22797 bp, 20 predicted proteins | sample UN2MG_FD_202237 | JGI IMG/M metagenome (GOLD analysis project Ga0307379, IMG submission 202237) | Soil microbial communities from Risofladan, Vaasa, Finland - UN-2 | ecosystem: Environmental > Terrestrial > Soil > Coastal area > Acid sulfate soil | place: Finland: Risofladan, Vaasa | collected... | reverse complement strand
CCATCTTATTTTAATTGTTTTAAATCCTCTTCAGTCCATCCGTTATCCATCAACTCTTTTTTAGTGTATGTTTCTCCATTTATATTAAATGAAGAACTTGTAGTTGGGTCATTAAATTTAGGTGAAACTTTTTTACCAGACTTACTTCTTTCTCTATTTACAGCCTTATTAAATTCAATACTATTTATTTCTTTCTGTGAAGATTCGTTTAAAACGATATTATTTCCTTTTTTCTTTTCAGAATTAATATATTCATCAACAGTCTCAAAGCCTGAATTTATAAAATCTTTCTTGAAATCAGTAGAAACATTATCTTTATCAATTAACACTTCTTCACGAACAGCTTTTGGTGCTACATCATTAAAGGCTTCGTTTGTTATTCTGAAATTTTTACTTTGAGAAGATATTGCATTTTCACTATTATCATAATTAATTGTTACATCCTTCTCTATTTTTTCAGGCGGCTTTCTTAATGCCCCATAACCAAGAGCTTTTAATTCAGCTTTTGTTAAGTCGGAAGTCTTTATAACTTGCTTCCCTCTAACAACCCTATCCCCATTGTCAAGCAAACTGTTTTCCACAGGGATAAAATCCATGATTCCATTATACGTTGTAGTTTTTCCATCAGCACCAACTACAAGTGCTCCATCTATTTTAACTGGTTTCTGTTTGTCAGTACCAGCGAAAGGGACTGATTTTTGTGTTTTAACTTGAGAACCATTAATGTCAATGACTTTTGGTTCTTCTGTTATAATTACATCCTCTTTTTTGTTATATCCACCACCATCATCATTTCTTTTTTGAACCATTGTTTTCGACTGCTTACTCTCTTCTCCTTTTAATGACATTATATGATTATAAGCATCCTGCTCTGTTACATGACCCAATTGTTGAGCTATATTTTTAGCGGCTGTTCTTGCTCCTTCTTCATAAGACTTATTGTATTGAGTAGTTGTTTGGTAATAATCTCCTTTATCACTTACTCCTGCTGTTTGTTTTATAATCCCATCAATGCCTTCTAAAACTTTAAAGTCTTTTATATACCCATCAAGACTCGCTGCCATAGTCATTTCGTTAAGTTTATCCCTCATGCTTGCTGCTCCAAAAGCATTTCCACCTTCATATTTTCCTAAAAGTTGTTTAAATTCTTGATTATGCTTTCTTGTTATAGGGGATATGTATTTATCTCCAGACTCGATAGCTGCATCAACTTTTGCTGATAAGTCAACAACTTGGTCAACTTCTCCAGCCAAAATTTCAAGATTATCCATTTGCTGAATAAACTCTCTACCTATTTTTGTTGTTGGGTCAGTTAATGCTCTCATTGCAGCTTCCCGGCTACCGTATTGCTTTTCTGCCTCCCCAATAAATATACTCGTAAAATCATTAGCTGTGCTAACTAAGTTACGGTTAAATCTTGGGTCCTTAGAAAGTTTTGGTTTTTTAAGCTTGAAAGACTTTAAATCAGCAGCTCTTTTTAATGCTGCGTCCTGTTGAGCTTGTTTTCTCCTCTCTAATGCAGCAAATGGTACGTAAGCTCCACCACCAACAAAAATATCTCTTGAACCAGTCATTTGACCAGAAGTTCCACCAACCCTCAATGGTTCGTGTAGTCCAGGCATAAACATTTCATTTGTAGCGTCCTTTATAGCAGGAGCCTGACCGTTCAAAGGGTCCATTTGATTTTGAATGTAAGAAACATCACTACTTGGTACATTTTGACCACTTGGATTATACTCTCCTATAGTTGCTGCATCAACAAGATTTGAAACATTGTTACCTTGTGTATTCGGAGGTAAGAATGAGTCTTGCATAGTAGAATAGTCACTTATATTTGGTAGATTTTCAGTCATCTTTATTACCCGTTAACATAGTTAGAGAAATCATTAACTCCGACTGGTGATTGACCAATCATTGAGTTTCCACCACCAAAACCACCAAAACCACCGCCTAACTGTTGTCCAAATCCACCAACACCATTAGTACCAGCTAACCCTTGATTAAATGCCTGTCCTAATCCTGGAGTTTGTATTCCTGATGAAAATTGACCTAAAGAGTTTGTTCCACCGCCACCGATGCTGCCAAGCATACTTCCAGCTTGTCCCCCACCCATCATTCCGCCCATCATTCCGCCCATCATTCCACCACCACCAATAGAACCTATCAGTCCGGATGCAGCAGCGTTTGATTCTTTGTCAGCTTGTGCCTGTTGAGCTCTAAGCCTATCAGTTTCATGTATTCCAAGTTCTAACTTTCTTTGCTCGATTCTATTACCCATCTGAGTAGATAAGTTTTCGTAGAAAGGAATCCTTTGTTGAGATTCTGAGTAACCCTGATTAATGCCTTGCCCAATATTTCTTTGAGCTCTTAACATTGCTGTTACAGTACCACCAACATCTCCGCCAGTGTATTTACCAAGTTGACCCTTGGTTGTTTCCCCCATTTTTTTAATGTCAGAAATACGTTGTTGAGTAAGTGGGTCTCTACCTTCAGATATTTGTTTTCTTGTAGCATCAATCTCTCTTAATCGAGCTATTTGATTCGGGTCTTCAAGCCCTGGTTTGTTCTTTTCAGCTTCAGCTCCTTTTTGGTAAGAATCATACATTCCACCAAAAATACCACCTAAACCAGCACCTACAGCCGTTCCTGCTCCGGGCATAATAGCTGTTCCTATTGCTGCACCTCCTAACATTCCTGTTGTTGAATCAAAAGCCATTGTTTAAGTTTTTTAGGTTAAGACAAATATAGTTAAAATTTTCTTATTTTAATATTTTATATTGCATTGTTGTTGTTATAACTTTAAAATCTTCTGGTTCGCTATGTATAATCTTGACAACAACAGTTCTTTCTTGCAGTCTATCTCTATTTGGAGATACTGAAGCATCTTTTCTTCCTATGAACTGCTCCCATGAATCGTATTGCTTTAAAAACATAGTTCCTTGACCAAACTGACTAAGAGAGCATAGTTTATTCATTTCTACGTCAAAAAACTCAATTCTTGTAGGCTTCATGAGTCCTCTTCCGCCAGTCTGAACTCCAATACGTATAAATTCTTTTTCTATAGAAATATTAGCAGGAGAGAATACTGTTGTAAGTTCAAATATAATATCTCTACCGTTTATCTCAAGGCCTTTTTCAAGTTCAAATGTCTGAAGGTCTCTAACTCCATAAACCTTGTTTTTTGATGTGTAGTATTTGTCAAATGAATAATCGAAGTAACCTTCCCACATTACGTTTTCATTACCGAAAACAAATAGTTTTCTATCCCCATTACTTCCGTCTTCAATATCAAGCCAGAACTCATTGTTATTTTTATTTATTGCGCCTGTAAGAAATCCAGAATATCCGGGTTTTAATCCGTCTAAAAATGGCTTTAGCCTACTGTAGTAGCCAGTTCTTCCTATGTCTTTTATTTGATTTTCAACAAGGTGATATACTGATTGTTTGTTGCAGAAAAATAAAACCTCCTTCTCTATCATCCCACCTTCAGTAATAAATCCTATTGATCTTTCTCCCATACCTCTCCACATCTCATCATTAGAACCTATTTGCTTGCTTATCCAGTATTCACCAGAAACAAATGTATCTGAAGCTGTAGTTGTTAAGTCGTTAGCATCTATATTTGATAGTATAGCTTTTTTGGTTAATAATAAACAAACACCTTTTTCTGTTATAGCGTAAAGGTTTTCCCCTTTCCCTCCAGTAGTAGCGTCATAAGCCTTTTTTATAGGTCCTTGGTCATCGGCGATGTCCGTTCTATTTAAGTTTGTGAATGTTTTTAAACCTGGTGAATCCTGTACATTTATAGCTCTTGGCAAGCTCCATAATACAGCAGTACAAAATTCAGTAACTTCTTTAAATCCAAATTCAGGCTTGCTAAAATATTGTATAGGACCATCGTATGAATAATCAATATTTATAGATGGATTATATTTAAAGCCACCATATCCCCAGTTTGGAAATTCATCAAGACCATAATCACTCTCGTATTCTGCTTTGAATACAAAGTTATTACTAAGGTCAGCAGTGTCCCATCTATTTGCTCTTTTTACATAGTTTGTTTGAGGGAAGAATTGACTATTAAACGATGTTGGAAAACTGTGCGCGTAATGAATTGCTGCTCTATTCTCGCTTAAAAACATAACTATTAACTGTCTAATATATCCAAGAGCAGCATCAGAGTCATCTTGTATCTTATTAAATGTAGCCGAACCGTCTTGCAGCACAAAATCCCTTGGATTCATATAGAATCTTCTAAATGGAAATCCAGCATTAAAATCATATTGTCCTGCAGGGTCATCTGCAGATAGGAAGAAATCAAGCTCATTATTATTGATTTTGTTTATTGGAGAGAATACTGACTCTCCAATAGTAGTGTCTCCACCAAAAACAATAAGAGGTCTTCTTTCATCGTATTTTACAGTGATAAAATCATCTTGCGTAGGGAAGAAATTTGCAATATTGAAAACAATATCAAAATTCTTGTTGCCTGAGTTTGTGTGCGTATAAAGTCCATATATTTGAACTCCTGGTTCCGGTACGTGGAAACCATTATTTATAATGTCGTTTGTTATATTGGTAACATCTATTGCTGACCTGAAAGATACATTCATCCACGCTTTGCTTATCCCAAGGCTATTAACCATGTATAAGTAAGAGTTTAATGAAGCAAAAGAACCAGAAGATGACAAGTCTGGAATACAATCTTCCCATCTTTCATCAACAAGCTCAAATATTTGTCCAGAAGTAGAGTCTCCAACACCAATTATACTTTCTATTTTTTGAAAATGTCCAGTAGATTTGTAGTTGTTAATATTGTTATCTTTTACTTCTGCTCCTTTATTTATTATGTTAACAATGTAAAATGGCTCCGTCCATTCCTTTAATCCTGTATCTTGGAAATCATGATCCGAAGTCCCACCTATACTTGAGTTATAGTATATGCTGTCACCTAATTCTATATCGAAAAATACAGACCCATTATCGTTTACTTCAGAAAAAGAAGCTATAGTGAACACTTTATTACCATCACCTGCAAAAGCTCCAGAAGAAGGCGCGTTTGAGTTTCTATATTTGCTATGAGCAACATAGTTTTTACCGCCGTAAAACACACCCATTCCAGCGTGCTCATTTGGGTTTATTTGACCTTCATCATGCAGTATTCTTGCATAAGTAACTAAATCAACTGTTAAATCTCTATTTTCATAACCTCCAGCAATAACATTATTATAGTTATACATCTCAGAAAAGAAACCTAATGCTGATACTAACTGAATTTCGTAATCATCTGGATTTGCTTTTAAATCATCAATAAATGAAGAGTCGTATAGTTTAAGGTCAGCAGAATGGAACCATAATTTATTTTGATGTTTAGTTACAAGTTTCGTGTTACCAGGAGTGTATTGATTAAACTCTCCCTCTATCATTGAGTAAATACCTATCCCTTGGCATGCAACTCTTCCTGCCGCCTCTGTTCTTACAACTGAGAATCCTTTTACCCAAGAAGGAAGTTTTGTAACCCCACCAATAGCTAATCCTAAAGAGTAGTTGTTTGGAGCAAATCCTTTTGGATTATACGTTCTTTTAGCATTTCCATCATCAACATCAAGGTTTACTCTGTAATCAAGACCTGAAACATCTAAGTCACTCATTGATGTAGGGTGGTACGGTTGGTAGCCAACCTCGTCACCTTCTACAAATGCTCCAAATCCGGGATCAGGACATCCATAACTATTTACAGCACTTCTTGATTTTCCGCCATTAAAAAAGCTATCGTCATTTATTAAGTTCTTAAAGCTACATTTATCCTGCTTTTGAACAGCGTCCTCAAGGTCAAATATCTCGAAAACATCAGTTACATTACCGTATCTGTTTGCTGCTACTGGAGTGCCAAGGTACGAAAGAGCTTTTGAATCAGCAGAAACCTCGTCTCTTCTATTTGGAAATTCAAAATTCTTTAAAGATGGTATTGGCCTTGCAAAACTACTACCTCCAGTACTGCTAAAACAAGCTATACCGAACCCGTACTTTTCACCTCCCATATACTTCTTATAATAAGTATGGTTATGAGGGTCCTTATGGCCGTCTTTATATAAATTCCTAACTACAGGTATTCCTTCTGCTCCGTTTATGTCTATAAACTCAATATCATCAATGTTCTTCGAGTCAAGCTCCACATTCATTAACACAAGTCTTTTATCATGATAACGAATAGCTTTTGCTCTATTTATTATTGTCAGTTTGTTTACCTCGTCCTCTTCGCTTATAGCGTCATTTACATTTGAGTCAACAGGGTCTATAAATTCTTTTACAGAAATTTCCCCGTCAAATAAATCTATTTTTGCTATGATAAAAGAATCTGGAGTTAATATTCCTGACAATCCATTATTGTAAGACTGTCTTCTAACCTCTATAAAATCAAAGTTTGAAGAGTTATTTACCCTAAACTTTATTCTTATACCAAAATTAGTATTGTTTGAAGTGTCTGATATTCCGCCGTAAGTTTTTACATGTGGAAAAGTATTGCTTGCGTAGGAAACACTCTCTAATACTGGTATTGGAGGTGTTGAAGGTGTCCAATCAGTTCTGTCTCCATCAGCAGTTACATATCTAAAAGAGTACATGTACGAGCCTCTTGGGAGTCCATTTGAACCACCAATATTAACAAGCTCCTTAAATACTGGTATGCTTAAAGGGGTCTCGAGGTTTACAGTATAAAGAGACGGGTTAAAATCAGCAAAATATTTTGTTGGATTATTAATTAAAGAATCAAGCATGTCCTTTAAGTTAAAAATCATTGGAGGAGTATTGTTGTCTGTCACAAATATTTCCCCACCTACGCAACTTTCATTTTTATCATGTTGTATCGGGAAATCTATTAAAAAAGGTATTTTATCTGACTTAGCAACGATAACTCCATCTATAATAATTATAGGATCCTCGATTTTATTTCTATCAACCCAAAACTCTATCTTTTGACCATTTACTGAGTCAGCACAAATACATTCGTAACCTTGAACTTGATTATTTTGATGAACTATTTGCTCTCCTTTTATTTTTTCAGCAGAAGAACGATTGCTTCTAACTGATGATAGACGTAGGTTTCTACCCTCAAGATATTCTCCACTCTTAGAGTTTGAACCAAGTATTTCCTTATCAATATCTTGATTAGCACCCTTCTCGTTAGAGCGTACTTCTTTTGGATGGTTTTCTTGCTTCATTTTTAATAATTAAACCTACAAATATACTCTTTAATATCTTCTCTTTGTTTTGAATCTATCGATTTAGCTCTATACTGAGCTTCGGCCCACAAACCATCAAACGGCTTATTGAGAGCTGTATTATTTATGCTAAATAATGTTTGCCACTTATTAAATTGAGCTCCTTCAGCTTTAGCCATCTTTATCTGGTAAACCGGATTTAAAACCCATGATTTTACAGCTTCTCTAAATAACATTGGAACAAATGGAACCTCACCTATATTTACTCCTGTACCATTGAATACTAATGCTACCTTCTCAAAGCTTCTAACATTTGAGCTAAACATTATTTCTCCAGCTTGAATATTATAATAATATAATTCCGAAAAAGAACTACCTACAGCAGCTCTTCTGTATGAAGGGTCGTTTACTGAACCATTACTATTTGGAGTTGACCTATTATCATAAAATGGATCATCATTACTCCATTTGTCTCTTGATAGTGAACCATTGCCCTTTGTGTAATAATTCCTCTTCCAATAAACATTTTTTGAGTTAGCTATGTCGCACTCGGTTCCGTTGAATAAATAAATCTGTTTAATATTAAAAGCACCTTTAGGCATCTCTAATCTTAAATTTTGAGGAACATCAAAAGACTCTGTTCTTTCGTCAAAAAAAGTATCAAAAGCAAGTTCTTGTAACGCTTGCTGTATTAATGACGTGTAATATCCTTTTGAGTTATCTTTAAATCCTTCATCATCTGCCAATTTTAGCACATCTGAAAGTATCTCTTCTGGAGTAACAAAGCTATGTTTTGAAATGTTCATTATTTATTTTGTATTTGGTCCTCACTCATTTCATTAACGCTAACAAGTTTGTTTGTTGGTATTCCTTGAGCAGTATTACTATCGCTACCATCATTAACCCTTTCTTGAGGCATCATTAAAGCCCATCTTCCAAGGTCTAAAACTTGTCTTTTCAAAGTTATTAATAATTCGTCTGGAAAATCAAACTCGTCATCTAAATCTATTCTTGTAATTGGGTCAAGAGTAGTGTATAATCCTATCTCAACAGATTTTATATCAACACATTCTATTCCTAATAAATAGATGTGGTCATGTACTCTATAGAAGTAAGGGTTAGAAGGTTTTGGTTCTTCATACTTAGAGAAATACAAAGCTCTTGACTTGCTTGGTGATGTTCTACTAAATTGTGTGTTTGTAAATGGAGGAGGACATCCTGGAGCTTCAAAATCGATAGAATAAGATATATACTCTATACCGCCATCTAAATCGTAGTCGTAAATGCTGTTTGGAAGAATAAAGAATTTTCTGTTTTTTATCTCATTCTCACTACTTACATTAACTGTTTGAATAGGAATGTTATCAAATGTAGATAAGAACGCTCCAGAATCTCTTTTGCCTATATGCTGAGAGCGAAGTCTATTACCTATTAATATTACCCAAAAAGCTATTTGAGATTTGATAACGTCTTTATCATCACTAATCTGTTTTAAATCCTGAGCGATATCGTCAACAATATGTCTTAAAAGTGTTGCCATATTATACCATTAATTTTACAAGTGTTGATACATCTTGAGCCGTTACCGAATACAAGTTTGTTTGATCGCCTTGTTTATAAGCAATGAAATTTAATGATTTTTGAAACAATAAATCCATTATTGTCTCAGGAAATTCAATATTATCTGTTACAAGGCTTATTTTAGAAGGATTCTTTAATACTGTTACCCCTACAAAATTACCAGCTACAGATGGTCTTATTTGAATTTCTTCACCGCCAGCGTTGTAAGATGAGGAACTATAGTTTCCATGTCCTAAGTAGCTGTATGTTTTTAACCCGTTTAACAATGATTCATTTCCTGAAGAAAAAACATTCTGCCTATTCTCATTCCATTCTTCTATGGTTAATCTTTTTGCTGAAAAATAACTATCAATAAATGATAAGTCATTTCTAAAAACCGATTTCTCTGGAGAAACAAGCTGTGGAGGTGTTGCTAATGGGAATACTGTTGGCTCTGGTGATACAGCTAATATACTCCATATTTTGTAACCAAGAGCTGTTTCATTAAACTGTATTCTTGAAAATGAGTTTGCCTGCCAAATAGTAGTTTTTACAAGCTCCCTTAAATCTTCTTCGGAAAGTTTTTTATCAGAAAATGCTGCATTAAAAACAGCAACCAACCAGTCTATTGCCGAGTTGATTGCTGGTTTAAAATCCTGCTCGAACAAGTATCTATCAGAACCTTCAGCGTCTAAAACACTTTTCATTCTATCTACAACACTCTGAGCACTTATCATTTCTTATAAATTTTTTGTTGGTATAATTTCTTTTTCTATAATTGAGTTTCGTAATTTAATTTGGTTAGCAGCATCTTCAGCAGCAATTTCATTTTCAGCTTGCTTGTTTGCTATTGACAATCTTAACATATCTACATCTTGAGATGGTGTTATTCCGTTCTGATTAGCCAGTTTTATAATTTTACCAGTATCAGACCTTTGTAATACGGCCATGATTTTTGCTAATTTAGCAGCTTTTCTACCGTCAACATTCATCGCGTCAATATGACTTTCAAAAAATATAGAACCGTAACCTCTATGCTGTTTAAGCCAAGCCACTTCTTTCTTACTTTTGCTGACATACTGAGATATATTATGCAATCTTTCTTCCTTACCATTTTTAACTCTTCTTGTTGATTGATACTCAAAAACGATAGTATTTCCAAAAGGAGTTCTTACTGGGTGTCCATTTCTTTTATCATCAACAATAACATACATTACCTGGTGACAATAAAAAGGAACGCCATCAATTATTAAATCTTCAGGGTCGATATCTTCATGTTTTACATAAAAATTGTCTCCACCGTACTTTTCACTATCTGGTTTTTCTTTTAGTCCAGCAACTAAATCTTTTAACACATCAGCAATGTCAACATCACTTTTGTTACCACTTGATTTTTGGTTTTGCAATTCACTAATTTGTTTTTGCATTGCAAGAATCAATTCTGTTTGATTTGTGTCTTCTGATTTTTTCTTGTTTTCTTCTGAGCCTGATAATTCTTCTATTTCTAAAGCCATCTTGTTTTTTATTTTATATTTAAAATAAGGGTTGGCACTTTTTCAAGAGCCAACCCCATGTTAGTTAGTTTTTATACTACTGAACATCAATCCAGAAACATCCTACTGGATTGTTGAACTCTAAGCTCAACTGACCACCACACCAGTAATCGATGTAGTTTTCTCTTGTTCCGTTCTTACCTCTGTTAAGAGTTTGTCCCATTTCAAGAGCGTCAATTCCTTTCATTTTTACTGGAGAGATAGCCTCTTGATCTAAAACCAAGATTTTTCTTTTCCATTCAGCAGGGAAACAAGACTCTTCTCTAAATAATTCACAAGGAACTAAAACGAAGTTCATTGTTCCTACCTCGATTCTTCTCAGTTTCAAGTTAGCAACCTCATCGTTTGGAGAATATCTCAATCCTGGTTGTTTGTAGATTTTAGAGAACTCATTAAGAATCTCATCTGTTCCATAAATGAAACGAGTACCACCTTCAACCTTGAAGTTTGTTTGGAAAGCCAATGTTTCGAAAGCAGCTTGTAAACCAGCTACAGTCGGGTTAGCACTTGCTGAACCTGCAGCAACCATAGTAGGATAAACACCACCCATAGCTTTAGCTACTCTACCACCAGACAACGGAAACTCACCTCTTTGACCATTGAAGTAAGAGTTGAAGAAATCTACTCTTAACTGGTTTAATTTGTGTTGTTTATCGTGAGTAAGGTAATCAGTAGTACCTGCGTTGATGTGTTTTTGCATCTCTACTCTCGCCCATCTTTGAGCTCTCATGAAGAATTGGATGTAGTTGTATCTCTCAACAAATTCCATTCTTTCGTAGTTTTTGAACACATCCATTCCGTCAGACTCGATAGTTGATTGGAAAGCAAAAATATCGTTAGCTGCGATAGCAGATAAACCATCACTTGTTTGTGAAGATACGATAATTTGATTACCAGGACCAACCTGAGTAATAACAGCTTTACTGTTGTCAGGATAGATAATAATTAAATCCTCAGAAACGTGATTCATAGAAGCCGCCGTTAATGGGATAGTTTGTGTTTGTGAAACACCAGCAGCACCAGCTTGAGCAGCAACGATAGCAGTAGCCTCAATAGGACTTCTACCAAAAGTCTTCTCTAAATAAGAAAACTCGTCAAGGTTTTTATCCTTGTAAGGTTTCATATTCAAAAGCTTCAAAGCATTGTATTGAGCTGGAGCAGCGTCAAAAATTGCTTGTTTTACAGCTTTTTGAATTAAAATTGATTCTTGTGGTGAAAAGCCTGAATCAACTGCGTAATTCGACCCTTCTGGGTTAGTGTTTAAATTCCCGAAAGGTGAATTTCCAACACCAGGTACATAAGTTTGTGCACTCATAATAATAATTTTTTGGTTTTAGTTTAACTTTTAATATACATTATTAGTCGTTCCTACACCTTTAGTTATTGCGTCTATTGCTGTCCTTACCTCTGGTCTTACACTATTGTTTTGATCTTCTGATTTCTTTTTCACTTTTGGTTTCGCTGGAGTCCTTTCCAGTATTGCTTGTCTTTCATTTGTTTCAGATTGATGCTGTGCTATTGTCTTATATTGCTCCAACATGTCGTAGCCATGTTCCGCCATACTAATTCTTAACGCAGCTTCCTTCTTAAAGGTTCCGTCTTGATTGAAAAATAATTCATTCAATTTTTGAACAGTTAGGTTTTGCTTCATTCTTTTTACATAACCATCATCAGCACCGTCCAAACTTTTCTTTAAAAACTCTATAGATTCATCTATAGAACTATTAACTTTACTCTCTCTTTCCTGAGCCTCTTTAATCTGGTTCCCTTTAAAACTATCAAGAGCTACCTTGTCTGCTTCATACTGCTTTTTAGCAGTGTTAACAGCTAAATCTATAGCTTTCTTAATTCCAGTGTCAGGGTCTTCAGAATTATAGTCATCCCACTCTTCTTTAGAAAACTCTCCAGGAAGATAATTGTCAACCAATGATTTTACAGCATGAGCACTTGCTTCTTTGCTGAAGTCCATATTAGGCTTACTAACTATCGGTGTCTTCCAGTCTTTACCTTGAAGAAAAGCATCAATTCCTTGATACAGTTCAGCAGGGATTTGCTGGAAAATTCCTTCGTATTTGCTTACAAGCCCTTTAGTTATTTCAAATTCTTCAGACTTACTTTTAAGCTCTGAAAAACCAGAAACTAAAGCTTCTAAGTTTTCAATACCAGTTTTCTCTTTTACAAAAACATCAACTTTCTCTTTGCCTTCAAAAACAAAATCTTCTTGTTTTTTTGTTGACTGAGTTTTAACAACTTTTTCACCCCCAAAAATAGGGCTATCTATAGTTACTTCAACACCATCAACAGGTTCTTCTTCCTCTTCTTCCTCTTCTGATTCCTCATCTTCAGGTTTAGATTCTTTTTTACCTTTTGACTTTAGCAAATCGTTAGCTACTGCTGTTGCGTCGTTTGGATCAATAATTTCAGGTTCAATTTCCTCTTCCTCGTTTGGATTTGGATTTCCTACTGGGTTCATCTGTATAGAGATTTCTTCTGCAGTGGATTGTGGTATCAAACCTTCAAGAGCACCCATTACAGATGATAGTGATTGTTCTCTACTTACCCCTTGCTCTTCTCCTAAGTTTTCTGCTTGTTCTGACATAGTTTTCCTTTTACTATTTAGGCAAATATAAATATTTTTTTAATACAACAAACTATAATGTTGCGTTTTTTGTTTTATTCATTGCATCAATCTCTCCTTTTAATGCTATTTTTTCCATTTCGTTAGAGTGGTCCTCCATTTTTTCTATGGTTCTACCCTTTCTTTCGTTCTCTATAAATTGAGCGTTAGCAGCTTCTTGCTGTGCTATTTGTTGTGCTGCTATTTGTTGGTCAGCCTGTGCTTGTTTTGCTTGCTGTCTTTGTAGCTCTATTTTCTTTCCGGAATTTTCTCTAAGAGCCATAGCTACGTCGGCAGGCGTAGATCTTGAGTATAGGTTAGCATATATAGTTTCATCTATCATTCCTGTTTGAAGGAATACATTAAGCATTTGGTCTCCCTGAGCAAATAAAGATTCTTCCGCATTTTCTCTCGTAACAAAAGTTCTAAAGTCCTCATTACGCATCTCTTTGCTTAATTCAAGTATTTCAACACCATCATCCCCAACAGCAATAGCAAGTTCTCTCTCGTTATCTATGTACATTCTTTTAGCTACCGTTGCAGTATGCTGGTGAACCTGCAAGAATACTTGTGTTAAAGCATTATAGAATGGCTCCTGCATTAACGAACCTCTTTGTATAAGCAACTGTGTTACTCCTACAAGTTGGTCTGAACCTGTGCTTTCTCCTTTTAATCCCTCATTTACACCTGTGTTTTTCTGTATGATACCCTCCATTACTGGTATGATATCAAACAATCTATAAGTCCCTTGTTTTGGGGTGGCATCATAAACACCTACAGAGTTTGGTATTCCTCTTCCTTTTGTTCTTAGTGTTATTGGTTTTCCTTGGTCAATATCTCTATAAAGAGCATCTTCCCCGTCAGGACCATCAACAGCATCTTTATCAACAACTACACTCGAACCTCCAGATTGGTTTATTTGTGATTCTGCCACAGACAATACTCTATTTATAAATCTCTGTGGATTTATAGCATCATCTACTGGACTCATTATCTCTCCATCAACATATCCCCATGTGTAGCATTTGAAAGGGAATTTAACATTTGATAAGTCTAACCATTCAGTCTCTTGGTAAGGGTGTAAACCGTAATCAAGAACAATGTCTGGGATCTTATCTTTTCCCATGGTTGGGTTTCCTATAGCTCCAAACGGTATGAATACACAGAATCTAAGAACATCTATATACATAGACCTTTTCTTTTTTCCCTTGAATAATCTTTCGTTTTTCGGTGAGGCAGGTGGTTCTATTAAATCTTCCTCAGTATATGGTTCTCCTGTTCGTGGGTTTTCTGTCTCTCCTAAATATATAAGGTATGGATATCCAAATTCATCATATACATATCCGGCATCTTTCTTCTCTTCGTCTCTCCAGTAAGAGTGGCAAACTGGTATTTTTGTTGATCCAACATTTACAGTTTCACCATTTACAGAGTTGTTTAGATTTGATTGTCTTTCAGAAACGTAGGACTCTATTGCTTCCCTTTTGTCATCATCTATGTTTTGATATCCTTCGAAAATATCTGTAGGCAACATTCCAACGCATTTACCCATATAATCAGCATCAGTAAGGTCGTACTCTCTCGCTGAACGGTCAAAGAAAAACTCTTCGGACTCAACTATATCATATCTTTGGTGTCCACCATGTTCAAACCCCTCTATTACAGCAAGACCAGATAAACCAAGATTTTGAGCAACCCTTGTCTGTTTTTCGTCAAGATTATTTAGGTTTTTAACATACTGAATAAGGCTGTTTATGGTTTTAACAAAAGAATCTACATATAGGTTCTCGTGTATTTCAATAGTTTCATTCTCGCTATCTCCAATAGATTTATCAGCTTCTTTCATTAGCCTACCAAGAGCAGGAAACTCCATGGCAACCCTTGTCTTTAGTAATTTTTCCCCAAGAGAACGCTCTCTTCTATTTATAGCTTTTTTAGATACACTTTTTGCACTTGCATTTATTGATAAGCGTATAGAGTTACCTCTAAACTGCTCTATCATTGGGCGAATAAGGTTGTGTACAATCTTTATTCTATTTCTTGTTTGCTTGGTAGCATCCATTAAAAAAGCCTCAACATCTTCATCGAAGGTCCATTGATTACCTTTATAGAAGTTTTTATTTAGCTTTGTTTTAGCTATAAATTCCTGGTGCAAAGATGTGCTTGCATCTGTAAGGGTGAATTTCCCATACTGCAAGTGATAAGCAGCGTCCTTATCCTTTGTAGTTAGTCTATTTGGTTTATTAACTGCTTCGTTTGAAAAGTAGAACATAAATTAATCTTTTTTTAATGTGTGTCGTGAAATTGTTCTATTAGGTCTTCAGCGTTTAATTCGATAAAGTCCCCGTCTTCTTTTTCAGTTATACCAAATCCGCCTTCAGCTTGGTTTATAAGTGTAGACATGTTTCTACTTATTACAGCACAAGCGTCTATGTATGCTTTTTTCTTTGTCCAATCAACCTCGCTATCTTTATTTAGAAATTCAGTCTTTATATTTACATCGACAAGCAACTCATAGTTTTGCATTATCTTTTCAGTCATCATTTTTGCACGTATTCTTGGACCAATTTCAAATCTACGCATTTCTCCAATAGCAATTCTTAATTTTTCAGGATAGTTTCCTGCTGAGTAAGTGCTTTTTAATGCGTCAGCATTTTTACCATGCGATTCAATAAGAGCTAATTCGGTTCTTTTCCTATCGTCTTCCTCATACATGAATGGACTTGCTTTACATGCAAAATACCAAGCAAAAAGCAATTCAAACTTATTTACTTTCGTAAATATGTCTACCTTTTTTAATTCTGGATAATCTGATAAAAGACCATTCTTAGTTCTTGGATAGAACATTGACAATTTTTTATCTGTAGGTTCTTTACTCATTATGCGACTCTTTTTCTTACTTCTCGTCTACTCAAGTTTCCATTATGGTCCCTATATAATTCATGTCTAACAATATACTTGTCAGCTTCACTCTTTATCTCTTTAGGGATAAGATGAGAATACGATAAGCTACAAATATAAGAAAAAACTACAGCAAACAAAACGTCATCATGATATTTCCTTTTATCGGCCGTTCCCCATGTCTCATTACCACTATCTGTAATGGTGCAAACAAAGGTTCTTAGCTGTATAAAAAATACATCTATACATATTCTATCTCCGTATGCTTGTATAAATTCAAATAGCTTATTTATTATAAACTTAGTTCTTGCTGAACGGTTATCTATACCTATTATTGCTGAACCTCCCTGCATATACTCTGGAAGCTCTGTTCTATAGACCAAACTACTATAAAACCCCTTTGTGTCTACATAATCGATGTATGCTGTTCCAATGTTTGACTCTACAAGCTCTTTAGCTCTTTTATCACTGCTATTTTCTGTTCCGTAGTAAAGATGGAGTAGCATTGTCTGTAAGAAAGTGTATTTATGGTTACTATCCCTATAGTTTACTATAGCTGAAGTTGTTTTATAGTGGGCGTCAAATATTGCTGATGCCATATTTGAATATCCGTTATCTGTAGCAATAGGATCCGTTCCTCCATAATATCTATTTATCCAGTTTTTGTATGGGTGCATGAATATTATAGTTGAAGCTCTTGGGTCATCATCTTCTGTAGGTACAAATGTGGCTCCTGTTATCATGAATGGAACATCTTCATTTTCTCCTGCAGGTCTTGATGTGTCAAATACCGGCTCGAAAAATCCTTTCTGAGCTCTTACGTTGTGAGGAATATCCCTGATCCTTTCAATGTTTCTATTGATATAATCGATTCCAACAAGTGTTTTTGCTGAGGTAAGGAACATATCTTCGACAATAGAGGGGTATGTTTGTCTAAATTGAACAAGTTTTTCCTCTCTATCAGGGCCATCAACAGTATATACTTTTTTCTCTGATTCGTAAAATTCTTTTGTAATACCTGGTCTACATGTCCAGTCAAAAAATAAAGGAACAATACCACTACTAAACTCTCTATTGGTCCAGTTTCTCATACATTGAGTATATTCCTCTTCGTATGCTTTACCACCCTTATCCATTTCTCCACCAGTACCCCAAGCAATAATCTGACGCTTCATTTCAAGCATCTTTGTAATAGGGTTCTGCATAAACATTGTAGGACGAGCCTCTTTCATCATCTTACCAAGTATTCCGATGTAACCAGCCTCATCTATCATTACAAGCTGTGGAGAACCACCATTTATCGCTGAAACAGATGGTGCTACTACTTGTAGTTTTGAGTTTATACCTTTTTTTGTTCCTTTTTTAGCCTTAGAACTAAGTCTAAATAAATTATCCCTATCATTACTTACTGCAGGCTTCATCCATTCAGGCAGCTCGCTAAATGGATATTTTATCTTATCTTCAAAAATCTCTATACCGGTTTCTTTATCTTGTGTAATAAATTTCAGGAAGAAATTTTTGTTGAAAACGATTTTCTTTAAGGCACAACCACCAAGAGTCGATGTTGCTGCTATTTGTCGACCTTTACCAATCATCATAGAGTAGCCACAGTCAAACATGTAAGCAATAACCTCGTGAACAGGCTTAGCATCGTATGTTCTTGCTCCAGAGGTTAAATCACCCTCTTTAAGCACAAGGTATTTATTTAGAAAGTATAGCGAGTTTTCTTTACATCTACGCATCTCTTCGATAGCGTAAAACTTTTGCTCATCAAGTGAATGGTGATTTGTTATTGAGCCATTTTCTGAATACCATTGATTTGCTTGCTGTACATAAAGCCTAAACTTTTTGTATGGGACCATTTTTTGAAATCCAGAATTGATGCTGTCAATCCATTCTATAAAATCCCTCTCGTGTAAAGTTTTTGATGTTGGCAACCAATCTTCAGCTTGGATATCAAGAGAGCCTTCAAATCTGTAGTCCGTTCCTTCTGTGATGTTTTTATAACCCTCGGCAGTTTTTATAACTATAGTCTTCTCTTCTTCAGCAACAGAACCAGATATTATATCGATATGCTTATCAGCATCGATGGCTTTTTCACTTTTTACGCTTACATCAGAAACCAATAGTGTTTTTGTAGCTCTTTTTGTTTTTAGAGCTGGCTCGGAGATATAGTTGTGCTGCTTGAGAAGTTTTATATCCTCATCGCTTATCGATATTCCTTTGGTATGCAGGTCGAAAAGGAAGTCAAGCCTATTTGACCTTACTATTTCGTTTTTTGTCTTTATACTCATTTCTTCTGTTCTTGAGACAAATATAAATAAAAAACCCCATACTTTTGATATAGGGTTTTTTATGGTTAGTGGGTAGTGTTATTATTTTTGTTCGAAAGAAAGCTCGTTCAATGCTTCAATAGCATCAGAAATAGCACTTACTGATGATTTTAAAGAACTGAAATACTTTTTATCAAGCTCGATAAATTTCATCGTGCTATGATCGATAATTCTTTGGTGCGATGTAGCAAGTTTCTTATCGCTAAATTTCTTCAAGCCTTGCTCAATGTTTATCAACAAAGAAACAGCTTTCGCTCTTACTGTGTCAGCATTGTAACCTTCCTTGATACCTTCGTCGCCATTGTATAGTGAATTGCTATCACTGTGGTCAACGTATTCCTGCTTAAAGTCTATCTTGTCATAAACATTAGTAAGAACTTTTCCCAAATTATTTATCGCACTATCTAATTTTTTAGATACTGCAGCATCAAGTTCTGAGCCTTGAAGCGTCATAAGCTTCTTCATAGTAGCTTTTGCTTGTGAAACAGTCATTCTTGCTGTTTCGAAAGTTGTTGTCATTTCATTTAAACGCATTTTTTTTTGTTTTAAAGGTTAAAAAAAAGAAGGTGTTACTGTGCTTCGCACCTTCTTTCTCGAAACTATGCTACCGCTTTTAGTGGAGAATAGTTTCCGAATAAATTTACTAATTTTCCTGTTAAGGATGTCAACCACTTCGCGCTTACCACATACTTGCAGTCAAAACCAAAAAACGACCCCATATATTCTTACTATCAGTGGAGTCGGAGGGATTCGAACCCTCGTCCAAACAATCTGTCAATAAACAGGTTAACAGTGCAAATATATATAACTTTTTTTAAATAAAAAAACCTCCGGTTAGAGGAGGTTTTTTTAGTTAGGTGTAGTTTTTCTTACGGCGTTACTGTAGATACTAAGCCTACTATAGCTGTGAAGTCGTTATCCATCAATATTGATGTTGCGTACTCCCAAGTAACTTGTTTTACATTCATACCAGCATCCATGCTAAACACAATTCTGTAAACAGTCTTTACTGAGTTTGGTGTTGGTGGGATGGTTAGCTTTACGAAATTAATAATTTTTTCAGCATTTACTGGCTGAACATCTCCTGTAGCTCTTGAGCTATGGATCATTGGTTTTACTAATGCACTCATGGTTTTTTATTTTTTTTAATGATTAAATAGGTTTACTTATTAAATCAAGTACCCTTGTGTACTCAGCGTTTCTGTCGCATTGGTTTTTATATTTCCATACTATCTCTTTTGGGCTTGAACTGTTTTCGTCGCGGCTAAAAACTAAATGAAACCGAGCTGATGCTGTTTTTCCTTGTTGTGGCAAGTCAAACTTCTTAAAAGTAAAACAGTCATTAAAATTAACTGGGTCAGGCGTTCCTTCTGCAGTTAATGAGTGGATAAATGGTTTCTCTAATGCCATAATATAAAAATTTTTAGTAAAGATATATAAAAAAAATGTTTTATATCAAAAAAAGTTTTATATTTGCTATGTTATTCGACTTCTTGGAAAGGGGTTATAGATAGCGAAGTCATGTAGAACACATTTAAAAAAGGTTAAAATCTTTTTGAAAGCCCCAAAAACAACCCCTTTCCACAAGTTAGGGGCTTTTTTTTTTGTTAAAAATTTTATAACATTAAACCATTACGGGGCAGTTCAAATTTTCCCACTGCGTAAACAAAAGGAATGTAAAAATGTAATGAAGAGTACAATTAAATGCTGATTAAAAAATATGTGCAATGCTTAGCCGGCAACACATGACCTTCAAGATATAAGAAATTATAGTCAGCACCGAAAAAGAGTTAGATGTAGCAGTTTAACCGCCAAAATGGCAAGGGATTCGAATGTTAATTGTGCTAATCGAGGGAATACTCCCTCTGAAATCCCTCTTGAAGGGATATAAGGCTAACTATGCCCAAGAGACAACAGAAGCAAATAAAAAAATAAAAATAATATAAAAATAGTTGTTAATTAGATTTTTTATTCTAAATTTGACCTATTATTAAGAATTAAAATATTAAATATGGCAAGCAATAAAGGTTATAGAGTAGGTTATAAGCAGTCGGCATCAAAAGCTTTATCTGTTAAGATAGGCAGGAACGATGTTTGTCCTTGTGGGGCTACGGTAGATAAAGTATTTACAGACGAATTAGGTGTTGAACAAGTAATACCAGTAAGGATGAAATACAAAAAGTGTTGCATGGGGAAAAATCTTTTCTACAAATCAAAAGAAGATATGGAGCGAGCTCGTGTGTTAGATGGCTTACCGTTAAAAGAAGATAATTCAAACCAAGAAAACATATAAGAAAATGAACGCAGAAATACAATTTGATTTTAACAGAGCAGAATCTCTTAGAATCTACCCGAAGAAGGACCGTAAAAAATTAACATCTTCTCCAACAGAGCGAAAAGCATTAACAGCATTAAAAGCATGTGAGAAAGAGCTTAAATTCATTATGAATGTAGCTAACGACAGAGGTGAAGACATTAAGAAGCTTGTAAAAGAGCAGGCCGAAACAGGGTTACACCTGATAGACCAACCTTTTATTCCTGAGTACCTTGGCTTCAAAGAGGTAATCATGGATAGTATTGAAGGGGAAGTCGAGGTTGTTGTAAGAATATACGCAAAGCAGGGTTTCAACATTACTCATATAGGAGATTCGTTATACCTGGTATATTGTCCAAATGGACAAAAGCCTGTTGTTAGAATTAGAAACATGTACGAGGCTATCATGATGCTTGGTGGTCTTAGTGTTGATGTTACTTTCGAAGGTTACTTTGCTGGAGAATACTCTTCTGAGAAATCTATAGAAGAAGTTTTAACTGGAGCAATGACCAATATCGCTATAATGCGAGAAGATGCTAAGCTATTGTCAGGAGGGGAGTCTTGATAAGAGTAATTAAAAATATAATCTGTTGGATAGTTGAGACTGATGAGCTTTGGGCTTGGTTCTCAGCTATCCTTTTCAGTGGCGGAATACTCTTATCGATGATATTCATACATTGGCTATACGAATTTACTTACTAAAAAAATAAACTTTAAATTTAAAACAGATGTCAAATAAAAGACTGAACGGCTTTTTTGTCTATGTGCTGTTAGCGGCAGTACTTACTTCTTGCTCTGAACAAGATGTATGTAATTACAACGGAAACCAAATTGTAGAAAAAGAAGATGCACCTGCTGGCAAGTGGTTTCGTTTTAGAAAAGACGGTGAAATAACAGGGAGGGTTTATGTTGTTGAATATGATTGGAACAAGTATAGTGTTGGTGATACTTTGTATTGCTACTAACATCGGCATAACAACCATTTCAATAAATATTAATTAAACAAAACTATGGCAGCAAAGGAAAATAATAAAATAGTCAAAAAATATTTTAACAAGTATTTTAAACAAGACTACATTGAAAATGACTATTTAGAGTTTAAGTCATTAGTTAGAATATTGAATAAAAAAGACAAGGCAACCCAACAACTCCAAACCGAGCTAAAAGAAGCAAGAGAAAGGATAATTCATCTTGAGGATGGGACTGTTGAGAAAAATGCATTATTAGAAAAATTACTATCTGAAAACGATATAAACAAAGCGTGGGGTAATGCAAGTTTTGGAGGTGATATTTCTAAAAGGGATGTAATACAAAACGCATTGATGAAATTTGCAACTGGATATGGAACTGGTTATACAATCGAACAAATTTGCAGAGAATTAAAGTTAATTACAAAACAATGTAACTTAACAACTTTGGGTAAGAGGTATTTATACGATTCATATTATCACAAAACAAGTGTTTAACCAAATAACAAATAGACTATGGAAAAGATAAAACTAAAACATTTAGCACCTTATTTACCTTATGAATTAAAGATGGTAGTGTTTGTGCGTGGTTGGGGCAATAACCACAACAAAGAACACATTAGAATAAAAGATGTTGGTATAAATCAAATAGAATGGTTAGTAACATCAACCAGAAATAAACCAATACTAAGACCATTAAGCGATTTAAAAAAACCAATGACTGATATTGATGGCGTTTTTATACCTTTTGATTATTTGATTGATAATACCAAAGTTATTATATGTGAAAACTATATTAACAAAAATATAAGTCTTTTATCAATTAAATATTATGATATGGAAAAATTATTTCAATGGCACTTCGACGTTTTCGGACTTATAGAAAAAGGTTTAGCTATTGACATCAACACTTTAAACCAACAACTAAAAACTAAATAAAAGAGAATGATTCAATTTTTAATAAATATTTTCCGCGTCAAAAGTCTACTCAGGGAGAACAAGATACTTAAAGGCAGGCTAATTGTTTGTGAGAAAGAGTTAAACTCTTTGATTACAGAAAACCACCATTTAAAAATGAATATCCTCTCCAGGAACAACATCACCGGATTTAGCAACTTTAATTAATTGTAACCATGAAATTTATATTCCTACGCAAATTTTATAAGCATCTTTTCAAATTTTGGATCAAGAAACATATTAAGAAGCAGCCAAAGCATATCTACGGATGGCATAAAAAGAGAATCCAAGAAATTATGCGCGGAGAAGGATAATTATATAAACCAAAAATAAATAACAATGAAAAACCTAACACAGTGGCAACACTTTAAAAA
>Ga0307379_10003497_pt1 | contig 22808 bp, 10 predicted proteins | sample UN2MG_FD_202237 | JGI IMG/M metagenome (GOLD analysis project Ga0307379, IMG submission 202237) | Soil microbial communities from Risofladan, Vaasa, Finland - UN-2 | ecosystem: Environmental > Terrestrial > Soil > Coastal area > Acid sulfate soil | place: Finland: Risofladan, Vaasa | collected... | reverse complement strand
TTCGACAGCATCACGGTGCGCGAGCCGAAGCGGGCGATAGAGAAACCGGGCACAAAAACGAGCTGCTGCTCGCCGGGCTGCTCCAGGCTTCCGTTGGCGTTATACGTGAAAGCCTGGGAGAGCGGGTCGCGTTTCACCTGCCACCACGACACTGGAAGCAGGCTTCGCACCTCTACGACGGCCGGCGTGCCGGCAGCCGGCGCCGAAACCGGCATCCGCGCCGACGCAAGCTCCTGCGCGTCCGCACAAAGCGTTGCGCATATCGCCATCAGCAATCCGTATGCGGCCGTCATTCTGCTGCTCATGTCTCCCGACGTTCCGGCATAATCGCCTCAATGCCCAATTGACCGGCCAGCTCGAGAAGCTCGCTACCGATATCCTCGTACACGATTGAAAAGTGCTGCGGAAATCCATGCCTGAGAATCGCATCCAGCAGCCTCCGCACCGGCGGCTCGAACTTCACGTTCACGTAGGTGCCTTTCATCGACGGCGGCGTCTCAACAGCCCGACCCGACGCAATCAGCATCTTGCAGCGGCCCTGCGTCTGCTGCAGCCTCGCTATCGTCACCTCGCCCGTCTTCAGCGGGAAGTCGAAAGCAATGCTATCCTTGCAGCGCGGCACGCTAACCACCCGCGGCTCGAACCGCGGGTTCACCAGCGACGCCGGCGCGTTGCCGCAGTGCCAGAACAGTACCTGGTTGGTCTTCTCGTCGCGCTGAATCCAATCGGCGAAGAACGGCGGCCTGCCCGTGTAAAGATGCTGGACGAGCATCGTGAGCGCCGCGTTCACGTCGGTTTCGCAGCTTGCCGGAATGCCGGCATCGGTCAGCCTCGAACCCACCGCACAGATGCCCAGCTTGTGGTTCTCGAGCATCTCGGGGCAGCACCGCATCGCAACCGCAACGAACTCGCTGCTCGCCACGATCTTTCTCACTGCCGCGTGAGCCGCACACGAGCGCCGCAAAGCGTCGGCGTCGCACCCCTCCAGCAGCAGGTCTCGCGAACGCAGCTCCGCCAGGTCATCGTCTACCTCGCCCTTCCCAAGGTCCGAAATGCACCTGAACACCTCCGACAGGTCCACGTGCTGGATCTGAATGCCGAACATCCTCCTGATTTCCGACTCGTCGAAATGGCATGCGGGGCAGCCGCTAAGCGTATGCCCGATAACCACTACCTTCGCAAACCTCAACGCCCGACGCACCATAGCAGTGCGCACAAAACGGTCGATATCACGGCGGGCCTCCTCCACATCCGGCAGACCATGCACAAACGTGAAACGGCAGCCCGACTCGGTGAGAGCGGCCGCGTGACTCAGCAAGCTCGTCATGCTTCCGCAATTCAGCGGATTGGGCTCGATATGCGCCTCCGGAATCCCCCACATAGCCACGGGCACATGCGCCTCGCAAACAAGCTCCACGCTCAGGCTCGCCGGCGAAAACGAACCGTGCTGTATAACAAGGCCGTCCAACTCCGACTGCCTGAACAGCGAAGCAGCCCGCAGCGCGTCATCAACGCTCGCAATCGCATTCTCCGGCGCCACCACCTCCACGCCCTCGCGCTTCAGCAGATACTTGCGTGAATCCTCGGCCACCTTACGCGCACGCTCGTTCGGCGCCTGCGTGCACGCCACAAGCGAAACAAACCCGATTCTTGCCGATCTCTTTGCCACGTAATGATCTCCGCAAAAGCTGGCCCTGATGCACGGCCGGCCGGCAAACCACACTATGCCCCCAGCCAACCGTGTATTATCACCAAAGCAGCTTTCGCGCTCAAGGATAAAATGCACCGCGGACGAAAAAAACCGCACCAGCCTAAAACTACATCGTCAAAATCGCGGCAAAGGTTTACGGCAGACCGCGCACCGCCGAAAGCTGAAATTCGTTACGTAGAACCCGATTTTTCATTGACTCGATTTTCCTCACTTGGTATAATCTTTGCTGTTGTTGAGCTTTTGCGGGCAGGTAGCTCAGTTGGTAGAGCACAGGACTGAAAATCCTGGTGTCGGCGGTTCGACCCCGCCTCTGCCCACCACCTCAAGTCCTTATTCCACAACACCTTTCGATCTCCAGCAGGAAACAGGCGGGCCGCAAGATGCCCGGCTTCTTCCCATTTTTTTCCAGTATGTCGACAAGCTGCCCGCTATGATGCGCGGGAATGCGATGCGGTTTATGGCGTGGCGGGATTCGGAATGAGCAACACCACACCAGTCACTATAGCGGCTACCGCCAGCCGGGGCATCCGTACCGTTATGGGATTGGCGGCGATTCTGCTTTGGAGCAGCTTGTTTGCAATCACCACGCACGCGAACGCCGCGGTCGGCGCCTTGGCGGCGACCGGATGGAGCTATCTGATCGCGGGCGGGCTCGGGTTGCTTGCCGGGGCGCTGACCGGCCGCTGGCCGGACCTGCGAATGTTTCCACGACGCTATCTGGCGGCGGGCGCCGCCTGTTTCGTTCTCTATTCGGTCGGGGTTTTCCTTGGTCTGCACCTTAGCCACGGGGCGGAACAAGGGATGGAAGTGGCGCTGGCCAACTACCTGTGGCCGGCACTGTTGCTCGCGCTTTCGATACCGATTCTCGGTGCGAAGGCGCGATGGACGTTGGGCCTTGGATTGCTTGTAGCACTGTTCGGATTGGTGTTGGTGGTGGGGCGCGGCCAGTTGTCGGCGTCCGGATTGTGGGCACAACTGGGAGCCGATCCCTTGCCTTGCCTGCTGGCGGCGGGCGGCGCGGCGATGTGGGCGTCGTACAGCCTGTTGACGCGCCGCTGGCTGGCGGGTTCGCAGGTAACGGCGTTGCCGTGGTTCTTTCTGTTGGCCGGCGTCGTGCTATTGTCGCTGGCACGCGGCTTGCCGGTGACACAGCAGTGGACCGCCCGCACAGTGGCGGAAACCGCGTTTCTTGGCGTGTTCCCGGGCTGGTTGGCATACAGTCTGTGGGATCGGGCGATGCAGGGGGGCGACGTGGTGCTGCTGGGCGCCGCCTCCTACGGCACGCCCCTGTTGTCGACGCTCTGCAGCTCCCTGTACCTGGGCGTGCCGCTCAGTACCGCTTTGGGGCTGGGCTGCATGCTGCTGATCGGCGGCGCGCTCATCTGCCGTTTCTCGATCACCGAGTCAGTGGCGGCAGGTAAATAGGTAGATGCCCGTGTACTCCCCGCTTGCAGGCATGGAATCCATCTGCCGCCGGCCACCGAGGCCGAGATGGTGACGTCGACGAGCGGCGAGTTTGTGAACAGCGTGCTGCCGGTGGACTGGTCGGCGAGGGTGCCGCTACTGCGCCCTGAGCAACTCGGGCTCGAGCCAATCGGCGGCGTCCTCGCGGTTGCCGTCGTCGGCGTCGTGCACCACGAGCGTAAGGCGGTCCACTCCGGTTACATCGACGGTGATGTGCACGGGGGCGCTCAGCCCGGTGAGCGTGGCGGTTTTGGCGAGTTTCGCGGTCTTGGGATCGGTGGTGCTCGACGAGAGCGTGCGGCCGTCGCCGAGAATCTCGAACTTGACCGAGCCGCGTCCGTCGCTGCACGCATCCACGCCGGCAAGCACGCGGAACGATTTGAACTGCTTGTTGATCGGATATTCGATCACGCTCCAGGCGTGCGTGCCGATGCCGCGCTGGAATTCCCTGGTGCCCACCTTCAGGGGGTCGCCGACCACGTTGCGGCCGAGCGACATCACGCCCGCGGCCTGTCCGGCATAGATCGGCGCGAGTTGGTTCAGAGGGATGGCCTGCGCCTCGAGCGAGAGCGCAGCGACCGAGAACGTGGCGGCGCTCTCCGGCGCGTAGCGTAGCTCGATCTTCTGCCGCCCCGCCTTATCGAGCAGCGATTGCGGCACGATGAAGAACGCATCGCGGATTCCGCCCTGCAGTTCGGCCCGCGTGTGGGCCAGGTTCCACGAGCCGGCGCTCTTGCCGTTTACGATCACATCGGCGGTGCTGCCCTTGCCTTCCAGCAGGTATCGCCGTCTGAGCACCATGTCGGAGTCGGCGGGGCACGCGAGCTCGAAGGACTCGCTGGTGATGCCGCCGATGCCCTGCTCGTCGACGCTGCCGAGGCCGGGCACGATGCCCGCTGCCTTGGCCGGCCGGCCGCCTTCGGCGGCATATTTGTGCCCGTCGGCGCTGAGCTTGACGGCCGGCAGCACGCGGTCGCGAAGCGCCATCGCCTTGGCTTTGGATTCCAGCCCATCGAGATTCAATTCCGCTCCGAGCAGCGCCGCGTGCACCGTCTCGGGCGACTGGCCGGGGAAGCTGAGCAGCACCGGAGTTTGCGACACGCGCACGGTGCCTGGCTGGCCGGCAATGGGCGAGCCGTAAATGTTGAGAGCTTCCTTGACGGCGAGCGTGCCGGGCAGCATCAGTGCCGCGGTTCCTTCCACTCGCCACATGATCACAGCCGCGCCATTCGCCGCCGTATAGATGAGCACGCGCGTTGTGCCGGGGATCAGATCATCCATCTCCACCGACGCGTAGGGCTTGAGCGGCGGCAGTGCCCGCCTCAGGTTCATCAGAGCAAGGTATGCCGGCCGCGGCACCATATGCGGGGTGGTCATCCTCTTCGACATTCCCAATTCGAGGCGATACGTCAGGCCGGTGCCCGTGGGGAAATCGTCTTCGTTCGAGAGCCGCACGATTGGCTGCTCGATGCCGAGCCAATGGCAGAGGATTGCGGTGCGGGAAAGGTTCACTGCCTGGTCGAGCATGTTGAAGCCGGAGCCGTCGGCGTGCGGAGGTTCGACGGGCCAGTCCATCTCCGACAGCAGTATCTGCTTGCCGGGCGCCGCCGCCTGCAGGCCCGTGATGTAGTCGGTGAGCCGCCAGACCTCCGGCGGATGCACGCCCGGGTTGATCTTGACGTTGACGATGTCGTAAGCGTCAGCCCCGCCGGCCGCATCAATTTCCTTGAGGAACGCGGGAGCCGAAGACACGTTCAGCCCGGAGAGCATGATCCTGCTGGCGGGCGAGTAGCGCCGGGTCCATTTCCGCACGCTCTTCAGCATGGAAACGGCCACCTCGGGGGAGAGCCTCAGGGGGCCGTCCACGTCGGGGTTGTTCCAGAACTGCCAGATGTCAACAAACTCTCCGGCATCGCGAGCCAGCCGGTAGACGTAGTTGTCCCAGTCTGTGATGTCTTCGGGCACGTGCCAGTAATCGGTATCGTGGCCGATGTCTCGCAGCGGGCGGGTGTATTGGCCGCGGCGTAGCTGCTCGCGCCCCTCGCCGGCGGCCCAGTGGGCGGAGAAGCCAAGCGTCATCCTGGTGGTGCCGCCGCCCGCGCGAACGTCCTTCAGCCTGTGGATCATGCTGCCGAGGTGGAAGTTCTGCGGGATCGGCTCGAGCAGGTCCCAGTCGAGCGCCACCAGCTCGCGGAATTCACCCACGGCCCGCTTCAGGGCATCGGCCTTGAGCACCACCTCGGGCCACGGCGACGTTACGGTTGCATTGAATGACGCAGGCCACGTGGCATCGGGGCCGAGATCCTTGGGTTCCATGACGACGAGTGCCCTGTGAATGGCAGCCCGCCCGACGGCGTCGGCGGCATCGACCGACAGCCAGTACGCCCCGCGAGGCAGGCCCTTGGCGGCGAGGTCCACCAGCACGTCTTTGCCGGCGGGCAGCTCGATCGGCTGCTGCACGCGGGCGATCTCGGCGCCATCCGGCCAGGCCAGGCGGGCGTCTAGTTTCACGGTTCGCGAGCCGGTCAGTCCGCAATTCGCGAGGCGGATTCGAATGGGCCGCCCAGGCGCGATCAGGTCAGACTGGTCTTCGAGGGCGAGCCGCATGTCCAGCGTGTCGGCCGCCGGCAACTGCGTTTCAACCCGAAGATCATCCAGCAGCAACCTGCCGCTGTTGCCCTTCGTTTGCTCGTCGGCCAGGGCCATCAGGTAGAGGTTGAGCGGGTAGTTTATGTGATGCCGGCGGAATCTCGTTTCAGCCTGCCAGAACTTGTGCACCACGGGCGCCCTGAAGGTGAGCCGGCGCCAGCCGGTGAAATCGATGCGCACGCTGCCCGGTATCACGGCGGTTTGCGAGCAGTAGCTGTCGTCGGATCCCATCTCGCTATCGCAGAAGAGGGGATAGAAGCTCACGCCGCTGCCATCGCCGAAGACGTCAACGGAGATTTCAGCGGGGTAACCCGGGAGCGCGGGATCGATCATCAGCGGAGCGATGGAAACGGGCTGATCCGCCTTGCGAGCCCAGTTCAAGGGAACGCATTTGCGGCCGCTGCCTCCTTCGGCAACGGGTCCCGGCGTGCTGCCGGGCACATCCGCAAGCATCTGCGGCGGCGCCCACAGGAATGCCCGGATGTAGGTGGAATACTCTCTTGTCTCGTCGAAGCTCCAGGTCTTCATTGCGTTGGGCACGCTGAGCACGCGCTCGCCGGATGCAACGGCGGTCGGGTCTTCCTTGTCGGCTAGTGTGGCGGTCAGTGTGACGGGGCCGCTGCCCGGGGGCGCGTCGGGCAGGTTGACGGCAACCAGCCGGTGTGCGGCGGGGCCGAGCTGCATGTCTTGCCCGCCCGCGGCCAGTTCCTTGCCGTCGCGGCTGCGGAGCGTCCAAGTGAGGCGTGCGGCTCGGGGCCGCGTGAGGTGGCTGTTGTGCGCCGTGATGAAAGCTGCGTCGGGGCCTGGCCTGTAGAGGCCATCGTCTTCCTTGGCGGCGATGGTCACGGCGAGCGCTTCGTTGCCCGGCGCCTGGCCGTCGATGGTGATCGTACCGATGCGGATCGTGCCGCCGGCAGGTGTGTTGTCGGCGCCTTTGCGTATGGAGAAGCCCACGAATTCGAGGGGATAGTCGGCCTCGCCCCGCCTGCCGCCCATCGGGCTGAAGGCGCCCACACCGGCACCGGGAAGGTCAAAGGTGACCTGCCGCCAATCGGTGAAATTGAGCGAGCCGAGATCGTGAAGGAAGTATTCAGATTGCGAGTGGCCGCCGCGGATGCGATGGCCCCAGTCGCGCGTGCCGGCATAGAGGCGGTTGCCCGAGCCGTCGCCTTTGACCCACACCGACATGCTGATGGGTGCACCGGACATGAATTGCGCGTAGAAAAGATCATCGCGGTCGGGCGCCATGGCGTATTTCCATTCGAGTGCGAAACGGCCGAAAGGCTGATCGCTGTCGACGCGCGTGGCCGTCGTATCGCCGTCAAAGGTGAATACGGGCTGCGTGTCTTCGGTGTATTTCTCGAGAATAGCGTTGGCGCCGCGCCAGAGGTCAGTCACCTGCGAAAAGTCGTCCAGCACATCGCGCATAGTAGGCACCGGAATGCGCCGGTTCAACGTAACCGTGGCGTTGATCGACGCCGAAATGAAGTCGCAGCTCAACTCGATGGGCGGCACGTAATCGTCGAGCTTGGCGTCAAAGACCAGCTCGATCTCACGGCTCGCTCCAGGCAAGACAGCCCACTGCTTGCTCAGCTCGGCGATGCGGTTGCCCCTGCTGTCGACTAGCCGTGCCTGGAGGTTGCATTGTGCACGGACTCGATATCGAGCTTGTAGATGCTGCCGTCGTCGGAGCCGACGTAGACGTCGTCGCCGTCGGGGGCGGGCGATGAGAGCATTCGTCCGCCGGCCTGGTACTTCCACTGCACGGAGCAGTCGGCTGCGGCCAGGCAGTAGAGCGAGCCATCGGCGGAAGGCACCAGCATACGGGCGCTGTAGAGGGCGGGTGTGCCGGTGAGCGACACGCTGCCGGTGTTGCCGCGGGCGTTCTCGCGCCAGTTGCCGGCGTCGTCGCGCCCTGTAACGATGAGCTGACCAGGCGCGGTGCCGTAGTAGAGCTTGCCGTCGACCATGGCCACGCCCGCATCGGTAACGTCCATTGCCGGCAGGGGAGTGTAAATACCAATCTTCATCGACGAAACGACAACGTCTGCGGAGAGGTCGACCTTTGCGGCGGCACGCGCGTGCGAGGGAGTGCTCATGAACATGGGCGCGGCCTCGGGGTCGGCCGGCCAGCCCCTGGCCGTCTCCGCGCCGCCCAGCGGGCCGTATATCTCCACCTCGGTATGCGGGATGGCGATCCGCTTGGACGTCTTGAGCAACGCCCGAATGGCGGCAACGTCGGCCGACCAGACCTCGGATGTGGCCGTAAAGCGAATAGCGGTCGAAACCGGTGTTGAGGCGCACGATTCCGTCGATGTCCATCTTGCTGACGTCTTCGACTATGACGGTCTGGCCCTTGCGGACGAGCCCCTGGAGGGCGTCGCGGATGGGGGCGGGCATCTCTTTTTCCTGGGTGAAGCCTGGTGCGAAAACTACCTTGTATCCCTCGCCGGCGCCGGCGAGCAACTGCTCGTCGGTGATGTAGTCGGCGGGGAAGCCGGCCCGCATGCACGCGATCCAGATGCCTTCCGCCTGCTTGTCGGGCGGGATGCGCTTTGCGCTGGCCAGCGTCCCCGCCGTGCGGCTGTAGTAGATAGCCACCTGCTTATAGCCTCGGCCCATGCTCTTCAGCCAGTCGCCGTAGGGCACGAGCATGTCGTGGAAGATATTCTTCATCACGTCGCGGTCGGAGCGCAGGCCGCCGTTCTGGAAATCATAGTTGAAGCTGAACATGCCCAAGCCATCCACACGCTGGCTCAGGCCGCTGAAAAGCTGCTGCGTATAGGGTTGCACGAGGGGTGCTGTGCCCCACATTGTTAACGAGGGCACCACTTCGAGGCCTTCGCGGCAGGTGAGCACGTCGGTTATATGGGCCGTAAACAGAACGGGCGGGCCGAACCCCCAGCCATCCTTGTAGTGCACGGTGGTGGCCCAGTCGAGCGTTTCGTACATTGTGGGCGGATAGCCGCAGCCGATAACGTATCCGCTGATGCCGGCAAACGAGCGGAAGATCGTGGTATTGCTGAAGCCGCTGCCCACTTTGTTTGCGGCTTCGGATGTTCGGCGGACGAATTCGTCGTATTGGAAGTCGCCCCAGAATCCGGCGGGGCGGTACTTTTCGAGGTCTTCGATCTCGCGCTGGGCCGGAGGGCGGCTGAGGAAGCGTTCTCTGGCGCGGCCGGCGTCGCCCATCGAGTATTTGTATTTTGCGGTGAAATTCTGCTGAAGGGCCTGCATGTGCACTTCGAGCATGCCGGGGGGCCAGTTTGAGCCGGGCTGCGCGTAGCGCTCGTTGAATGCGCAGAACCCCAGATTCGCCGGGCTGTGCCGCATCGCCTGCATCTGCAGGGCCGTGTAGCGCTGCGAGCCTATGATGTGCGGCAGGTACGACGGCTGGCCGTCGTCCTCGTAAGGGAAGATGTCGAGCGAGAAGTCGATGCCGCGCCGCAGGAAGCTGTTGAGCAGGCGCTCGCGCGCCGTGGGGTAGTAGATGCTTTGCCAGTGCGGCAGCGTATTGCAGTTGCGGTAGAAATCTTCGAGCCGCCGCTCGGGTTCCTGGCGATAGTAGCGCCCGATGGGCGAGTTCATCACGCTCCAGATCACGCGGTTGAAACCGAGCTGTTCGAGCTCGTCGGCCAGCATTTCGGTAGTCCATGAGCCGTCGCGCGACGACTCGAGCCGGCCCGACCACTGCTCGATGCTCGAATACTTCCCGTGCAGCAGCGTGGTGAAATTCGTGGGCTTGTCGGCGCACACGAGGTCGAAGCCGAACTGCGCCGGCGTGAGCGATGCGAGGCGAGCGGTTACGGTGTAACGGCCGGGGACAAGCCTCGAGGTGAGGCTGCCGTTCAGCCAGAAATGCATCGCGTCGGCCGAGGTGATCTCGCGGGGGGTTTTGTCGCGCGCCAGCGGCCAGGTTTGCCCGAAGGGGTCGGCTATGTCAAGCTCGACGGGCGTGCCGGCAGGAATCGGCTTCACGGTTTTTATGCCAAGGCCCAGGTAGAAGCTTTCGCCGCGCACGAAGGCGTCGCGCGCCTTCTGCGTGAAGATGCCCAGCGAGCCGCCGGCCGCGGGATCGATCACCCCCACGAGCGCATCGAGCGACAAAGGCGTGGCGCCGTCGGGCACGCCTCTCTCGCACACGGCTACCCTGAACGTGTAAACTCCGGGCTTCATGTCGGCCGGGGGTGTTACGGTGAAAACGTGGTCGTCGCCGGCGGCCGCAGGCACGTGGCGCCATTCGCCGGTTTGCGGAACGTCCAGCACGAACGGCCGGAAGAAGCACGCCACCTCGGGTTCAGCCACGGTTTGGCCGGCGGATGAATCGAGCCACTGCACGCGGATCCGTCCGGGTTTGCCGATCTCCAGGGGATTCGAGCCCCGCTCAACCACCAGCAGCCGCGGCTCCTTGTTGTCGCGGTGCGAGTTGTCGTAGCAGAACGCCTTCTCGGGCCAGCGGGCGAGTGAGCCTTCCACTTGGATGAATCGCTCTTCCGGCTTCACCTCGTTGCCCGCCATGAAGCGGTGGGCCTCGCCCGACCACGTGAGCACCACCTCCTCGGTGTAGCTGAGCACCCCCCGGCGCAGCGTGGGCAGCTCGCGGGCGTTCACGCCCGATCCGATGCCGAATGTGCCGCCGGACGGAATGATGGCTTGGCAGGCGCGGTCGCTCAGCGTGCGGCCTACCACGGGGTAGCTGCGGAACGGCACGTAACAATGTGCGGCCCGGCAAGTTCAAACTCGTGGTCGAGCCCGCCGGCCTCGAAATGCCCGGCGCCGACGCCGCCGCTTTAGGCACGCTGTTGATCCGCGGCCACAAGCTCTAGATGCGGCTGTCATCACCTGGCCCAAGAACGTGAAGCTCGACGGCCAGCCCGCGTTCGAAATCTACTACAAAGAGAAGCTGATCGGCCGCAAGCCGAGCGTGAAGCGCACGCTCAGCCCCGGCACGCACACTTTCTGGCCCGGCGAGCATTCCTTCGACCTCGCCGCCGACGGCTCGCTGAAAACCAGCGATCCGGAGCTGCTGATCGACGGCAACACCGTGAAGCTGAAGTGCTACCCGGTAACGCTGGCCGCATACCAGGTGAACTCGCCCGAATCGACTATGAACGTGGACCTGCGGCTGATTGGCGTGGGCAACCTGAGCATTGGCGTGGAAACGCCCGCCCCAGCGCCGGCGGCCGCCCCTGATGGAAAAGAGCCGCCGAAGGCGCCTCCCGTTTTCGAAGACCTGGTGCCGTTTTACCGCTCCTTCAAGCCGCTGGTGATCTGGCTGCCGGCCACGGGCAAGGGCGCACCCTGGAAGTCAGCGATTCCGCCTCGTCCTTGAGGAGCAGAAGCTCCTCCTTCTTCATCAGTATCTCGATCTCCGGCGGGTTGTCGTCGATCGGCTCGATCTTGAAGCGATAAGGCAGCTTGGTTGTAAAGCCGTCTTCGCATTCCAACTGCAGCTCGGCCTCCACCCCGGCCTGTACGGCAAATTGAGTGGAGGCGAAGCGGCCGGTAACGTCGAGCGGCTGGGCATTTGCTGCATCGCTGCCAGGCCCCTGCGCAGCGGCGCCGCCGCCAAACACCAGCGTCGCGCGCTGAAGCGGCTTGTTGGCCGCCAGCGAGAGCACAACGGTGGTCTCGCGGAGCGCCCTGATGCTGGTGAACATGCCCGCGAGCTGCTGCGGCATCATCTGAGTGTACGACGGGAAGGTCAGCTCCGCTGAAAGGTTCTCGATTCTCGGGCGGTCCACCACGCGGATGGTGTGCGTTTTGCTTTGATGGCGGGCGGTCTCGAAGCGGTAGGTGAAATGTTTGCGGACGTTCGCGAGCTGATCGGCGGCTAGTGCCTTCTGCGCCTTACCGATGCGGCCCGCCCGCGCGACGGGCAGGAGCTCGTCGGCGATCTTCGTGCCTTCGTCGTCCTGCGCTACCAGCCGCAGGCTTTGATATTGCCCGCCGGTCATCTCCACGGCCAGCAGCACGCCGTCTTCGCCGCGCAGCAGTGTCTTGTCGCCCGGGCCTGCAACAAGCCGCACGGGCCAGATCTGCTCGATCAGCGCGTGGTAAGAGCCGCGCACGGAAGCCAGCCGCCCGGCCACGAAACCATCGGCGAAGAGCAGCAGCGTCAGTGCCGCTGCCGCCAGAAAGCCTGTTGCAGCCATGATGCGCGCCGGCGAACGGCGGTCGATCAGCCGCGGCAGGTGCTCGTCTTGCAGGCGCCGGGCGGTGCTCGATGCAAGGGCGCCGATCAACGACGCCGAGTACATTCCGGCGCTCCGGCGGGCGTCGTCCACAAGCTGCAGCGTGCCGATGAGAGCGTTGTCGAAGCCGCCGTGCAGCTTCTCGATGTTGATTGCCTCCCAGTTGAGGCACTCGGCTCGGCGCAGCACGGCCACTGCCCAAGTAGCCAAACCCGCGAGCACCACCAGCACGGCCAGCAGCAGGCCGCCGAGTACCGCGGCGGCCGGCAGCTTGACTGCCCAGTCGGCAACGGACCACGCCAGCAGGGCAGCCAGCGACACGCCAATGCAGAGGCCCATCTCGCGTGCGAAACGCCAGCCACGCCGCCGGCGCGAAAAATCGCGTACCGCACGCTCCACCGCCGCGTGGCCCTCGAAGTTGTATTGCTCGTTATGTTCGGACATTACGTATTTCACCTTCATGTCGCCCGGTAATCGCCGGATCACACAAGGCCGTTTCGCTTACGGACGTAGCAGTCGGCGCAAACCACCAGCATCAGCAGCACCGCGGTCAGCGGCAGGTTCCACAGCGTCACGCTCACCTTCTCGATGGAATAGTCGGGCTCGGCGGCGACCGCCGCCAGCACGGTGTCGGCCTCGTCGAGGCTGCCGGCTTTGCCGCCCGTCTCGTGGGCGAGCATGCGCAGGCGGGCGGGATCGGCACCGGGGTCGTCCATTTCCGCGGCCACCTCGCCGGCCAGAATCTCAGTAGACGATTCGGCGCCGCGATAGGTGCTTTTCACCAAGTGCAGCCCCGGCTCGCGCAGCAGCACACCATACTGGTACACGCCCGGAGCGGCGTCGGAATCCGCAGGGTAAATGGAGTAGGTGCGGCCGGATGGCTCCTTCACGTCGACCTTCAGGTCCGCGTTGCGCACGGGGCCATAGGCGGGGTCGAACAGCGATGTAACCAGCGAAAACTCGGTGCCAACCACCGGTCGGCTGCTTTGCGCGATGATCGCGGGCCGGCCGGGCCTGGTGCGCGGGTCTGCCGCCACGTATCGCACCGCGCGGCCCCAGAACGCGCGGTAATTGTCAACGTCTTGCTTGCGCTGCAATTCCCATCGCCAAGTGGTGTCGCAGGTGAGGCTGAGCACGCGGCCGCGGCCAACGTCGTGCGTGGCGATCAAGGGATACGTCTTGTCGTTCTTGACGCGGTATGCCAGCAGTGTGGCGGCGGGCTTGAGGGCGCCGGCCACGTTGCAGCCGTCGAGTTTGGGCATGTCGAACCACGCCTCCCGCGACGCTCGGGGCTCGTCGGCCAGGGCCATCACCGGGTGCGTGAGCGCATCCTTCACCGGCTCGAGAGAATAAAGGCCGGGAAGCTGATACTCTTTCATTCCGCCTATGCGGAACGGCAGCACCTGCTCGATGGCCGAGCCTTGATAGAGGCCGGCTCCGTAAACGGATAGCCCGCCAAGCGTGATCAGCCCCCCACCGCGCCTGGTTACGAAATCGATTATCTCCGAGAGCTTGGTTTCGGCAAGGTCGCCGCCTTGCCTGAAGGCAGCTCGTGCAACATCGCCGAAGATGATCACATCGTAATCGAAAAGCTCGGCGGGTGTTACCGGGAATCCCTCGTCGATCCTTTGGTGGCGAACCTTGCCTTGCGTGTACCAGCCCCCCTTGGGCAGCCTGGTTACCGTGGTCAGCTCGACTACCGGGTCGCGCGCGAGCCATCTGCCGAGGAATTTCAGCTCGTATCTCGGCGTGCCTTCCAGGTAAAGCACGCGGATCGGATCGTCGAGCACTTCCACCGTGGCGCTCGTGATGTTCGTGAGATCGGTAACGGCTCCCTTGACGTTGCCGGCGGCCACGCGATACTGGTGGCGCCCGGCCTTCGTGGGCCGGTAGCGAAATGGAATGGGCACCGGCCGCTCGGCGATGGTCACCGTGCGCTCCGCACACGGCACCGGGTTCTTGTCTTCGTAAAGCTTCACGCTCACGCTCTGGCCGGCAACACCTTGCGCGGCAACGTCTACAGTCAGCGAAATCTCATCACCGAGGCGGACGTATGCGTCCGCTTCGGTAACGCGTACCGAAACCGCATTCGCCTTGCCGGGTTTGCCCAGGCAGATGCCGAAAACCTGAACGCCCGATTGTTTCGCGAGTGCGGCGGCGCCGGCCAGACGGTCGTTGTAGGCGCTCTTGCCGTCCGAGAGTACGACGATAGAGCGAGGCTTGCCGGCCGTATCGATGCACTGCCGGATGCAGGTGCCGAGGTCGGTGGGGCCTTCGGGGCGCGCGTCTGCGGAAGGCAATCCGGGTGCAAGCTGCCATCCGGCCCCGAAATACGCGAGCTCCGCCTGCCCGCCGAGAGCCGGCTCGATCTTGTCGCTGGCGAGTTGCCGCGCCGCCGCGAGCCGGCTATGCTGCTGCGGGCAGTCCCGCAGGGCCATGCTCTCCGAGGTGTCGATCACCACGGCCACCTGCGGTTTATCGCTGCGCACGAGCGTGAGGTTGGCCTCGAGTTGCAGCAGGATCACGAGGATCACGGCCGCGCCAGCCAGGCGCAGGGCGAGCAGCAGCACGCGGCGGCCGCCGCGCAGCATCACGTGCGAGGTGAGGTTGAGCGCGGCCAGCGCGATTACGACGGCGACAACTGCAATCAGCAGCGGCAGCGCCAGCGGCGAGCGCGCCAGCACGTCCCATTCCCGGATACTTTCCACGGAGCCGGAGCCGCGAATGCCGAGAAGTTATGAAATCAAGGACATTCAGTGAATCCTCATGATCTGCCTATGCCTTGCGGCTCGCGCCGCGCCGATAGCTCAGCCAATGGCCGACGGTGCCCTCGATGATGTAGGCCAGCAGCAGAGCGATCGCGATGAGATACCAGAGCTCGGAGGCGCTCACGGCGGCCGCCTTCATTTCCTTTGCCGAGGCAACGTCCCATCCGCTTTCGCCCAGCGATGCTTTCAGCTCTTGCTTTGTTATCGAGAGCGTTTCGCTTTCCTCGGGGGGGGAGGTTTGCGCCGATGTAGCGCACCCTGCGGCCGGCGGCGCTGCCCGTGCCGAAGCTCAATGCCTCGGCAAAACTTCCGCCCTTCGCGGCTATAGCGGCCACCGTTCGGCGGCCGCCGGGCAGGGCCACGGTCAGCTCGCCCGATCGGCCGCTCAGGGCTTCATCGAGTGCGCCGGCCGCCACGTCGCCGGTAAGGCTGCTTCCGCTGGCCAGGCTGATTGTGGCGCCCTTGACGGTGACCGCGGCTCCGAAGTCGCCGCCGGCCACGTCCGCGCGAGTGATCTTGTTGCCCGCTAGCCGGAACGAGTCAGCCTCGTTCCGGATGACGTTTTTCAGTAAAGCGGTGGAGATCGAGCCTGAGGCAGGTTTGGCGCCTGAAAGCTTCACCTCCACGGCCACCTGCGACGGATTGGTTACCTTGTATGGGCCGATCGCGGATAGCCCGCCGACCACGGCACTGTCGGTTCTCGATAGCGGCACTTCGAGCGGCCAGCCATCTTTGCCGAGCAGCGGGTTATCGTCGGGGCCAAACACGGCCACGCTGGGCGCGGGGGCGAAGTCGGAGCAGTCGAGCACCGCACGCTCGCCGGCGCGGGCAACGTCGACCGCCAGGGGATTGAGCCGGCCGGCAACGTGATCGGTGAGCCTCCAGACCAGCGGCACGAAAACGCGCGTGAGCGGGAGGTTCGACCACGACGGCTCCAGGCCAAAGCCGAGCACGCAGATGCGCCCGCGATAGCGGGCCTGCTCGGGCCTGTCGCCCGGCACCACCGCCTGCATCTCGACGGCGGCGGGCATCTGGCCCACGCTGAAGATCACGCGGGCGCCGGGTGCCGGCTGCAGCCGCTGAAGCCGTTTGAACCGCACCGTGCCGAGGTCGCCGGTGCGCGGGTCTCGGAAAAGCTCCATCGCGGGATGGAGATTGTCGCCCAGCACCACCTTCGTACCGGTCTCGACCGGCGCGGCATTGTCGACCGTAGCGGGGCACAGGCGGATCGGGCCGTCCACAAACGCCGAGCGGAATTCGATGACGTTTACATCGTCGCCCGGTATTACCAGCACGCTTCGGCCGCTCTTGACGAAATCATATAGGTCGTCGAGCGTTTGCTTCGGGAGACGATCTACGTTGTAGAGAACCACGAGCTGACAGGTGCCCATCATTGCGGTGTTGACGGATGAAAGCTCAACGCGCCTGACAACGGTATTGCGGCTGCGGCCTCGCCCTTCCGACACCGCAAACTGGGCCGGATTGAGCGCAAACTCGAGCATCTTGGCTCCCGACACTGTCGAAAGGCTCTGCCCCCCCGCCATCGGGGACTCCGTCGGCGGGCCCGCTGCCTTGCCGCCGGCTTCCGGCGCGGAAGCGGAGGCCGCATGCTTGGGCCGCGAGCCGTCTATTATCAGCACCTCGAACCGCGGGTCAAGCCGCACCGGTACCCAGCAGGCATTGTCGGCCGCAAGCACGTCGGGGGGCGACAGCTCGATCTTGCAGAAGGTATTGACGGTGGAATCGAGAGGTGTGGCAAGGTCCACGATTGCCTCGGAGCGTGCGGGGATGACGACGGTTCGCCGTGCCTTCGACGTTGCCCGGACGGCTAGCTGCACGCCTACCTCCCGCTCGGAATCGGACATGTTGCGGATGGTTGCCATCAGGTGGGCGCCCGAGCCGGCGCTGACGCGGCTGGGGGCGAGTTTCACATCAACGATCCCCACGTTGTCGGCCTCGCGCGGGGCGAAGTCCACGAAATGCAGCTTGAGGCGGTGCCCAAGCCGCTGTTGCACTTCCGCCAGAGCCGCCCGGTCGCGTTCGTTCCAGCCGTCAAGGATGTTGCAGCGCATGTCGGTGAGCACGTACACTTCGCTGAGAACTTCCTTGCGCGTGGCCAACATCATTGCAGCCTTGACGATGGCCTGGGCCACTCCGCCGCCCCCGCCGTAGCTGATGCGGCTGCGCCGGGCCTCGTCGACAACGCGGGCGGCATCGGCCGTGAGGGGCGACACTATCTTTGCGGGCGCCCCGGCCTCAATGTATGCCACGTGGTCGCGCGGGCCGGCCGAGGAAAGCAGCTCAACTGCCTTTCCCCGGGCCTGCAGGAATGAACTTGCAGATGAAGCAGCCGCTCCCTTGACAGATGCGAGCATGCTCGGCGAGCAGTCGAGCACGACGATCAGGTTCCTTGCCGACCGGCCGGCAATGAAGCTTCGGATGGCCGGCCGTACCATTACGAGCACAAGCAGCAGCAGCACGAGCAGCCGCAGGAGCAGTTGCCACAGGTGACTTCGGCCCGGTGGGCAAGGAGTTTGAGGAGATGCCGTGGTGGTTTGCCAACGGCACGATGAACCCGCCAAATACGCCGGTGGCCGAAGGTGCGCTTGCCCCCCGTCATCGCGTTTACCAGGTGTATGGCGCGGTCGACATGTCGGGTTCTGCCGAAGATCACGCGGCCACCAAGTTCTTCAGCAGCTTCCTCAAGGCCAATGGCCATCCCGACCGCGTGGTGCCCTCAAGAGGCAGAATCTCTACGATGCGATCGCCGCCATTCACCTGGAGCAGGGCGATTCCTGCTCGCTGCCCCAGAGGGTGGACTACTCCGATTTGACGGCGAAGCGCTGGCACAAGTTTCTCGCAGACCGTTATGGAAAGATTCAGAAGCTGAACGAAGCCGCGGGAACGGCTTACAAGTCCTTCGACGAGATATTCCTGCCGCCGTGCCGGTTCCTGTCGAACCCGCCCGACGGCCCGCCGGTGCTGCAGATGGACTACCTGCATTTCCGCCGCGAATGGGTGCGCGACTACCTCGCGATCAAGCGAAAACTGGTGCAGTCGGCATTTCCCGACAAGCTGATCATCGCTGAAATGCGGCAGTTTGGCGACCACGACGGCCTGGCGGGCAAAGGCGAGGAAAAGTGGGGCGACGCCTGCGGGTGCGAGATAGGTTACTATTATCCGCCATCGATGGGGCCGTTGGTTTCCAGGATGCCATTCAAGGGCTGGACGCCGGGCGGCGCGCCGATCTGGGACGTCAAGAAGCACGAGAAGGTGATCGGCATAATGAAGAGCGCTACCTACGACTGTCGCTACGCCGGTCCGTCGCAGGGATTCGAGGTGAACCTGCCCAACGGGCAGTCCCTCTTCCCCAACGGTCAGGCTATGGTCTACCTGCCGGCCGAGGGCAAGGTGGTGGTGGGCGCGCCCCTCACGTGCGTGCGGGACGACGGCAAGATACTGTGGACGTACAAGGACGACTGGGCGGGGCCGCTGAGCGTCTTCTGGCAGACGACCGTCCCTATCTCCGACCGCGACGGCTTGCTCATCGGCACGCTGGGATGCATCGGCCAAGCGAAGACGAAGCTGGGGACGATCTTTGCCATGCCTTCAAGCACGGGCCGGCTGCACCTGATGACGATGGATGGCCTGCTTGTAGCCAGCATATTCCAGGACAGCCGCGTGAGCCGGGATTGGCCGAACGAAACGCGGATAGGCATGCCTTTGGGCGACGCTACAATGGGCGCCAACTGGTCGGGTCGATTCTTCCAGTCAGGGAAGAGCGACTGCTACCTCATCGCCGGCTCCACGGCGTGCAACGTCTTGAAACTGAACGGGTTCGACAGCCTCAAAGAAATATCCGGCGGCGAGGTGACCGTGACCGGCAAGTGATCGCCGGCAGCGGGAAACAGCATGCACAGAAGAAGAGCAGCATTTTGCGCGGTTTTGTGTGCGGCGGCAGCCGCTGCAATCGGCGGCGCCGCATGGGCCGGGCAGCCTGCCGGTAACGATGCCGACACCCGCCTGCAGAAGACGGCTGGCCCCGTGAAGCTGTCGTACGCGATGCCGTTCGACGGCTATGTTACGCTGGTGATCGCCGACGAGCAGGGGCTGCGGGTGAAGAACGTGATCAGCATGGCGCCGCGCAGCAAGGGCGAACGGACCGACTTCTGGGATTGCACGGGCGAGGACGGCAAGCCGGCGGCGCCCGCCAAATACCGCTTCCGCGGGCTGCTGCATCGGGGCATCGAGCCAGTTTACCAGGCATCTTACGGCTGCACCGCTACGCTGCCCGAAGACGGCGGCGCCGGCGGCTGGCTCAGCGACACTTCCGCGCCTCGGGCCGTTGCCATCACCGACGACCTAGTGGTGCTTGCGGCGGAGAAAGCCGAATCCGGCTCGACGATCATCGGCGCCGATCTCAGCGGCAAGAAGGTGTGGGGAGATCGCAGCCTCTCGGGAATCAGGTTCCTGGCAGCCGAAGGCAAGAATGCCTACGCGCTGGCGGCCCCTGGCGGCGCTGCTCCGGTGATCCACCGGCTGAGCCTGGAGACGGGCAAGCCCATTCGCTTCCCGCACGGCGCACTCACGGTGGCTGTCTTTCAGGGGGCCGAAGGCCCGGAAGTGATAAAAGGCTGTGTGATCGGCGGGCTGGCCGTAAGCGCCGACCGAATAGCTGTTTCCGTGCTTGATGCCGCCACGAGAGGAACTGTTAACAAAGCCGCCCCGAAGAAGGACGCAGACCTCGACCTGGACGATCTTGACCTGCTGACTGACCCCGAAGAGATCGAACCGGACGATACCGACGACGCATTCGGGGCCGGCGGCGACGCTGTGCGGTTTTACGACAAGGAGAGCGGCCGGCTTCTTGGCCAGCGGGCAATGCCAAAGCCGGGCTGCCTCACATACGACTCGGCCGGCGTTCTCTACGTATGCTCGGACAACAACATCGTGCGCCTGACGGACGGCAAGACGCTGACGACGCTCGCCAAGCTTGGGCCGGGTGCGCCGGCGAGCATCGCGGTGGACAAGGCCGGGCAGCTTTACGTGGCAGACCGTGCAACCCACCAGGTGAGGATTTACGGCAAGGATGGCAAGCCTGCGGGCACGATCGGAGCGCCCGGCGGCCGGATGGCCGGCGGCCGGATGGCCGGCGGCACTTGGCAGCCCGAGGGGATGCTCAATCCGGCGTCGATTGCATTGGACAGCCAAGGGCGCGTGTGGGTGGCGGAAGACGACCCCTGCCCGAAGCGCGTGAGCGTGTGGAGCGCCGCCGGCAAGCTGGCGGCGGAGTTCCTGGGGCCGGCCTCGCGTGCCGCGTGGGATGCAATGGCCGATCCCGACGACAAGACGCGCGTTTTCGGCAGCGGCACCGAGTTCAGGCTTGACTACGAAACCGGCCGAGCCACCGTAGTTGCCGGCGGCTTGGCGAATGCCTCGGGGCAGTTGCTGAAGGCAAAAGGCCGCGAATACTTCATGGCCAGGAATGGCAGGCTCTACTTGCGAACTCAAGCCGGTACGAAGCTCGTGGCCGCGATGGACTCGTTCGTCTGGCGCGACGCGCGGTCCTTCTCCGATTTCCCAATCGCCTTCACGGTTGAGTGGGAAGGAGACGGCTCGCCCAGCGGGCATCACGGGAGCTGCTCGTCGTCCTTCCATTGGGCGGACCTGAACGACGACGGCAAGGCACAGGAGGTTGAGACGACGGCGGGGTCCCGCGTGGCGCGCTCCAAGGGTTGGAAGTATCCCTTCGGCGTCGCTGGCCTCAACGGCAGCTATTGGCTGGACGAGGATATGAGCCTCTACTCTTGCGGCTGCGAGACGTCCTATTACTATCCGCCCGGAATGGGCCCTGTGGTTATGAAGGCGCCGCTTACGGGATGGACGCCCGGCGGCGCCCCGATATGGGATCTGGCGAACCAGCAGCTCGTAATCGGCGCGTTGAAAAGCTCGTTCTACGGCGAACCGAGCGGGCCCGTGAAGTTCACCGGCACCCTCCCGGGCTTCGAGGTGACGCTCCCCAGCGGGAAGGATCTTTTTTCCAATGGGGAGTGCAACTGGTTTCCGGGGGAATCGCTCTATCTGCCGGCGGACGGCACAGTGGTGATCGGCCCGCCAATCACGTGCGTGCGCGACGACGGCATCATCCTCTGGACTTACAAGGACGAGTGGCCCGGACCGTTCAGGGCGTACTGGGACAAGCCCGTGCCGGTGATAGACCGCGACGACACACTTATGCTGCCAACGGGCTGCATCGGCCGCGCAAAAACGCCGCTGGGCATCGTCTTCGCGATACAGTCGAGCATCGGCCGCATGTACCTTATGACGATGGACGGGCTGTTCATCGCCAGCGTGTTTCGGGACTGCCGCCAGAACCCGGAGCCGTGGCCCAATGAAGCCAAGCCGGGCACGTCGCTGGCGAATGTGACGATGGGCAGGGAATGGTCTGGCGGCCATTTCTTCGGCAGCGCAAAGAGCAACGAAGCGTACCTGATTGTCGGAAACGTGCGTTACAACGTCATCAGGTTCAACGGTTTCGACAGCATCCAGGCAATAGCCGGCGGCGAGGTGACGGTGCCGTAGAGCGCGCTTGGAGAGACGGCCGGCGGCGCGTCCGAGACGCCCCACGGGGGCGTTTCCACTCACGCCGGCGCCCCCCCCGATTCGGCAAGCTCGTCATCTCCGGCACGTGTGTCTATGGCGGGATGCGCTATGGTTCGACGATGGCCGCGCTCCATCGATTGGGTGCGGCGGCAATCTCGCCTGATTCATCCGGCGGCAGGCCGGTCTTGTCCGCCCAGTTGAAGCGCATAATTCGACCGTCGCCCTTCGAGTTGGACACTACGACTCCGAGGTCGGTTCTGTAGGCCTGTGAGTGCTGCGGTGCAAAGCCGATGGATGCCAGGGGCACTGCGATCTCCACCGAATAGCCACCGTCGCGGCGCTCGATGATGATCTTCGCCTCTTTCAGAACATCCACACGGTCTACCGTGCGGCCGCCGGCAAACGTGACGGGGTTGCGGTCGCCTTCTACCTTCCAGCGGTAGAGGACGGCGATGGGATTGCCCTGGAACACCGAGACGAGCAGGCGCAGATCGCCCACGGCCGGTTCTTTGCGGAGCGCGTTGGCGGCGGGGTCGGTGCCAAGGTACAGGTTCAGAGAATCACCGGTGAGAAAGAGGTGATTCACGTCATCCCCGCCGTTGATCATCGGGCTGCTGTCGCCAAACACCTGGCAGGCGAGGTAGAGGTTGGCGGCGTCAAACGCCATTGCGGCGCGTGCTTCATACGGTCCGGCCACCCACTCGACAAAGCTGTCGTAGGGGTACTTGTCGAGCTTACCGTCAACGGCCACAGTTTTCATCCGCGCGATCGTCAGCAGATCGTTCGCAGCCTCCATCTCAGTCCTTTGTTCCACGAGCGCCTCAGCCGCGGCTGCATCCTGCTCGCTTACTGCCAATTCGCCGCCGGGGATCGCCCGCAGCGTGTCGAAGCCGTCAAGCCTGATCACGTTGTATTTGTCGGAGCCGGCGATCACGTAGAACTGGTTGGATTTTTCGGCTTTGAAGAAGTGTGCGGATGCCCACATCGGCCCCATCGTGAGGGCGCCGAACGGGCTGCCAGGCTGCGGGTCTTTCGGCACACGCTCGCCGCCGAGGCGCCAGTCCTGAAACACGCTGGCGAGAAAGAGGCCGTCGGTGGTCGTGAGGTAGAGGCGGCCGATGATCGAGCTCATGGCGAAAACGGTTCCTACGGGGGTGGCGGCCCGGCCCACGCAGCCGCCTGTGCCCACGAGAACGTCCTCGCGGCCGGGAATCAGCGGGATGTTCCAGTTGTGGCCCCACGGCCAGTTGTTGGAATAGGTCCATTGCGGCACGCCGTCGTCGCCCGTGCAGGTGAGCGGATTTCCGAAGATCACCTTCCCCTCGGTGGGCAGATACATTTGCCAGCCGCCCGGCATCGTGCCCTCCCGAATCAACTGCTGGCCGTTCGTGTCCCACAGAGGCGCGCCGCCCGGGGTCC
>Ga0307379_10003496_pt1 | contig 22816 bp, 28 predicted proteins | sample UN2MG_FD_202237 | JGI IMG/M metagenome (GOLD analysis project Ga0307379, IMG submission 202237) | Soil microbial communities from Risofladan, Vaasa, Finland - UN-2 | ecosystem: Environmental > Terrestrial > Soil > Coastal area > Acid sulfate soil | place: Finland: Risofladan, Vaasa | collected... | reverse complement strand
TACCTGCCCGACGCCGAGGAGTTCGCCTTGTACCACCGCTCGGCGCTCGTCGTGGCCGACGGCTCGCCGGCGCCCCGCTAGGCGCCCCGCAAGGAATCTCGAGAAAGGACTAGACAACGCTAGGCGCCTAGCGTAGACTTCACTCATGACCAAGTACCTGATGATCCGCATCACCCCGGCAGTCGCCGCCGACCTCGAGAACCGAGACCTGGCCGAGTCGTACGACGGCCCGGCGAACCCGTACACGAAGATCATCGGCGAGGGCCGCTACGAGTTCTCGAGGGCCGAGGCCGCCGAGCTGCTCGCCGAGGCCGCCTTCTACGCCGACGAGGACGGCCCCGGCGAGTCGCTCGGGTTCGGCACCCGCATGGCATACGGCCTGCTGGTCCGCCGCCTTCGGGACGCCGGCGTCACCGCCGCCGATCACGCACCCGAGCTGGCCGCTGCGCCCCAGGCGCCACGCCCGAGGCCGGCGCTGCGGACCGTGGCGCTCGGCGAGGTGCGCCCCGGCAACCTCGTCGAGCACCCGATCCTCGGCTCGTGCATCGTCGCCGCCCTCGACCGGCTGCCGGCGACCCGCCGCCACCCCGAGTGCGTCGCCCTCCGAGTCGCCGGCGAGGTCGTCTTCCGCTCGGTCGACGACCTCGTCACCACCCGCTGAACAGCACACCGACACCCGACGACAGAACACCCGACCCAGGAGCAGGACCCATGACCACGACCACGCACACCGACCCGAGCACCGGCACCGAGTACCCGATCGCCGGCTACGTCGGGCGCGCCGCCCGAGTGACGACGGTGCGAGACGACAGGAGCTATGCGTTCGACGACGAGCGGACGACCGTCTCGGTTCGCTACCGAGGCGCCACCGACACGACAGGCACCGACCTCTACCGGGTCAAGCCGTACGCGAGCTACGGCGCCGCGCGCAAGCACCTGCCGTCGGTCTACGAGGTCGTGCCCGTCCTCGCCGGGCCGGGCGCCGTCTCGGTCATGGCGCAAGCCGAGGGCCGCCGGGTCGCTACGGCCCTCGACGACTGGCGCAAGCAGCAGGAGCTGGCCCGGCTCGACGCCGAGCGCGCCGACCTCGAGGCCGAGGCCCGCTACGAGGCCGACGGCATGGCCGCCGTCACCGCCGAGCTTCGCCGCCGCTGCTGGCTGCTGGCCGAGCGTCCCTACCTCGACGCCGGCGAGTCGGCCCTCGAGGAACGGCGTGGCGGCGCCGACCTGCTGTACCGGCTCGCGACCATCATCGACGAGGGGCACCGCTCGAGGGCCGAGGCGCTGTACGTCGCCGGCGTGCTCCTGGCCGACGCCCTTCGGGACGCGACCGATCGCAGCAGCGGTGACCTCATCGACAAGGCCCGGCAGCGGTGCCAGCGTCACGGCGCCGCCGACGCCGGGCGCCTCGCCCTCGATACGATCGGCGCCCGCTGACCTGGGCGCCCCACGACGACACGACGTGCCCGCCACCGCCGGCCCTGCCCACTCGGCAGGGCCGGCGGCTCGCGTCTCCCCCAGCGGGCACCCAGGCACGTATCCGTCGGTCGTGGCCGGCTCGAGCGGCCGGTGCTACGGTCGGCGACGACCGACACGCTGCAGCAGGAGGCACCCATGATCGTAGAAGGACTCGCGTCGCTCGCCGAGCCGATCGACGCCGTCAAGGCGACCGCCGGCAACCCGCGTCGAGGCGACGTCGACGCCGTGGCGCGCTCCCTCGCCCGCTTCGGGCAACGCAAGCCGATCGTAGCGAACCGCCTCACCGGCGAGATCGAGGCCGGGCACCACGTCTGGTACGCGGCGCAGCGGCTCGAGTGGACGCAGATCGCCGTCGTCTGGGTCGAGGACGACCCGGCGACCGCCTCGGGATTCACCCTGGCCGATAATCGGTCGTTCGAACTCGGCGACACCGACGACGACGACCTCGCACAGTGGATCGCCGACCTGCGGGACCTCGACGAATCGGGCGAGCTGCTCGAGGCCGCCGGCTACGACGCCGACGACGTCGAGGACTTCCTCGCCGACCTGGCCGAGCGAACCGAGGTCGGCATGCTCGGCACACCGTCGCCGACACCCGCCGACCGAAAGGCCGGCTACGACGCGTCGGGCATCCGCTCGGTGATCATGATGTTCGACCTGCGCCGCTACGCCTGGGTCGTCGAGCGGCTCGCGACGATCCGCGACGACCTCGGCGTCGACACGAACGCCGACGCCCTCGTCGACCTCGTCGCCGAACGCACAGGCGACACGCCGCCCGAGGTCGACGTCGGTGCGTGACGTCGAGGTTCGCCGCGTCGACACCGACGCCGCCCAGCTGGGCATGCCGCTCGAGCCGCCCGACGAGGCGGCCGTGCTACGAGGTGAGTTCCGGCTGATCGACGCCGACTCGGGCCGCGTGCTGGGCGGGCAGGGCCGAGTCGACCGCTCCCTCGCCGTGCTGCGCCGGCAGCTACCGACGGTCCGCTACGAGTCGCTCAAGGCCGACGGCCGCATGAGCAGCATCCGCTACGCGCACCGCACGTTCGGCTACCTGGCGCGGCAACCGATCCGGCAGCGGGACTGCTGCGCCTCGGCGGCCCTCGCCGTCGACCGGCGCGACGTTCACGACGAGGTCGCTGCGTTCACCGCCGAGCTGGACGAGCTGTACCGCCGCCTCGCACCCGACGCCTACGCCCGGCACGCCCGCCTCGTCGACGAGACGATCCTGCCCGAGTGGCGCATCGACGGTGGGCCGTGGACGAGCGGCATCATCAATCAGACGGCCGCCCTCCCCTACCACGTTGACCGCAACAACCTGCCGGGCACATGGTCGGCGATGCTCGTCGTGCGCCGCCACCTGCGCGGCGGATGGCTACACCTGCCGGAGTGGGGCGTATGGGCCTCCTGCGAGGACCAGCACGCAATGATCTTCGAGGGCAGCGCCACCCTCCACGGCGTCACGAAGTTCGCCACGCGCCCCGGCGGCTACCGCTACTCCCTGGTCTGGTACTGCGTCGACAGGATGAAGCACTGCCTGCCGTTCGCCGACGAGATCGCCCGAGGCTCAGCGCGCCGCACCGAACGCGAACTCGACGAGGCTCACCGGGTGCTGGCCGATGCCGACGAGTGACGTCCTCTACCTCGTGGGCCGCCCGGCCGCCGGCAAGTCGACCCTTGCCGCCCACCTGTGCCGAGACCTGACCGGCGCCACCTACCGCAAGCCGTTTGCCCACCGGCTGCTGCTGCCGTCGCCGGTCGTGGCGCTCGGCGCCGACCGGGCCGGCTTCCCTGGCACCGACACGCTCGGCATGGGAGTGGCGCCGACCGTCCTCGAGTGGATCGCCCGACCCTCGGCGCCGCGCCTCGTCCTCGGCGAAGGCGACCGCCTCGCTTCGCTCAAGCTGTTCGATCAGTGGCGCGCCGCCGGCGTCACCGTCACCGTCGCCTCGGTCGAGGTCGACGACGACACGCTCGAGGCCCGACGCTCGGCCCGCTCCGACTGGACGCCCGCAGCGTCGTGGCTCGCCGGCCGCGACACGAAAGCCGCCCGCCTCGCCGACACCGCCGACGTGACCGTGCCCGGCGACGACCTCGACCGGGCGCAGGCGCTGCTCGACTGGCACCCGGTCGTCGTCGCCCTCGAGGCCGCCCGGTGATCGACACGCCCGACACGGTCGAGCTGACCGCCGGCCTCGACTTCCGTGAGGCCCGCTGGCGCCCCGAGGTGTTCCAACGCTTCTACGCCTTCCACCTCCGCTACCGGGCGCACCCCGGCGGCGTGTACTACCTGATCCCGTGGCTCGCCGAGCGGCTCGGCTGGGACGACGAGTCGACCTTCTGGTTCGCCGCCCTCAACGGCAACACGCAGAACCCGGTGACGTCGCTGCTGCTGCACCGGGCCGGCCCGACACCCGACCGGGTCGACGACGTCGTAGCGTTCTGGCGCCGCAACCGCGAACGCCTCGCCTGGGACACCGACCGCCGCTACTTCCGAACCCGGCTCGACGAGGCGCTCGCCGGCTACCTCGAGACCGTTCCGAAGGGCCGTCAGGCCGCATGGTGGCACGACGTCGCCTCGAGCGGCTGGGAGGCAACCTGGGCCGCCTGTCGTGGCATCCCCACGTTCGGCCGCCTGTCGGCATGGTCGTTCGCCGAGTACGTCGCCATCGCCGGCGCCCCGGTCGACTGCACCGACCTCATGCTCGGCGACCGGGCCGGCTCGAGGTCGCACCGCAACGGCCTGTGCCTCGTCACCGGCCGCGACGCCCTCGACTGGCACTCGAGCAACCCGACGTTCGACGGCCGCTACACCGAGGCGACCCTCGACGCCCTCGAGACCGACGCCGCCGCCATCCTCACCGAAGCTCGACGCCGCGCCGCCGGCCTCGACTACGAGGGCGACGTCGGCTACCTGACGCTCGAGTCGGCCCTCTGCACCTACAAGTCGTGGCACCGCCCGAACCGCCGCTACCCGAACGTGTACAACGACATGCTCCACGACCGCATCCGAGCCGCCGAGGCCGCCTGGCCCGACGCCGACCTCGACGTGCTGTGGGAGGCCCGAGCGGCGTGCCTGCCGGCGCACCTGCGCCTCGAGGACAACCCAGGCGACCCAGGCGTGCATCCCGTGAAGCAGAATCACTACCGCCTCACCGGCGAGGTCGTGATGATGGACCGGGAGTGGCCGAGCTTCCGCAACGAGTTCAACGACGCCGCCCGAGCTGGCAACCTGGGCCGCCACCGATGACCGGCCCGACGATCTTCGCCGACCTCGAGGTCGACGGCGCCCGCTGGGCCGACCGGCTACTCGAGCCGACACCCGTCGAGGCCGTCAACGGCCGGTGGTACAAGCGGGAGGACGCCTTCGCCCCGCTCGGCTACGGCGGCATCAACGGCTCAAAGCTACGGCAGCTGATCCACCTGCTCGACGTCGCCCCGCCCGCCGCCGGCGTCGTGACCGGCGCATCGGTCCTGTCGCCGCAGGTGAGCATGGCCGCCCTCACCGCCCGCCACTACCGGCTGCCCGCCGTCGTCGTCCTCGGCGGCACCCGACCCGACACCGCGATGCGGCACCCGAACGTCGAGATCGCCGCCGCCGCCGGCGCCGAATTCCGCTTCGTGCCCGTCGGCTACAACCCGGCCCTACAAGGCGCCGTCCGCAAGCTCCACGACGGCGACCTCGCCGCCCACTACTGGCTCCGCTACGGCATCACGAACCCCGACGGCGACAACGCCGCCGAGATCGCCGCGTTCCACGCCGTCGGCGCCGCCCAGGTAGCGAACCTCCCCGACACCGTCGACACGATCGTGATGACCGCCGGCTCGTGCAATTCCTGCGCGAGCGTCCTCTACGGCCTCACCCGCAACCCGCCCCCAGCACTGCGCCGTGTCGTGCTCATCGGCGTCGGCCCGACCCGCCTCGAGTGGCTCGACCGCCGCCTCGCCCTCATCGCCGAACACGACGCCGAGCCGATCGGCGCCCGCTGGCACCGCCGCTATCACCAGCACCCGGCCCTCGAGGCCGAGCACAACGCCGACACGACCGGCGCCGACTGGACCCTCGAGCACCACGACCTCCACTCGACCGGCGTCGTCCGCTACGCCGACCGGCGCCCCTACCGCCTCGACGGCATCGACTTCCACCCGACCTACGAGGGCAAGGCCGTGACGTGGATGGCCCAGCACCCCGAGCTGTTCCCGTCGTGGACCGCCGGCGACGCCCGCACCCTGTTCTGGGTCGTCGGTTCGGAGCCGCACATCGGCCCGATGCGCCACGCCCTCGCCCGCCTCGAGCCGCTCACCGAACGTTCCACGTGGAACACTCGCCCCCAGGAGGACACCTGATGGCACGCCCGACCCGCCTAGACACGCCCGAGTTCGTCCAGAACTTCACCGACCTCGTGCGACAAGGCATGACGATCACCGCCACCTGCGAGGCGCTCGGCCTCCACGACTCGACGTGGCGCCGCTGGCGCGCCCAGGCCGAGGCCGACCTCGACGCCGGCGACACCGACACGAAACACGCACTGTTCCTCACGGCCGTACAAGAAAGCCGCCGCCAAGCCGAGCGGCACGCTATCGCCGGCGTCCTTCGAGCTGGGATGGGCGAACGCACCGTCACGGTCGACACGACCACAAAGACGTACCAGAAGGCCGTAGGGCGCGGTGACGACGCCCGACTCGTCGAGGTCACCGAGACGACCGAGCGCCGCACCGAACGCACCGAGAAGGCGTGGCAGGCGCTCGCGTGGTGGCTCGAGCGGTCGTACCCCGATCGGTACGCCCGAGTCACTCGGCAGTGGGTCAGCGGCCCCGACGAGGGTCCCGTCGAGGTCGTCAACCCCGACGAGCTGCGGGCACGCCTCGACGCCGACCTCGAGGCGTTCGCGTCGACCCTCGACGACGACCTCGCCGCCGGCCTCGGCGCCCCGGCCGACCTCGAAGGCCTGTCGTGACGACGGCACGCGAGGCGCTCGCCTCGACCATCACCGAGGCCGACTGGCAGGGCTTCGTCACGTCGTACGCCGCGCTCCGAGGCTGGGCCGTGTATCACACCTACGACTCCCGCCGGTCGGCGGCCGGCTTCCCCGACCTCGTGATGCTGCGCGGCGGCCGCCTCGTCGTCGCCGAACTCAAGTCGGCGAAGGGCAAGACAACGCCGGCGCAACGCCGGTGGCTCGACGCGTTCGGCGAGGTCGCCGCCGTGGCCGACACCGTCGAGGTCTACTGCTGGCGCCCGACCGACGAGGCCGCCGTCATCGAGGTGCTCCGATGAGGCTGCCGCCCGGCGCTCGTAGCCTGTCGGGCACCGACCTCGCCGTCCTCGAGGCGCTCGTCGACGGCGCCGCCACGGTACGCGCCACGGCCGCCGCCGCCGACGTGCCCGTCACCACCTGCTACGCCGCCCTCACCCGGCTCCGCGCGATCGGCCTCGCCTCGTGGGAGGACGGCAAGGCCGGCACGCTACGCCCAGCTGTGCGCCGAGTCCTATGAGCCGACGCGGGCACCTGCGCCTCGTCGACACCGAGGCGCCACCCGACGAGCCGACCGACGGCGAAGCCGCCTCGGCGCGCCTGCGTACCGCCGCCGACCTCGTCGACAGTGGCAACGCCGGCGACGTCTGCTCGGTGCTCGTGGTGCTGCTCGACCGTGACGGCCGGGCCGGCGCCGGCTACGCCGTCCGAGGCACGCACGCCGCCGACGACCTCGACGACCTCGTCACCGCCGGCGCCGCGTACGTCGCGTCGCTCGGCCGCCTGGCCGGGCCGGCCTCGAACGAGGCAGCGACCCTCGCCGTCACCGCCGCTCGAGCTGCCCGCTTCGAGGCCCGGCACCGCCCGAGGCGACCGTGAGCGCGTCGACACGGGAGAACCTCGCCCGCATGCCCGCCGCCGAGCGCCGCGCCTACCTGGGCACCCTGTCGGCCGACGAGGTCGCTTCGCTGCTGGCCGGCGAATGGCCGTACATCGCCCGGCCCGAGCAACGGCCCGACTGGTCGGCCGACTGGTCGGTACTGCTGTGGATGACCGGCCGAGGCTGGGGCAAGACACTGGCCGGCGCTCAAGCGACCCTCGAACGCATCAAGTGGCTCTCGGCGCAGGGCGTGGCGCGGCCCCGCTGGGCGCTCGTCGGGCGCCGCCTCAAGGACGTGCGCCGAGTGATGGTCGAGGGCGAGACCGGCCTGCAGCAGATCGTGCCGCCATCGCTGCTGCTCGGCGGGAGCTGGGAGCGGTCGTGGTCCCGAGGCGAAGTGCTGCTGCGCCTGTCGAACGGCGCCGAGATCCAGGGGTACTCGAGCGAGTCGCCCGGCGACTTGCGCGGCCCCCAGCATCACGGAGGCTGGGTCGATGAGATCGCGAAGCTGCGCGACGCCCGGCTCGGTGATCAGGCGGACACGACGTGGTTCAACCTCGAGGCCGGCATGCGCCTCCCGCCCGACCCTCGCATCATCGTCACCGGCACACCGGCGACGGTCAGGGTCGTCCGCGACCTCGTGGGCCGCTCCGACCGAGGTGAGTCGGTCGTCGTCGTCGGTGGCGCCACGCACGAGAACCTCCGCAACCTGGGCGGCCGCTGGCGCGAGTTCGTCGACCGCTACGAAGGCACCCGGCTCGGCGCTCAGGAGCTGTACGGGCAGCTGCTCGGCGACCTGGGCGGAATGTTCACGAGGGCCGACCTGCTCGAAGAGGACCGCCTGCTCGACGCTGCGCCGACCGGGCCGGGCCTGCGCCGCGCCCGAGCGTGGGACCTCGCCTCGAGCCGGCCGTCGGCCGCGTACACGGACCCCGACTGGACGGCCGGCGCTCGCGTGTCGCTCGACCCGCATCGACGCCTGTACGTCGTCGAGCACATGGAACGCTTCCGTGAGACGCCCGGCGCTCGAGACGACAGGATGCGACAGGTCGCCGAGCGTGACGGCATCCGCACGGTCCACGTCGAGCAGTACCACGGCGCCGCCGGCCTCGACGTGATCGCCGCTCTGCGGCGTGGCCTGTCGGGCGTCGCTCGAGTCGAAGGCGTCAAGCCTCGAGGCACGAAGGCCGAGCGCGCCGAGGTCGTGTCGTCGGCGGTCGAGCAGGGCCGAGTCGCGTTCGTGGCCGGGCCGTGGCTCGACGACCTCGTCGACGAGCTGGAGGAATTCCCCGAGGGCGCGCACGACGATCAGGTCGACGCGCTCGCCCTCGCGTTCTCGGCGCTGGGTCAGCCGACACCGCCGAGGGCGCCTGCAGCTGGGCAGGCGGCCGGCGTTCGGGTGCCGCAGGCCCGGCAGGGTTCGTCCCTGTCGCCGGCGGCTCGAGTCTCGCCGGGTCGACGCTAGGTGTAGCGGCGCAAGGGCAAGCGGCACCGGCCGAGGAATAGCTAGACAACGCTAGGCGCCTAGCGTAAGGTTGACTCATGGCCGCACCCACCAACCCGACCCAGGAGGTCGCCATGCCCAGCACACCCGCCACCATCACCCGCGCACAGTGGGACAGCACGCACCGGGACTTCCGCACCGGCCGCCCGAGCGACGGCACGGCCCGCGTCCTCGTCCACGACGAGGCGACCGGCGCCACGGTCCTCGTCCCGGTGGAGGTCGCCCGATGAGCGCCGAATGCGCCACCTGCCACGCCTGGGCCGACGACGTCGAGGCGAACGACGCCGGCGTCCCGACCTGCGGATGGTGCGTCACCGACGCCATCGACGCCGAGGGCCGCTGGGCCGTCGAGGACGTGTCGACGAGCCTGCGGTACTGCTCGACGTTCCCGCACTGGTCGGCCGACGACGACGAGGCCGCCACGTTCACCGAGGCCGAGGCGAACGACGCCCGACGCCGGATGGGCCGCAACGGCAAGAACGTCCGAGTCGTGGCCGCCCGATGAGTGCCCACGACCACCGCTCGATCCCCGCGCTTCGTGCGTGCCCGATCTGCTCACCCGATGCCCCGCTCGTCGACCCGCAGGCCGCCCCGGTGACCGCCTCCCCGCTCGAGATCCTCGACGTCACGGCCGGCGTGATCGTGGCCGCCACCCGGCCCGGCTGGGGGCAAGGCGACGCCGTCTACGCCGCCGCCCAGCTGGCCGCACGCGAGCAGACCGAGGTGCGCCTCCGATTCAACGGCGAGTTCACCCTCATCCCGTCCGACTACCTCGACGACTGACGACGGCGCCCCAGCTGCCCCGCATCGGCGCCCCAGCTGCCGCCTCCGGCGCTCGAAGTCCTAGACCGGGCGACCGGCCTCGACTACCGTCGAGCGAGCCGAGACGACCGCCCAGGGAGCAGCCATGCCGCCCACGAACCTCGCCGTCCGACGAGCGACGATCACGACGCCGACCGGCGCCACCCTCGAGGCGCACCGCCTGTCGATCTACCGAGGCTCCCTACGAGTGTTCGACGGCCGAGGCCGCTCGGTTCTCAACGTGCCGGCCCTCGACTGGACCGCCACCGGGCGCCGCTCCTACTCGATCGAGACGGACGCCGGCGCCTACCTCGTGACCGGCGAAGGTTGCGGCTGCGGCGGTGCGGCGTGACGACCCTCGAGGCAATCGCGATGGTCGTCGGCGCCTGGGACCACGAAGGCGGCACCGGGGATGAGGCGCACTGGACACCCGACACGCCCGAAGGTGTATGGCGCGCCTGGAACGGCAAGGCCGCCGAGGTCGAGTTCGTCGAGTTCGCCGCCGCCCTCGTCGGCGTCACTGGCGCCCGAGCCGTCGTCGAGACCGGCACGGGAGGCGGCTACACGACCCGCCGGCTCATCAAGGCGCTGCGCCGTGGCGGCCGCTTCGCCTGCTACGAGTCCGACGTCGATCTTCGAGGCGCCATCCGGCCGCACGTCGACAGGTTCGCCGCCCGACACGCCGCCGACGTCACCCTCGCACCCGACGAGACGCCCGACGCCGACGTGATCGCCGCCGCCGACCTGCTCGTCCTCGACTCCCGCACCGGCCTCCGCATCGCCGAGCTGCAGACCTGGGCCGAGGTCGGCGCCGCCGGCTCGTCGTGCCTCATCCACGACGTGTCGGCCTCGCACCCGGCCGACACGATCCACCGGCGCCTGCACGCCGCAGTCGTCGACGTCGTCGCCGTCGACCCGGCGCTGAGGGCGATGCCGCTCGGCAACCCTCGTGGCGGCGTCCTCATCTGGAAGGCCTGATGCCGGGTCGGCGCCTCGTCGTCACCGGCGCCCCGAGGTCGGGCACGACCTGGGTCGCTCACGCTCTGCTCGAGGCCGGCGTGCCTTGCTCGCACGAGCGTGTCGCAACCGAGTTCGGGCAACGGCCGTGGGCGACGTGGGCCGCTGACTCGTCGTGGTGCTGGCCGGCGTACTACGACGCCCTCGACCTGGCGACGCCGGTCGTGATCGTCTACCGCTCGCCGTGGCCGACGGTCACGTCGCTCGTGCGGTGCGGCTGGGTCGCCGACGACCCGACGAACGCCGCCGTCGACGTGTTCCTGCGGCACCACGCGCCGGCCGTGTACGACGCCGCCGACGAGACCGGCCGGGCCGCCTCATGGTGGGCAACGTGGTACGGCTGGGCGCTCGACTGGCCGGGCCGGCGCCTCGTGTTCGACCTCGCCGACCTCACCGACGACCCGACGGTGCTGCGCGCCCTCGCCGGCGCCGCCGGATCGCCGATCAGCGAGCCGCACGCTGCCCGCATACAAGCGGCGCTCCCGCCGCTGAACGCCGCGAAGAGTCGCCGCAGCGACGCGCTGCCGGTCGACCCAGGCGACCTCGACCCCGACCTCGCCGCCCTCGTCGCCGAGCGGTGGGAGCAGCTCACGGCCCTCGCCGACGCGACGTGGGCCGACCTCGTCGAGACGCTGGCGTGAGTCTCGTCATCGACTTCGCCGCCGGCGAGCCGCACTTCGCCGATCACCTGGCGCCGATCTACGCCGCCCTCGAGCCGCACGAGCGAGGCCGGTTCTTCGCCCTCGGCGACGGCATGGTCGGCTACCTGGCGCGCGTGTACGGCATCGCCGCCGAGCCGGCGCTGCGCCTCGAGCTGGGCTGGCCGGTCGTCGTAGCGTCGTGGGGGGACCTGCGGGCCGTCACCGAGGGCGAACGCCGGGTGCCGCGCCCAGGCGGCAAGCCGGGCGTGATCGTGCGACAGGCCGGCATGAGCAGCGCCCGCACGCAGCCTCGAGTGCCGGTCGTGTTCGTCGAGCACGGCGCCGGGCAGACGTACCGTGACACCGACTCGCCGTCGTACGCTGGCGGCCGCCGGCGAGACGCTGTGCGCCTCTACCTCGCCCCAGGCGACCACGTCGCCCGCAACAATGCCGCCCGCTACCCCGACACGCCGACCGAGGTCGTCGGCTGCCCGAAGCTCGACCGCTGGCACCTCGAGGGCCGCCCACCGGCGCGGCGCGGCGCCGAGCTGGGGCGCCGCCCGGCCGTCGCCGTGTCGTTCCATCCCGACTTCCCGCATATCGCCCCTGAGTGCCTGTCGGCGTTCTCGTGGTACCGAGACGCCCTCGCGTCCCTCGCCGCCGCCGACCGCCCCTACGACCTCCTGGGGCACGCCCACCCTCGACGCTGGCCCGAGCTGCGCGCGTGGTGGGCCGGCATCGGCGTCGAGCCGGTCGAGCGGTTCGACGAGGTCGTCGCCCGAGCCGACTGCTACGTCGTCGACAATTCGAGCACCCTCTACGAGTTCGCTTCGCTCGACCGCCCGGTCGTCGCCCTCGACGCGCCGTGGATGCGCCGCAGCGTCGAGCACGGCCTGCGGTTCTGGTCGCACGCCGACGTCGGCGTCCGCATCGGGCAGGCCTCGGCGCTCGATACGGCGATCCGCCTGGCGCTCACCGACCCGGCCGAGATCGCCGACCGCCGCCGCCGCCTCGTCGCCGACGTCTACGCTCACGTCGACGGTCACGCCGCCGACCGGGCCGTCGACGCTATCCGCCGCCACGCCTACGAGTGGCGGCTCGAAGCCGCCGGCCCTCGGACCTCCGCATCGTGACCGGCTCGACCGTCTACGCTTCGGGCGTGCTGCCCTTCGCCGTCGACGCCCTCGCCGCGTACCGGCTCACGCGTCTCGTCGTCGACGACTCGATCCTCGACGGCCCTCGAGGCCGCATGCTGGGGCGCCTCGACGAGCCGACCGGCCCGGCCTGGGCGCTCAAGCTCGGCGAAGGCCTCCGCTGCTACTGGTGCGTCGGCATGTGGGCCGCCGCCGCCGTCACGGCCGCCCGCTGGGCTGCCGAAACGCCGTGGCGCCCGACGTCGTGGCTGCTCGCCGTGTCGGCCGCCGCCGGCCTCATCGCACAGTGGGAGATCAACCGATGACCGACCCGGCCTCGCCGATGGAAGCGAACTTCGCTCGAGACAGGCAGACGGCGCAGCGCGCCCTCGCCGCCGCCACCGACCGGCATCAGCGCGCCTCGAGGACCGAGGCCCGCACCCGCGCCCAGGCCGTCACCGCCTCGGCGCGCCGCATCGACGTCGCCGACCGGCGCGAGGCCGAGCGGTACAAGCGCCGCGCCCGCGCCTGGCAGGGCGACGCCTGGCGCTTCCACTGGGAGGTCCCCGAGATCGGTCACGGCGCCCGGTTCTTCGGCAATGCCCTGTCGAAACTGCGCCTCTACGCCGGCGTCGTCACCGAGCAGGGCGCCGTGCCGATCCCACTCGACGAGGCGCTCGAGATCGGCGTCCCTGGCCTCACCGAGATCGAGGTCGCCGTCGTCAACGACGCCGTGTCCCGCATCGCCTCGAACGAAGGCGGGCAGGCCGAGATCCAACGCGACTACGGCATCAACGAGTGGGTAGCCGGCGACTGCACCCTCGTCGGCCTCCCCGACGACGACGCCGAGACCGGCGAGAACTGGCGCCTCCTGTCGACGTCTGAGCTGATCACGGTCGGCACCGACTTCGCCATCAAGTCGGCGCCCGAGCAGCCTGACGGCGACGCTACGAAGATCCCCGGCGACGCGCCCATGTACCGGCTATGGACACGCGACCCGCAGTGGAGCGACCTGGCCGACTCGCCGGTGCGGCGCGTCCTCGAGATATGCGACGAGCTGGTCATCCTCACCCGGTCGATCAAGGGCGCCGCCACGAGCCGCATCCCTCGAGGCGCGTTCGTCATCCCCGAGTCGATCACGGCCGGCGCACCCGACGTCACCCAGGACGAGACCGGCGGTGAGGCCGAGGCCGACCCGGTCATCGCCTCACTCGTGCAGCACTTCGTGGCCGCCATCACCGACCCGGCGTCGGCCGCGTCGATGGCTCCCTACATCCTGGCGGTGCCCGACGAGGCCGTCGGCAAGCTGCAGTACGTCGACTTCGGGTCGAGGTTCGACGCCGCCGAGGGCGCCACCCGCAACGAGCTGATCCGGCGCCTCGCGAACGGTGTCGACCTGCCACCCGAGATCATGCTCGGCCTCGCCGACGTCAATCACTGGACCGCCTGGCAGATCGACGAGCAGACGTTCAAGTCCTACGTCGAGCCGTACGCGCTCAACCTCGTCACGTCGCTCACCTACGCCTATCTGCGACAGGCGCTGCGCGTCGCCGGTGTCGCCGACCCGAGCCGCTTCGTCATCTGGTACGACCCGGCGAACCTCATCGGCAACGCCGACAAGGGTCCGAGCGCCGACTTCGGCGTGCAGAACGCCCTCATCAGCGGTGCGACGTGGCGCCGAGTGCGTGGCTACGCCGACGCCGACGCACCCGACGCCGACGAGCTGGCCGAGCGGCTGCTGATCGGCCGTGGAGCGATCGACAACGTCGTGACCGCCCAGCTGCTACAGCAGGTGCTCGCCGAGCTGGCGCTCGACGAGGGCACGGCGCCTGTAGCGATCGGCGCCGCCCCGGTCGCCGCCGTCGAGGGCACGCCGGCGTCGTCGCCCGACTCGGTCGTCGAGGCGCCCGCCGAAGGCCCACCGGCGCCGCTCGAGTCGCCCGCCGGCGAGGTCGTCGAGGTAACCGCCGCAGCTGGCGACGTCGACCTCGAGGCGCTCGCCGAGCTGGCCGAGCGACTCGCCCGAGCCGACCGGGCGCTCCGTGAGCGGCTCATGATCGCCGCCGACGCCGCTCTGCGCCGCTCCCTCGAGCGCGCCGGCGCCCGCCTCCGCAGCAAGGCGCTTCGGGCGTCAGGCGTGCAAGCCGACGTGATCGACGGCGTCCCGAACGTCGACGTCGCCTCGACCCTCGGCGCGCCGCTCGTCGCCGCCCTCGACTCGACCGTCGAGGACTTGCTCGCCGAGTCGTTCGACGAGTTCGGCGAGCGGTTCGACCAGTGGGTCGAGCGCGCCCAGCGGGCAGCGCTGCTGGACATAGCCGACACCGTCGGCGCCGACGAGTTCGACGTCGAGGCGATCCGCGCTCAGCAGGACGAGGACCGTTCGGCTGCGTGGCTGCTGATGCTCGGGACGCTCGTCGCCGAGGCGAACGGCCGCATGTTCGACCCGAGGCCGGCGGCGCCACCGCTCGGCGAGTTCGACCCGACGATCACCGTGCCGCCCGGCTCGGTGCGCCTGGCGATGGCTCGAGCCGGCGGCGCTCAGGGCATCGAGACGTCGGGCGGCGCCATCCTCACCGGCGTCGCCGAGACGCCGCAGACCGGCCTCGCCCTCGGATCGTTGCTGCAGGACGCCCTCGCCGACGCCGGCCTCGCACCGCGCGGCTACCGATGGCTGTACGGCGACCCAGGCTCACGCGAGGTCAACTTCGACCCGCACCTCGACCTCGACGGCGTCGAGTTCGAGTCGTTCACCGACCCGGTGCTCACGAACTCGTTCTCGTGGCCCGAGACGCCGTACTTCTTCCCCGGCGACCACCGCTACTGCCAGTGTGATTTTGCGCCGGCGTTCGCCGCCACCGGCGATGATGCCGGCAACGAGCTTGCGGCGGCCGCTACCCTCGACGGCACGGAGGCCTGACACGATGCGACGACGACACCCGATTGACGCCCGAGACCTGTTCGCCCGACGCGCCCTCGCCGCGTCACTGGCCGACCCGGCCGGTGAGGCGCCCGACGTCGACCCCGACGCCGCCGCGCTGCGTGACGCCGACGCCGGCGCTACGTCGTTCTGTGGCCGATGCTCGTTCTTCGTCGAGCCGGCGACCCTCGGCGCCGCCGGGTCGTGTCGCCTCGTCACCGGGCCGGTCGAGCCGGCCGACGTGTGCGACCTGTTCGTCGACGTCGTGGCCGTCGAGGCCGAGCTGCCCGAGCCGTTGCCGCTCATCTCGAGCGCCGATCGCGAGTTCGGACCCGAGGCATGGGCCGAAGGCACCGGCGTCATCGCCGACGAGACGCCCGACGCCCTCCCCGAGACGTCGGTGCTCGTCGTCGCACGCGAGGGCGAGGTCACCGCCGACCGCCGCCTCGTCGAGCCTGGGGCGCTCTCCTGGCGGGAGCCGCCCCTCACCCTCACCGTCAATCACGACGCTGACCAGCGCGCCGGGCGCATCGAGGCGTTCGGCCGCACCGACCGTGGCGGCGTCGACCTGCTGCGCGCGATCGTGACCGCCGGCAACGACGTCACCCGAGACGACTTCGACGCCCACCTCGACGCCGTCGGCGAGTACGTCGTCGGGTTCGCCCGACACGACCTCGAGTCCGAGTTCGGGCGCGACACGGCGCGCGAGGTCGCTCGAGGGCAGCTGCTCGGCGTGTCGATGGAAGTCGGCGACGAGGTCGTCGAGTTCGCCTGCACCGAGACCGACGACGACGGCTACTGCGTGACCGACCTCATGGTGCTGCTCGAAGGCCGCATCGGCGCCGTGACGCTCACGCCGTTCCAGGCGATCGAGTCGGCCGAGGTTCTGTCCGAGCACCGAGCTGGCGCCGGCGACAGGCCCGGCGCCGTGTCGATCGACGACGTCGTCGTCGAGGTCGAGGCCGCCGACGACGACGTCGCCCTCGAGATCATGCTCGCCGCCGCCGGCCCGATGCGGCCGCCCGCCGAGTGGTTCGCCGACCCTGGCCTCGAGTCGCTCACCCCCATGACGATCACCGACGACGGCCGCATCTTCGGTCACGTCGCCGGCTGGGGTAGCTGCCATATCGGCCGGCAGGGCTGTACGACCCCGCCGGCGTCGTCGACGTCGTACGCGTACTTCCTCAAGCCGGGCGCCGTGCTGTGCGCCGACGGCTCGACCGTCGCCGCCGGCACCCTCACGCTCGGCACCGGGCACGCCCCGACGGCGCGCGGCGTCACCGCCGCCCAGGCCGCCGCCCACTACGACAACACTGGCACCGTGTTCGCCGACGTCGCCGTCGGCGAGGACGCTCACGGTCCGTGGTACTCGGGCGCTCTGCGGCCCGACGTCGACGAGCTGCAGGAGCGTCGCCTGCGCGCCGCTCACGTCTCGGGCGACTGGCGCCCCACCGACGACGGCCTCGAGCTGATCCGAGTGCTGGCCGTCAATTCGCCTGGGTTCCCGACGCACAACCGCGCCGTAGTCGCCTCGGGCGAGCGGACGGCCCTGATCGCCGGCGTTGCGCCTCGAGTCGAGGCCGGCTGCGGCTGCAGCGACCACGACGCCGACCCGGTCGTGCTGGCGCGCCTCGACGACGTCGAGTCGGCGCTGCGGCGCATGGTCGCGACGGTCGACACGCTCGACCTGCCGGCCGCTGCGGTCGAGGCGCTCGCCGCTGCCGTGCATCGGGCGTGAGGCGCTAGGCGCTCTCCTGCAAGGGTTCCTACCCGAGCCGAGAAACAACTAGACACGGCTAGGCGCCTAGCGTAGTCTTAGGGCATGACCGACACGGGGACCTCCCACCGCACGAACCGCTACGCCGCCCCCTGCCGCCGCTGCGGTGAGCAGATCGACGCCGAGGCCGGCTACCTGTACCGAGGCTACGGCCGCGACTCCCGATGGACCGTGAAGTGCCTCGACTTCGCCGCCTGCGAGGCCCGCCGCACCGCCGGCTTCGCCGCGAAGGCCGAAGCTCACCACGCCGAGCGCATCGCCGAGGACGCCCGCATCGCCGCCCAGTACGCCGAGGCCGCCTACCCCGATCCCTATAGCTCAAGGGCGCAGGGCGCGGCCCGCCGCCACGCCGCCCGAGCCTTCGACCCGACGACGGTCGCCAAGACTGTGACCTTCCAGTGGGGGGATTACACGGTCACCACGGCTCGCCGCAAGACGAGCCGGGGAGCGACGGTCCGCACCACGCAGCTCGCCGCCGACGGCACCACCTACAGCGACCTGCCCGACCGCTACGCCACCGAGGCCGAGGCCGCCGCCGGGCAGGTCCGCTTCTGGCGCTCACAGGTCAATTGGGCGAAGCGCAACGGCGTCACCGCCGAGCAGCTCGCCGCCGTTCAAGCGTGGCTCGCCGGCCTCCCGGCGTGAGCGCCGACCCGATCACCCGCAACGACAGGAGCACCACCATGACCACCGCCTATGCCCTCGCCGCCCTCGCCGGCGTCGAGGCGCCCGACACGCCCGAGTCCCCAGGCGCCGACTTCTTGACCGGCGTCCGTGACCGGCTCGCCGACGAGACGGCGCACCCAGGCACCTACGCCGAGGACTTCGAGGACGCGCCCCGCCTCGTCGTCGAGGCCGCGATGCCGGTCGACACGTCGAGCCGCTACCTCATCTTCGTCGACCTGTGCGCCTGGCGGTCCGAGCACTGCGTCGCCGACCTCAAGCTCGGCGACGACGAGGACGTCGCCCTCGTGCTGTTCGGCATCGGCCTCGACCTCGTCGCCGCCCTCGCAAGCGACGTCGTCTGAGTCGCCGACACGGCGCCCAGCTGCCCCACGTTGCCGCCGCCGGGCCGGGCCTCCCACTCGCCGGCCCGGCCGCTTCGCCGGCAGTAGCGGCAACCTGGGCGCCCTCTCCGTGATCCCAGCGCCGACGCACCTCGTCGGCTACCGTGACCGCCGATAGGGTTCCTCCCCTGTCGTCGGGAGTCCCGGCCGCTCGAACCGCCTTCGCAGGCCCGGTCGGGCGGCCGGCTCGCGTGGGTCCTTCCCCCGAGCTGGCGGCCGTGCTACGTTGCCGGCAGACCGAAGGAAGGTCCGAGCGCCGGCCGCATAGCGGCTGGGCGGCTGGGTTCGCATAGCGGCCCGGTGCTGCTCCACCCTCGAGGTCGACGACGGCGCCACCCGGCGCCGCCACCGTCGAACGAGAATCTGGAGAACACCGTGGACCGACTGCTCGAAATCATCCGCACCGCACTCGGCGAGGACGCCGAGATCGTCGTCGCCGCCGTCGAGGCGCTGGCCGGCGAGAACCTCGAGGCACGCGCCGCCATCGGCGACGACGCCCTCACCACCGTCGAGGCCGCACTGCTCGACCTGTTCGACTCTGTGCGAGCTGGCGACGTGGACGGCGTGAGCGCCGACGACGTCGAGATCCTCCGCTCAATCGGCGCCACCGTCGAGGGTGCTCGAGGTGAGGTCGCTCAGCGTGCCGAGGCCGCCGAGGCCCGCGCCGCCGAGGTCGCCGAGATCGAGGCCGGGCTGCGCCCCGCCGCCGAGACCGACACCGAGACCGAGGGCGAGACCGTCGTCGAGACCGAGGCCGAGACCGACCCCGAGGCCGAGCCGGCCGTCGAGACCGAGGTCGAGGCCGTCGTGCCCGAGCCGGTCGCTGCGTCGACCCGCCCGCCGCTCGGCACCCTCCGCACCGGCACCCCGGCACGCGCTCAGGCCCGCCCCGCGGCGCCGGCGACGCCCGGCTACCGCCTGCTCGGCCCCGCCGGCGAGGTCACCAACCGCCGGTCGCTGGCCGAGGCGATGGCCGAAGGCTTCACCGCCGCTCGAGGCTCGTTCGCCCGATCGGTCGAGCGGCAGCGCCTGGGCCGCATCGAGTTCGAGACGCCCGAGCACCGCACCCTCCACGGCCGGGCCGACGACCTCGAGAAGATCGAGGCCGTCGTCGCCGACGCGATGAACCCGAACCTGCGTGACGAGGCGATCGTCGCGTCGGGCGGCTTCTGCGCCCCGGCCGAGGTCGACTACACGATCCCGGTCGTGTCCGTCGACGACCGCCCGGTCCGTGACGGCCTCCCGGCCTTCACCCTCGACCGTGGCTCGGTGCAGGTCGCCACGCCGCCCACCCTCGCCGACGTGAACGTCGCCGACGGCATCGACCCGGCGGCCGCCGTCACAGTCTGGACGAACGCCGACGACGTGGCGGCGCCCGGCGCTGGCGACGTCAAGGGCCGGCAGTGCATCGACTGCTCGGCTTTCACCACCTACGAGACGGCCGCAATCGTGCGGCGCCTGTGCTGGGGCAACTTCGGCGCTCGGGCGCTCCCCGAGAACGTCGAGGCGTGGAACGACCTCGTCATGGCAGCGCAGGCTCGGCTCGCCGAGACCCGCCTGCTGGATCAGATCAAGGCCGGCTCGACCCAGGCGACCACGCCGGGTGCGTTCGGAGCTTCCCGTGATCTGATCGAGGCCGTGCGCCGAGCTGCGGCAGGCTGGCGCTCGTCGCAGCGTGTGCGGCCCGACGCGACGCTGCGGGTGATCATGCCGGCGTGGGTCCTGTCGCTCGGCTCGGTCGACCTCGTCCGAGGGCTGCAGTCCGACCCGGCGTTCGTGACCGACGCCGAGGCGATCTTCCGCGACGCCGTCGCCGACGCCGGCGTCAACGTGTCGTTCACCTACGACTCGCCCTCCACCGGCGTCTCCCAGGTGTTCGCCGACCAGGCGGCCGGCGTCCTCAACCCGTGGCCGACGGCCGTGCAGTGGGCGCTGTTCGACGAGGGTCATTGGCTGTTCGGCAACGGTGGCACGCTCGACCTCGGCGTCGTGCGCTCCCCGGCGCTGAACGACACGAACGACGTGGAGAACTTCGCCGAGTCGTTCGAGGTCGCCATCAAGAAGGGCATCAAGTCGACGTGGATCACCTCGACCGTCTGCCCCGACGGCACGAGCGGCGCCGGCGTCGACGCAGTCACCTGCGCCTCGTAGCTGAGACGCAACCCGAGACGACGAGCAGACCCGAAACGGAGAGGTAGCCGCATATGAGTGGTGGATCGACAGGCGCCTACACGCCCATCCCCGCCGCACCTGCGGCCCCTCCCCGTCTCGGCCTGCTCGCCGTCATCGGTGGCGAAGGCAACGAACCGACGCTGCCGTCGAGCTGGGTCAACGGCGTCGCCTTCGACCCCGAGAACTGCCTGCCGCCGGCCGACCCGACGTGGGGCGAATGCCCCGAGGGCGAAGGCGTCGACCCTCGAGTCGACCCAGGCACGAAGGTGTCGGGCGACCACGGCGACACGGTGCAGTACCGGCCGTGGTACGCCTGGGTCGGGGACAAGTGCTCGACGCTCGGCTCGAGGTCCCGTGACGTCGAGGCCCAGGTGCGGCGCCTGTACCGGGCGAGTGAGTCCCGCATCATGGAAGCCGAACTCGAGTCGGGCACCGAGGCCCAGCTGCGCGGCTACCCGAACAACTACCTGCGGAATTCGGCGTCGCCGTCGTTCGTGAACATCACGCCCGGCGTGGGCGCCTCGTCGCCGCTGCTGTACGCGCTCGGCGCCCTGCAGGAAGCGATCGCCGCCGGGCAGACCGGCCGAGGCATGATCCATGCGACGTGGCCGACCGTGAACCTATGGTTCGCCGGGTCGGCGCTGCGCCGAGAGGGCACGCTCATCCTCGACGCCTTCGACAACATCGTGATCCCTGGCACCGGCTACACCGGCGCCTCACCCGACGGCTCGGCCGGGCCGCCTGTCGACCCGACCGGCGAGACGTCGTGGGCCTACGCGACCGGGATCGTCACCACGAAGCGCGACACGGCCGGCCCGCAGGGTGGCATCGTCGTCACGCCCGACGAGCTGGCCGAGGCCGTGCAGCGCGACGTCAACGACCTCGAGTACCGCGCCGAGCGGCTCGTCGGCGCATGGTGGGACGCCTGCGTTCACGCCGCCGTCAACGTCAACCTGTGCTCGACGTGTTGCGAGCCGGTGGCGCCGTGAGTCCAGCGGTCCTCACCCCTGGCGACTGCGCCTTGCCACCCTCGGCGCAGTACGGCTCGGTCGCCGGCGAGTCGGTGGCGTTCGTGTTCGAGGTCGGCCCGGTCGACCCGATCGGCTCGCCCGGCCCGCGCATCGACATTTCGCCGGTGTCGTCGCTCGTCGTCACGAACACGAAGGCCGTGCCGGTGCGGCTGCTCGTCGCCTTCGGCCTGCGGATGCTCCCGTTCACGCAGGGCAGCAGCCAACCCGACCTCAAGCACGAGGTCGACGTCGACGGAGGCGGCTTCCTCCCAGCGAATCAGCTGCTGCCCGGCATGAGCGGCGCCTCTGCCGAGGACCCGCTGCTCGGCGGCAACGGCACCGCGAACCCGCTGGGCATCAACACTTTCCGCTCAATGGGGACCGACGATATCGTGACCGGCTCGGCCGGCGCGTTCGGCCTGCCGATCCTCGCGCCGGGCGCGTCGATCACCTTCGACCACAAGCTCACCCTGTCTTACGTCGGCGCATGGAACGCGACCCGACTCGGCTTCATCCGTGCCCTCGTCACCGTCCTGGGAGTGCCCGCATGAGCAGCCATATGGTCTGCTGGCAGTCGACGACCTCGAGCGACTTCGGCAAGCTCGCGACGAGCGACGACACGACCCCGGCCCTGCCGCCCGACACCGTGGCGATCACCGAGGCCCAGTACGACGCCCTGCTCGCCGACTTCCTCGCCGGGCAGACGCCCTCGTGAGCACCCAGTCCCCCGACCCAGGCCCGAAGGTGAGTACCATCGGGTCGTCAACCTCTACAGGAGGCCGGAATGCCTGATCCACACTGCTATGCGTCGCTGCAGGTCTGCGGCCTTCGCGTCGCCGCCCTCGACGTCGACGGCTCACCGCTCGTCGGCGCCGGCAACGGCTACTCGTCGGACGCTCTGATCGACGTCGACGTCGCCCTCGAGTACGAGGACGGCGACGAGTTCACCGTCAAGAACGGCTGCGGCGCCATCTGCCAGACGTTCCGCGACTGCGACAAGCTCCTGCGCGCCTCGGTCGACCTCGACCTCTGCGTGCTCGATTCCGAGCTGATGGCGCTGTTCGTGCCCGGCTCCCGTATCTTCACCGACACGGGCACCGGCGACACGATCGGCTTCGAGCTGCCAGCGACGAACGCCGAGTGCGGCGACGGCGTGGCGCTCGAGCTGTGGACGAAGGCCTGGGACGGCAATTCCCAGGCGTTGCCGCCGTTCCTCGGTGGCGCGACGCCGGCGTACATCCGCTGGATCTTCCCGAAGGTGACCGGCCGCATGGGCGACTTCACCCTCGAGAACGAGATCCTCCGCGTGCCGGTGAGCCTCACGGCCGAGGCGAACTCGGGCATGGACCCGGCCGGGCCGTTCGGCGACTGGAACGTCGACGTGGCAGCGGCCGGCGGTATCACGAACGTCGGCGGCTACTTCTACGACGACGGCCCGCCGA
>Ga0307379_10003494_pt1 | contig 22825 bp, 17 predicted proteins | sample UN2MG_FD_202237 | JGI IMG/M metagenome (GOLD analysis project Ga0307379, IMG submission 202237) | Soil microbial communities from Risofladan, Vaasa, Finland - UN-2 | ecosystem: Environmental > Terrestrial > Soil > Coastal area > Acid sulfate soil | place: Finland: Risofladan, Vaasa | collected... | reverse complement strand
CGACTGCTGTTGCGCTTGCCTGCCATGAGTACTCCTTGGATGGTCGATTACATCGCGGGTCTGACCCCTGATGTAATCGTCAGGTGAAGTCGGGTGCGACCCGGTTGGATCGTTTGATTTCGGCCATGCCGGACATCGTGGCCAGCTTCTCGACGGCGTCCCACAACTCGACCGCCTCGACGCCCCGTGGTGCCTTCGAGATCACCGGCCCGAAGAAGCTCGCCTCGTTGTCGGCGCTGGGGTGGAACGTGAGGATCGGGGTTCCGACATCCCTGCCCGTGCGACTCAACGCCAACTCGGTATCGGTTCGAATGTACAGGTCGTGCGAGTCGTCGTCGGCGGCGGCGAGAAGAGCCTCGTCGAAGCCGGCATCGCCGAGCACACCGCTGTACCACGCCAGCGCATCTCCCCGCGCCGCCTCGCGCTGGGCACCAACGTGCAGAGCTTCTCCGATTGCCGTGTACCAGCGACCGACCGCCCTCGGGTCGTCGTCGCCGAGACGAATCGCGTCCGCGATCCGCAAGCCCTGCTGGCCGAAGTAGTGGCCTGCGCGGTAGTTCGGCGTGTACCACTCGCGTGTGTTGTCCTCATTGAGCATCCACAACGAGATGAACCGCCAGTTGACCTCGTAGTCGCGCTGCTCGCTCACATTCACGACCCAACGCGACGTGATCCACGCCCATGGACAGACAGGGTCGAAGAAGAAGTCGAGGTCGTCGGCCATCGATGCAACCTACCGGGACGAGCCCTGGAGGCCGATCACGTGCGGGCGATCTCGACGTCCTGGTAGGTCTCGATGAGATCGCCGGGCTTGAGGTCCTGGAAGTCGGACAGGCCGATACCGCATTCGAAGCCCTCACGGACCTCGCGCGCATCATCCTTGAAGCGCTTGAGCGACGTGATGTCGCCCTTCCAGATGATCGTGCCATCACGAAGAAAGCGCACCTTGGAGCCGCGGGTGATGATGCCCGACCGCACATAACAACCCGCAATGGCACCGAGCTTCGGCACCCGGAAGATTTCGCGGACCTCGGCTTCGCCTGTGACCTGCTCCTCGAACTCGGGCTCGAGCATGCCGATCACGGCCTGCTCGATGTCCTCGAGGAGCTTGTAGATGATCTCGTAGGTTCGGATCTCGACTTCTTCCTGCTCGGCCAGCTTGCGGGCCTTGCCGTCCGGACGGACGTTGAAGCCGATGATCGTGGCGTTCGTGGCGTTCGCGAGTGTGATGTCGTTCTCGGTGATCCCGCCGACGGCGCGATGCACGAAGCTGACATCGACCTCGTCGCGTTCGAGGCGCCGAAGCGACTCGGTGACCGCCTCGAGCGAACCCTGCACGTCGGCCTTGAGGATGAGGTTGACCGCGGCCTTCTCACCCGACTGGATCTGAGCGAAGATGTCTTCGAGCTTCGTGCCAGTCTTGACGCGGGCATCCTCACGCAGGTGCTTCGCCTTGAGGCGCAGCTCACGTGATTCGGCGACCGTGCGAGCGATCTTGTCGTCGGGCGCAGCACGGAACTCGTCGCCGGCCTCGGGAACGAGCGACAGCCCGAGCACCTGGACCGGCGTGGACGGACCGGCGACCTTGACCTGTTCGCCCTTGTCGTTGATCATCGCTCGGACCTTGCCCCAAGCAGCACCAGCCACGATGGGGTCTCCGACCTTGAGCTCGCCCTTGTCGACGAGGATCGTGGCGACCGGGCCTCGACCCTTGTCGAGTTGTGCCTCGATCACGATGCCCTTGGCCCGACCGGTCGGGTTGGCGGTGAGCTCCTCGAGCTCGGCGACAACCTGCAACTGCTCGATCAGCTCGTCGACACCAACACCCTGGAGGGCCGACATCTCGACGACGATCGTGTCGCCACCCCACGACTCGGGAACAAGTTCGTACTCGGCCAGCTGGGTGAGCACGCGTTGCGGATCTGCGTTGTCCTTGTCGATCTTGTTGACCGCGACCACAATCGGCACGTCGGCAGCGCGGGCGTGATTGATCGCCTCGATCGTCTGCGGCATGATCCCGTCGTCGGCGGCGACCATCAACACCACGATGTCGGTGGCGTCGGCACCGCGGGCACGCATCTGCGTGAACGCGGCGTGACCGGGCGTGTCGAGGAACGTGACCGAGCCGTGGTCGTTCTGCACCTGGTACGCACCGATGTGCTGGGTGATGCCGCCGGCCTCACCGTCGACGACGTTGGCGCCGCGGATGTGGTCGAGCAGCGTCGTCTTGCCGTGGTCGACGTGACCCATCACGGTGATCACCGGTGGGCGCGGTTCCTGCATCTCGTCGTCGTCGGAATCGTCGAACAACTTCTGCAGCTCGACCTCTTCCTGCTGGCCGGGCTCGACCAAGAGGATCTCGGCGCCCACCTCGAGTGCGAACAGCTCCATCTGCTCGTCGGCGAGCGTCATGGTCGCAGTGACCATTTCGCCGTTGTTGAGCAGGAAGCGGACGACGTCGGCCGCGGTGCGGTTCAGCTTGGGAGCGAACTCCTGAGCCGACACGCCGCGTTCGATGATGACGACACCCTCGGGAACGGGGGCGTCCGACGACGTGTAGGTCGTGAACTGCGGCTGCAGGTCGTCCTGGTCGCGACGACGACGCCGACGGCCGGTACGACGCGGCGGACGCCGCTGCCCGCTCGGACGATTGCCACCGGGACGACCGGGACCGCCACCGCCTGGGCCACCACCGGGTCCGCCGGGGCGACCACCTGGACCGCCACCGGGTCCGCCGCCAGGACGGGGAGTGAACCCACCGGGACGCGGACGAGCACCGCCGGGACCACCACCCGGGCGTGCGCCGGCGGGGCGCGCTGAACCGGGCGGGGGAGGAATGACCTTGCCGCTCGGCGACAACGGACGCCCCGGAGGCGGCGGAATGGACTTGCCGCTGGGAGACAACGGACGCTCGGCGGGTGACTCCTCCGGGCGGTCCGTCGCCGGGCGACGCGCTTCGGCCGGGATGGCCGGTTGTTCGGGAGGACGGCCATCGGCGGCTGGGCGACCACTCGAGATCACTCGCGACGACGCATCGGCGACCTCAGGAGGCGCAGTTGCAGCGGCAGGCTCAGGTACCGGCGCCGGTGTTGGCTCGATGGGTGCCGCGGGCGCAGCTGCGGCTGGTTCGACCGGTGCGGGTTCGGGGGCCTCAGTGGCCGGCGCCGGCGCTGCCGTTGCCGTTGCCGGGGCAGCAGGGGCCGGGTCGGGTTCGGTGGTCGGAGCGGCTGCGTCGGGAGCATCATCGGCCGGCACCGCTTCGGCAGTTGCCGCGGGCGCCTCGGGCTCCGGAGTCGACTCGGCCGGTGCCTCGACGGGCGCATCGGCTGCAACCGCCGGCGCTGGCTCGTCGGCGCTGGCGGGGGCCGCCTCGGCGGGCTTCGCCGCTGCGGGTTTTGCTGCCGCCTTCTTCGCGGCCTTCGGCTTCGCGTCAGCACCGTCCGCGGCCTGCTTCTTGGTGGCGGCCTTCTTCGCTGGCGCCTTCTTGACGGGCTTGGCCTCTTCGGGTTGCTCGTCACGGGTCAACCCATCGCGCTGAGCGCGGCGGGTCACCATGTCGGCGTACGCCTCGGCGAGCGAGGACGACGGGCCCTTGGCGGCAACGCCGAGCACATCGCAGAGGTCGAGGACCTCGGCGTTCGTCATCCCGAGCTCTTTCGCGAGCTCGTGGATCCTGATCTTCTTCGCAGCCACGTTGTCGATTCAACCTTTCACAGTCGTCTTTGCCTCGCGGATGCTGGAATCAATGCGCATCCGGGTGTTCGTCACCGTCGGCCCGACGGCCGACCAGTTCGCTGATTGCTCGTTCATCGTCCACGCCGACATCACGCCGCCACGCACGGGCGAATGACCGGCGCGACAGCGCCGCATCGAGGCACGCAGCTGCGGCGATTTCGCCTGCTGCAACGCTCCGACACAGCCACGCCCCGCGCCCGTCGCTCGGACCGTCGACCACGACGCCGCCGTCCGCCATCGTGATACGCACGAGGGCAGACTGCGGATGTCGCTGCCGACAGCCAATGCAGCTGCGGACGGGTTCGGGACGGTCAGTACCACTCAGTCGTCGCCGCCGTTCTTGGTGGCGGGCTCGTCGTCCGCTTCGCTCTTTTCGGTGGCGGGTTCGTCGTCCGCTCCGGTGGTGTCGGTTGCGGGCTCGTCGTCGGCTCCGCTGCTGTCGGTTGCCGGGTCGTCGTCCGCTCCGGTGCTGTCACTGGCAGGGTCGTCGTCCGCTTCGCTTCCTCCTCGCGCCGCGTCCGCCTCGTCGCTGGTGCTTCCCTCGGCGGCGATCGTCGCATCATCGGTGGTCGCTTCGACTTCGGCTTCGCTGGCGGCGGCGGCCTGGGCTTGCCAGTCCGACTCGCTGATGACGCTGCCGTCCGCGGCATGCCACTCCATCTCGCCGGTCTCGGCATTGGCACGCCATTCGCCGTCCGCGTACTCGACGTCGGCGTCTCGGCCGCCGGCGGGGATGCCCTCGGCGAGCTGCGTCTCGGAGCGAATGTCGACTCGCACGCCAGTGAGGCGAGCGGCGAGGCGAGCGTTCTGGCCTTCCCGGCCGATCGCCAGGCTGAGCTGGTGGTCGGGCACGATCACGTCGGCCGCCGTGCCATCGTCGGAGATGATCACCTGGGTCACCTTGGCCGGCGACAACGCCTTGGCAACGAAGTCGCCAAGATCCTCGCTGAACGGCACGATGTCGATCTTCTCGCCACGCATCTCGTTGACCACCATGCGGACGCGGCCGCCACGGGCGCCGACACACGCGCCGACCGGATCGACGTTGTGGTCGTTCGACCAGACGGCGATCTTGGTGCGGTGGCCCGGTTCACGGGCACATGCCTTGATCTCGACGATGCCGTCGGCGATCTCGGGCACCTCGAGTTCGAACAGCCGCTTGATGAGACCCGGGTGGGTCCGCGAGACGACGATCTGCGGGCCCTTCGGCGTACGCCGGACTTCAACGATGTACGCCTTCTGGCGGTCGCCTTGGGCGGGACGCTCGAATGGCACCTGCTCGGCCTGCGGGAGCAACGCTTCGACCCGACCGAGGTCGAGCAACGTGTAGCGGGCGTCCGTGCGCTGGATGATGCCGGTGACGATGTCGCCTTCGCGGTTCGCGTACTCCTCGAACTTCCGCTCGGATTCGACCTCGCGGATGCGCTGGCTCATCACCTGACGGAACGTCTGCGCGGCGATGCGGCCGAGCTCTTCCTTCTTGGGAGTGTCGTTGCGCTCGTTGACCCAGTTGCCGTCCTCATCGACGTCGTACGCGATGAAGGAGAACTCCATGGTCTCGGGATTCACCTCGACGACGACTTCGTCGGCGGCGTCGGGGCGGCGCTTGTAGGCCGACGCAAGGGCGTCGACGAGGACGTGCAACAGCGTGTCCTCGGAGATGCCCTTCTCTTGGGCCAGCATGCCAATGGCCTCGCTCATGTCGAGGTTGCTCATGACGCTTGCTTCTCCTTGTTCGAGGTGGTCGTCGGATTCGAGGTGGTCGTCGCCGAACTCTCGGCAGTCGCCGTCGTGGCGGGCGCCGTCTTGCGAGACGCCTTCTTGCCTGGCGCCTTCTTGCCGGACGGCTGCTTGCCGGGCTTGGGCTTGGGTCCCCACTCGAAGACGGTGCGGGCCTTGTCGACGTCGTCGAACAACACGATGCGTTCGGTACCGTCGTCGAGCAGCAGCGTGGCTCCACGATCGTCGGCCAGCGTCAACACACCCTGGACACGGCGGGGGTCGGCCTGCGGATCGCGCAGGCGAATCGTGATGGTCTTGCCGACCTCACGCTGGAAGTGCGCCGCCGTGCGAAGCTGACGTTCCAGACCGGGGCTCGTGACCTCGAGCGTGTAGTGCCCGGCAATCGGGTCCTCGTGGTCGAGTTCGCGAGAGACCAGACGAGTCGCAAGCGACAGCGAGTCCAAGGTGATCCCACCGTCGGACCCGGGGGGCGTGTCGAGCGTGATCCGAACGGTGCCGCCGCGCCGCTCGATGTCGTACACGTCGAGTTGGAGGTCGGCAGCGATCGGTGCCACGAGAGCGTGAACACGATCGATCTCGGTCGATGCACTCATCCGAACTGCCTCCTTTCAACAAACACGGCGTGGGGCTCAGCCCCACGCCTTTCGGTACCAAACCAAATGGAGCTGTAATCATAGCAGCGCGTCGACGCCGTCGGACAGGGGCAGCGACGCGGCTCTCCGGCGCTCGGTACAGTGCCGCCGTGCTTCGGATGTCGACCCTTTTCCTGCGGACCCTGCGCGACGACCCGGCTGATGCCGAGGTCGCCAGCCACCGACTTCTTGTTCGTGCGGGCTACATCCGCCGCGCGGCACCCGGAGGCTTCTCGTGGCTTCCGCTGGGCTGGCTGGTGTACCGCAACGTCGAACAGATCGTTCGCGACGAGATGGACGCAGCGGGCTTCCAAGAGGTCCACTTCCCCGCACTGCTCCCCCGCGAGCCGTACGAGGCCACGGGCCGCTGGACCGAATACGGCGACAACCTCTTCCGCCTGCAGGATCGCAAGGGCGCCGACTTCCTGCTCGCCCCGACCCACGAAGAGATGTTCACGTTGCTGGTCAAGGACATCTGCGGGTCGTACAAGGACCTGCCGCTGTCGATCTACCAGATCCAGACCAAGTACCGCGACGAGGCCCGCCCTCGTGCGGGACTGCTGCGCGGTCGCGAGTTCGTGATGAAGGACTCGTACAGCTTCGATCTCGACGAGGCCGGGCTGCAAGCGTCCTACGACGCCCACCGTGCCGCCTACATCTCGCTGTTCGATCGACTGGAACTGCCCTACGTGATCGTGTCGGCGATGTCGGGCGCGATGGGGGGTTCGGCCTCCGAGGAGTTCCTGGCCCCGATGGACGTGGGCGAGGACACGTTCATCCGTTGCACGTCCTGCGACTATGCAGCCAATGTCGAAGCGGTCGTCACACCCGCTCCCCCGTCGATTCCCTTCGACGGGCTCCCATCCGCCGTTGTGCACGACACGCCGGACACGCCCACGATCGCCACGCTCGTCGACTTCGTCAACGGCGATCCGGGGTTGCGCCATCCAGACCGGGACTGGACGGCGGCCGACACACTGAAGAATGTCGTCGTCAAGCTGCGTCACCCCGACGGCACGATCGAACCGCTGGCGATCGGCCTGCCCGGCGACCGCGAGGTCGACATGAAGCGCCTCGAAGCGCAGGTCTCACCCGCCGAGCCGGAGCCGTTCGACGACGCCGACTTCAAGAAGCACCCGTCGCTGGTCAAGGGCTACATCGGCCCCAGCGTGCTCGGGACGACCAAGGCCTCGGGCATCCGCTACCTCGTCGACCCGCGCATCGTCGAGGGCACTGCCTGGATCACCGGCGCGGACTCGGCGGGCAATCACGTGATCAACCTCGTCGCCGGGCGAGATTTCACGCCTGACGGCACGATCGAGGCCGCCGAGATCCGCGACGGCGACGTCTGCCCCGAATGTGCCTCGCCCGTCGAGATCGCTCGCGGCATCGAGATCGGCCACATCTTCCAGCTCGGCCGCAAGTACGCCGAGGCGCTCGGCCTCACCGTGCAGGACGAGCACGGCAAGCCGGTTGTTCCGACGATGGGCAGCTATGGAGTCGGTGTCACCCGAGCCCTGGCTGCGATCGCGGAAGCGAACCACGACGACATCGGCCTGGTCTGGCCCCGCGAGATCGCGCCGGCTGACGTGCACGTCGTGATCGCGGGCAAGGCAGACGGCCCGCAGATCCCTGCCGGCGAGCAGCTCGCTGCCGAGCTCGAGTCGGCCGGCCTGCGTGTCCTGCTCGACGACCGCTACGGCCCGTCGCCGGGCGTGAAGTTCAAGGACGCCGAGCTGATCGGCATCCCGACGATCGCCATCGTCGGCCGCGGCGTCGGCGACGACACGAACCCCACGATCGAGGTCAAGGACCGTCGTTCCGGCGAACGTCAGGATGTTCCCGTCGCCGACGTGGTCGCCCACCTCGTCTCCACCTGCCGACCCTGACCCGAAATTTGCGCACCGCGGCGCCATGAGCGGCCCGATCCGCGCACATTTCGGGCTCGGGCAGCCCCAGCATCCGAATTGTGCGCACGGCGACGTCTCCAACGGGACGACGTGCGCATTTTTCGGGGGTCGGTCGCGGCGAACGGGGGTCAGTCGTGACGAACGAGACCCTGATCGATGACGACTCGCTCGGTTGCCGGGTCGGCCGGATCGACCGCACTCGTGGAGAACAACGTCTCGCCGGCTTCGCCGGACCACGTGCTGATCGTCAGCGTGTCTCCGGGCAGGACCGGGGCGGCGAAGCGGGCCTCGATGTGGTGGAACCTCGCAGGATCGCCGCCGCACACGGCATGCAGCAGGGCCCGGCCGGTGAAGCCATAGCTGCACAACCCGTGCAGGATCGGGCGGTCGAACCCACCGATAGCGGCGAACGCCGGATCGGTGTGCAACGGGTTGCGGTCGCCGGACAACCGGTACACGAAGGCCTGATCGACCGAGGTCTGGTACGACTCGACGTGGTCGGGATCTCGTTCGGGTGGAACGTTCTTGGGGCCGGACGGCCCGCGATCGCCACCCCAGCCGCCCTCGCCACGAATGAACGCCGACGACGTGTTGGTGTAGAGCGGCTCGCCGCCCATCGTCGCCCGGGACTCGGTCACGACCACCGCCGCCTTGCCCTTGTCGTACATCGCCACGAGCTCACTGGTGATCGACGCGGCGCCCTCGACGGGGATCGGTCGGTGGAGGGTGACCGCCTGTTGGCCGTGCACCAGCAGCGCTGGATTGAAGGTGCCGATGTTGCCCATCGCCGACCCTCTCCCCCACCCGATCACCACGGGAAAGGTGGGAAACACCAGCTGGTCGATGCCATTGGTGTTCTCGGTGGTGAATGCCAACTCGTTGTGGCCCGCACCGATGCCGACGGCATAGAGCAGTGCATCTCTGGAAGTCCAACTGACCTCGACCGGGTCGCTGGTCGTGCCGACGGCGTCGGGATTGAGTGGCATCTGGATCTCGCTTTCGTTCGTGTACCGGTGCTCGGAGTGAGCATCAGGAATTCAGCATCGTCTGGGGCCAGCCGCCGGGCTCGCCGCTCATGCCGGAGTTCGCTCGAGCGTTCGAGAGGAGGTCGGCGACCGCTGGGCCGATCTTGGTCGGGTCGTCGATCGGCGTGGTCGAAGGTCCACGGACCCAGCCCTCCGCAACGGCGAGGGTCTGGCCCGACGCCTCGAAGACGCGCCCGGTGACGTTGGCAGCTTCGTCGGAGCAGAGCCAGGTGACGATGGGAGCAATCCAGTGCGGCGCGCGGGCCTCGCGCTCTTCGTCGGTTTCCGGAGCGGGCCCGAGGCCCTCGGTCATGCGGGTGAGCGCGACCGGTCCGACCGCATTGACGGTCACGCCATAGCGCGCCACTTCGAGGGCGACGATGTTCGTGAAGGCCGCGATCCCGGCCTTCGCTGCGCCGTAGTTCGCCTGGCCCGGATTGCCGTAGATGCCCGACACCGATGTGGTGTTGACGATGCGGCCGCTGACGGATTCGCCTGCCTTGGCCCGCTCACGCCAGTACGCGACCGCCCACCGAGACGGGGCGAAGGTGCCCTTGAGATGCACGTTGATGACCGAGTCCCACTCCTGCTCGGTCATGTTGGCGAGCACCCGGTCGCGCAGGATGCCGGCGTTGTTGACCAGCGCGTGAAGGTCGCCGAACGTCTCGATGGCGGTGTTGATCATCCGCTGAGCGCCCTCCCAGTCGGCGACGTTGTCACCGTTGGCAACCGCCTCGCCGCCCATCTCGATGATCTCGTTCACCACCTGCTGTGCCGGAGAGATGTCACCACCGCTGCCGTCGACGTTTCCGCCGAGATCGTTGACGACCACCTTGGCACCGTGGCGGGCGAGGCTGAGCGCGTGCTCGCGTCCGATTCCCCGTCCGGCTCCCGTGACGATCGCAACTCGGCCTTCGCACAACCCACTCATCGACTGTTCCTTCCTCGTACCGATCCGCTGACTCGACCGGCATCGTAGAGTCGGCGTCGTGTGCGACTGCCAGCGGACGAGGCGCGAGATGCTGACGGGTGCCGCCGGGGTAGCCGCTGCTCTGGGGCTGGCTGCGTGCGAGCGAGGGGCGGACCGCGTCGATGATGCGTTGTCGCGGCTGCCACGCGTCGCGTCGCTCGCCAGTGTCGAAGTGGCACCGGGTTGCGGATCCACCCGCGAAGCGACTGGGGGCCGACCTGCGACCGCAGTGCGCAATCACCCCCGAGACGGTCAAGTTCCTGCTCGTCCACCACACCGCATCGAAGCAACAACGTCCGGGATCCTCGGGCGGTCATCCGCCAGACCTACGCCTTCCACATCGGCCCAGCCAAGCGTTGGCCGGGCCCGTCTTCGCCGACGCGACGGGCGGCAACCAGGGTCATGCCCAACTCGTGTGTCTGATCGGTGACTTCCAGAATCAGCCGCCGACGCCGGCCGCGCAGGACTCGCTGATGCGGATGCTGATCAATCTCGCCGACCGCTACGGCGTGCCCCGGCAACATCGGCTACGCACTGCTTGCGGGGTGGCGCAGCCGAGTGCACGCCACGCGCCTGCAGCGCTCCGATCCCGGCCCGACGAAACGAGCCGTTCGTCTCGGCGTCCACCTGACCTGAACGACGACGTCCGCGGGCCGCGCCCGTAGCCTCTCGAACGTGAACGCACCGACCGCGACACCGCAACGAGCACGCCTGACCGCCGACGTCGTCATCGTCGGGCTCGGACCAGGAGGCAGCGCTGCAGCAATCGAGTTGCGCCGCGCCGGCCGATCGGTCGTCGCGATCGACAAGGCCGAGTTCCCTCGGGACAAGTGCTGCGGCGACGGGCTCACCACACTCGGGCTGCGAGAGCTCGAGCACCTCGGACTCGATCGCACCGCGATCCCAGACTGGTTCGAGGTCGGCGGCGCGGCGATCCGCTCTCCGAGCGGCCGCGAGGTGTTCGTGCCGTTGCCGACCACTGGCACGTACGCCGCCGTGGCACCTCGACTCCAGCTCGATGATGCGCTCGTCCAGATCGCTCGGGACCTCGGCGCCGACATTCGCGACGGCCACGGATTCGAGCGATTCGACGAACACACCGACCATGTCACCGTCTACGCCGATGGGTTGGAGATCGATGCCCGCTACATCGTGGCCGCCGACGGAATGTGGAGCCCGGTCCGCAAGTCGATCGGCGCCAACGAGCCCGGCTACCTGGGCGAATGGCACGGGTTCCGTCAGTACGCCCGCAACGTGACCGGCGCGGCATCGAAGCAGCTCTTCGTGTGGTTCGAGCCCGACCTCGTGCCGGGATATGCGTGGTCGTTTCCTCTGCCCAACGGGCGCGCGAACATCGGATTCGGCGTGCTGCGTGACGGCGAACGACGCATCCAGGACATGAAACAACTGTGGGTCGAGTTGTTGGCGCGGCCGCACATCGTTGCCGCCCTCGGCGAAGGCTTCGAGCTCGAGGACCGCCACACGGCGTGGCCGATTCCTGCGCGCGTCGACGGCGCCACGTTGACTGCAGGCCGAGTGTTGTTCGTCGGCGACGCTGCGATGGCCACCGACGTGATGACGGGCGAAGGGATCGGTCAGGCATTGCTGACCGGCCGCCTCGCTGCCGAAGCGATCATCGGCGCCGGAGCGCTCCAACCTGCCGACGCAGCTGCCCTGTACCGAGCCGACGTCGCCCATCACCTGTTCGCCGACCATCGGATGTCCCGCGCCCTCGGGTCGGTCTTGACCACGTCGTGGGGCGCTCGCGGAGCAATCCGCGTGGTGGCGTCGAGCGGCGCGTGGGGCCGGCGGAACTTCGCCCGATGGATGTTCGAGGACGAACCCCGAGCGCTGGTACTCACCCCCAGCCGGTGGCACCGTCGCTTCCTCGCTCAACCCGGCGCTTGGGCAGACGAGGTCCCGGCGAGTCGGCCAGTCGGCGTGCGGGAGATGGCTTCATAGGCCACCGCTTCGACGCCGAGCACCCCGTGCAGCACAACGGCGCGACCGCGGTTGTCGGTGTGGACACTTGCGCCCGCCGCGAGCGATCGAGAGGGGACCGGCCGGCAGCGAGGGAATCCGTCAGGCTCGAGGGTCGCCGGGCGGTGGCGCCCAGAAGTCGACGTCCGCCACGCGACCGGTGATGCCGTCGACGTCGATGTCCTCCGGGTCGCCGGGCGCTTCGGACACGATCACGATGTCGTCGTCCTTGGGCGGGCCCTCGTAGACGTCACGCAGCCCCATCATCGCGCCTGCGGCGACTGCACCGAGCAAGCCACCCTGACGCCGGCCGGCCTCGATCATCGACAGCCGTCGGGCCGCCGCGGCCTCCTCCGCTTCGATGGCGGCAACGTCGATGCTCGCGGCGAGTTCGGCGTCGAGCACCTCGCCCGGATCCGACTCGGCAGGCTCGTCGCCAGCGGAGTCGATGTCGAACGCGTCGGCCATGGGGTCAGATTACGAGAAGTCGGTGAGAGACGCTCTGGCGCACCCGACGATCGCCCGCACACCGCTACCGTCTTCGGGCGATGACCGACAGCGATCAACCCCACGCGCCGGCGACCGATACGACCAGCACCCCTGTTGCGCCCGCTCCCGACGACGACCGCCAGACCGCCGAGACCTTCGAGAAGATCTTCTTCGAACTCCGCAAGGTGATGGTCGGCCAGACCCGGTTGCTCGAACGGCTGCTGGTTGGCGTGCTGTGTCGGGGCCATTGCCTGCTCGAGTCAGTGCCGGGCCTCGCCAAGACGCTTGCTGCCGAAACGCTCGCCGATGTCGTCGGCGGCACGTTCGCACGCATCCAATTCACCCCCGACCTGCTGCCCTCGGACATCACCGGCACGCGCATCTACCGCGGGAGCAGCGAGACCTTCGACGTCGAATTCGGACCGGTGTTCGTCAACTTCCTGCTCACCGACGAGATCAACCGCGCCCCCGCGAAGGTGCAGTCGGCGCTGCTCGAAGTGATGGCCGAACAGCAGGTCACCATCGGTGGCATCACCCACCCCGTGCCGAACCCGTTCTTCGTCGTCGCCACTCAGAACCCGATCGAGTCCGAAGGGGTCTACCAACTCCCCGACGCCCAGCGCGACCGCTTCATGATGAAGATCACCCTCGACTACCCCACCGCCGACGAGGAACTGACGATCATCGACCGGATGAGCATCAGCGCGCCGATCCCCCAACAAGTGATCTCGCTCGACGAGTTGATCGCACTTCAACAACGCGCCGACACCGTGTTCGTCGACCGGTCGGTGTCGCAGTACGCCGTCGATCTCGTGCAGTGCACTCGGTCCCCGGAGCGGTTCGGCCTCGGCGATCTTTCCACGGTCATCGGTCTCGGGGCGAGCCCCCGAGCATCACTGAACCTCGTGCGTGGGGCCCGCGCGCTGGCGTTGATGCGAGGCAGGTCCTACACCACACCTCAGGACGTGTTCGATCTGGCCCCCGAGGTCCTGCGCCACCGCTTGTTGCTCACCTACGACGCGCTCGCCCGCGACATCACCAGCGATCACGTCGTGCAGCGGATACTTGCGACCGTGCCGGCCACCTGGGTGTCGCCGAAGCCGAACGACGCGTTCGGTACGAACGCTCCGAGAAGCTGACATGGTACGGCTGGGCCCGGCGAGCGTGTCGCCTTCGGCCGCCGCTGCGGCAGGCAGATTCGGCGACCCGTCGACGCGCGCTTCCGGGTGGGCGTCCGGCCCGCCGACCGAGTCGGTGGCAGAACTGCTGCGCACGCTCGAGCTGACCATCACCGGTCGACTCGACGGCGTGCTGCACGGGCACTACCAAGGCCTGACTCCTGGGCACGGCTCCGAGCCGGGCGAGTCGAGGCTGTACCAGCCGGGCGACGATGTTCGCCGCATCGACTGGAACATCACGGCCCGCACGCGCGAGACACATGTGCGCGAACAGATCGCCGACCGCGACCTCACTGCGTGGCTGGTGGTCGACGTGTCGGCGACCATGCAGTTCGGCACCGTCGCGAACGACAAGGCCCAGGTCGCGACTGCAGCGGCTGCGTCCATCGGGTTCCTGACCGCCCGCAATCAGAATCGTCTGGGTGCCGTGCTGGTTGCAGGTCCGTCGATCCACGTGGTCCCGCCCCGTTCGGGCTCGAATCAGGTGCGCGCGATCTTGTCGTTGCTCAGCGCTCCGCCGGCGTCCGAGGGTCTCGGAGACGCGGATCTCGCCGGAGCGATCGACCGGGTCGGCGCGATCGCCAATCGGCGCGGGTTCGTCGCTGTCATCAGCGACTTCCGCGGCGATGCCTGGCAGCCCTCGCTTGCCAGGCTCAGCCTGCGCCACGATCTCCTCGCAATCACCGTTCACGACCCACGTGAGCACGACGTCCCACCGATCGGATTGGTCGACCTGGTCGACCCCTCGACCGGGGCAACGCGCGAGGTTCGGGTCACAGCGAAGGTGCAGGCGAAGTTCGCCGCCGCAGCGAAGGACGAGCACGATCGACGCAACGATGCACTGGGCAGGTCTCGCGCCGACGTCATCGAGTTGACAACGGATGGCGACTGGCTGGGCGCCATCGTCCAGCACACTCAGCGACGGCGAGTGCAAGCAGTGCGCGGGGACGGGATCGGCCGATGAGCACCGACTTCCTCGCGCCCGGGAGACTGTGGCTGCTCCTTCTCGTTGCCGGCCTCGCGGTGCTGTACGTGGTGGTGCTCCGGTGGCGACGGACAGCCACGGTGCGATTCACCCAGGTCGACCTGCTCGACAAGGTCGCACCGAAGCGCCCGCGGTGGCGTCGCCACGTCGTCGCCGGCCTCCAACTGCTCGGGTTGGCCTTTGCCGTCGTGGCAGTCGCCCGACCTGTCGAACGAACCACGGAGGACACGAGGACCGAAGGTCGGATCCTCGTGCTGTTCGACGTGTCGTTGTCGATGATGGCTGACGACGTCGATCCACGACGGTTCGAGGCGGCTCAGGAAGCCGCGCGGAACTTCGTCGACCTCGTCGATCCCGGCGTCGAGGTCGGGCTGATCGGGTTCTCCGGTTCGGTCAGCGTCGACGTCGACCCGACCCTCGATCGGGCGACCATGCTGCGCGGCATCGACAACCTCGAACTCGCCGAGTCGACGGCAATCGGTGATGCGCTGTCTGCCGGCACCAAGCTGCTCGTCAATTCCGCCGACCCCACCGACGATTCCGAACTGCCGCCCGGCGTGATGGTGCTGCTGAGCGACGGCGAAACCACCGTCGGGCGCCTCACGTCGGATGGCGCCGCAGAAGCCGCCGACGCCGGGATCCCGGTGTACACCATTGCGTTCGGCACCGAAGACGGCTCGATCGTCGATCCCGAGAGCGGCGATGTCGTCGCGGTCCCGGTGCGTCCCGCCGATCTCGAACTCGTCGCCGAGACGACCGGCGGCGAGGCGTTCGAAGCGCGAACCGGCGACGAGTTGGCCAGCGCATACGACCAGATCGCCGAGTCGCTCGGCGAGACGATCGGTGATCCGATCGAGATCATCACCGAACTCACCTGGCGCTGGGCGCTCGCTGCGTTCGTCTGCCTCGGCCTCGCCTGGGCACTCAGTCTGTGGTGGCTCCGAGGCATGGTCTGAGACCCTCAGCCCGTTCCGCGAGCCCCGGGCTCGGGAGACCGTTGACTACAGCAGCGACTTGAGTTGTTCGATGGTCTTCACGGCGTTGCCGCCGACGGGGTTGACCGACAGGTGGGTCACGCCGGCCTCCTTGAACGCTGCGATGCGCTCCTTCACGTAGCCGGCCGGACCGACGAGGTTCGACTTCTCGAGCATCTCGGCGGGCACCGCCGCGGCGGCCTCATCCTTCTTCCCGGACAGGTAGAGATCCTGGATTTCGGCGGCCTCGGCAACGTAGCCGTAGCGCTGGCAGATCGTGTTGTAGAAGTTCTTGTCGCGTGCGCCCATTCCGCCGATGTACAACGCCGAATTGGGGCGAGCCAGGTCGAGGATCCGGGTTTGGCCCTCGCCGGTGTATTCGTCGCCGATGGCCACCATGCCGCCGGCAGAGATCTGCAACCGCCCGAGATCGGCGTCGCGTTCGGCGGTCCCGGCCTTGAGGTCGTCGCCCCACACCGACTGGAACTTCTCGGGGTCGAAGAAGATCGGCAGCCACCCATCGGCGTACTTCGCCGTGTTCTTCACCGACTGCCCCATCAGGCTCGCCCAGAAGATCGGAATGTTCTCGCGCACCGGATGATTGATCAACTTGAGCGGCTTGGCGAGGCCTGTCCCTTGGCCCTCCGGCAACGGGATCTTCGTCGTCGGTCCGTCGTAGATGACCTTCTCGCGCCTCCAGGTCATCCGACAGACGTTGATGTAGTCGCGGATGCGTGGCATCGGCTTCTCGTACGGGACGCCGTGGAAGCCTTCGATCACCTGCGGGCCGGACGCGCCGAGCCCGAGAATGAACCGACCCTTCGACACATAGTCGAGGCCTGCTGCGGTCTGCGCCATGCACGTTGCGGTACGAGAGAACACGTTCAGAATCCCCGAGCCGATCTCGATCGTCGAGGTCCTGGCCGCGAGGTAGCCCATCTGTGACACGGCGTCGAAGCTGTACGCCTCCGGCACCCAGACCACGTCGAGGCCGGCCTTCTCCAGTTCGACGACCTTCTCCACGTCTGCGTGGAAGTCGCCCGAGTAGTTGATCATCATCGACAGCTTCATGGCGCCGAACGTTACGTGCGGGTTGGCCTGCGGTTGTAGTCGGGCTGCACGCCGCCGACGCCTCAACCGTTGAGATTGCCTGAACGGAAGCCTTCGAGATCGACCGTGACGTATCGATAACCAGCACCGCGCACCGCCTGGACGATCGCATCGCGGGCAGCGACGACCCTCGACAGGTCGTCGAGGTCGACTTCGATGCGCGCGGTCTCGTCGTAGTGGCGCACTCTCACCTGGCTGAACCCGAGCCGATGGAGCGCAGCTTCGGCCCGATCGACCCGGCCGAGGATCTCGACGGACACTGCGGTGCCATAGGGGATGCGACTCGCCAGGCAGGCAGCGGCCGGCTTGTCCCAGGTACGCAGGCCCATCGCTTTGGACGCCGCACGCACGTCGGCCTTCGTGAAGCCGGCCGTCACCAACGGGAACTCGGCACCTGCTTCGGTCGCCGCGCGCTGACCTGGCCGGTGATCGCCGAGATCGTCGACGTTCACACCGAGGACCACCGCCGCGTCCTCGGCCGAGGCGATCGGGCCGACAACGTCCATCAACTCGGCCTTGCAGTGGTAGCAGCGGTCGGTGTCGTTCAACCGGTACGCGGCGCGTTCCATCTCGGCGGTGGCGACCGGCGTCCAGCGCAACCCCAACTCAGCCGCCAGCGAGCGGCAGTCGTTCTCCTCGTCACCGGCCAGCGAGGGCGACACCGCGGTCACCGCGTGCGCGCCATCGATCCCGAGCTGCTGGTTGGCCACCGCGGCGAGGAATGCCGAGTCGGCGCCACCGCTGAACGCGATCACGACGGTGCGGAGTCGTCGTAGCTCGCGCTCGAGCGTTGCGAGCTTGTCGCTGAGCGTTCGCTCGGAGGGTGCTGTGTCGAACGCAATCGAGTCGGCGACGAGGTCGGGGTGCGCTGGCGGAGCCATCGCTTGCAGTATGACGGGCCGATCCGTCAACCGTCCACCACGGTTCCCGCTGCGAGGTCGGAACGAAGCCGTGCAACGAGCGCGATCAGTTCGTCGATGTACACCTCGCGGGCCAGTTCGGCCAACGGCTCGACGTCGGGATGCGTGCCATCCGAACGAATCGAATCGCCCGCTGCCCGTGTCGCCTCTGCCGCTTCGAGCGTTTCGCGATAGGGAAAGCGCGCGACCTGCGCCATGCGCTGATCCCAATCGACGATCTGAGCGTTGACTGCGTCGAGACGGTCGGGCGCAGTCATCTCGACTCCGGAGAACCTGCCCTGGCCAATCGCTGGAAGGTCGGCGACAAGTACCGGCAGATCCGGACCCACGGCAGCGAGCAACAGATCGAGCTGCGCCTCACGGGCGGCGGCAAAGACCGGATCGGTCGCGATTCGACCCGTCGGATCACCGACGAAACGATGCTCCTGCAATTCGGTCGGCCCCGTCATCACGAACAGGACATCGGGGTCGAACGACTGCAGCAACGGCGGGACCTTCTCGCTCCACGGCGTGCACCCAGACTCGCCGAACCCTGCGTCGGATCCCCCACGGATTGCCTCGACCGTGGCGAACGGGCATCCGTTTGCGCCCGCCCACAGCACTTCGAGCTGCCCGTCGCTCGAGTCGTGGAGCGCACGTGCGAAGTTCAACGACGTCGAGTCACCGATCACGAGCAGGCGCAACGCCGAGTCGACCGTGTCGCTGCCGCGCTCGCGGAGGCGGCGATCAGACACGAGTTCGCTCACTTCGTCGATCATCGTCGCTGCGATGCCGACCACCGTTCGGGCCTCCGGGCGCTCGAGGCCGACACGCGAAAAGTGCCTGAAGAAGGGAGAGATCGGGTGCACCGGGGTGTACCACACGACGTCGACGCCTGCAGCTGTTGCCGCATCGATCGCCGCCTCGATCTCGGCGATCGCCGCCTCGTCGGCAGCGCCGAGGGCGATCAACTCGTCATTGTTGACCGAAGCGACCTTCCGGGCGAGCGCATCGTGGAGTTCAGCACCGTTGGTGACGAGCACCAGCACCTCGACGGGACCAGCAGCGGCAATCGCCGCCCAGCGGTCGACGAGGCGATCGCACCCGGGAATGTCGGTGCTGGACATGGGACAGTCGACTCGCACGTCCTCCACGACGTCGAACTCGCCGGCAGCGGTCAATGCAGCAGCGGTTGCCGGTTCACTTCCGAGTACGGCCACGCGCGCCGGCGCCTCCGTGGCGCTCGTCTCGATGCCCCGAGTTGCGACGCCAGCGGGCGAACTCACCGTCGCGGGAGGCGTCGCAGCGCCGCGACCTGCTCCGGGGCCATCAGCGCTGAGGGCGTCGGAGAAGTCGACGACTTCTTCGTCGCCGAGGGCGAGCAACCGTTCGGTCTCGCTGAGGCTCGACGTGGGCACGACGGCCACTGCGGCCACGATCACCGCTGCGGCGGCCATGACCATCGCCGGAACCATCGCCCGATCGCGTGCGATCACGCTGCCGCGACGCACGGGCTGTTCGATCAGCCGGTACGACCCGACGGTGAGTACGGCGGTCACGAGACAACGCAGCACGAACAACGGCACCTGATCGAGACCCGTACGTTGCCCATCGAGCAGCAAGAAGACCGGCCAGTGGAACAAGTAGATGCCGTAGCTGACCTTCCCGATCGCCACGAGTGGTGCGATTGCGAGCAAGCTCGCCGGAAAACGCCCACCCGCCACCGCGGCGATCAGGACGGCCGAGACCAGCGCCACCAGCACGAGGCCACCGTCGTAGACCCACGACTGTTCGAGCGAGGCCATCACCACGAGCCCGGCGAAGATCGACAACGCTGCGAGCCCCGGCACGATCGGCCGGTTCGTCGTTGCCGCCGGGTTGTTCATGCGGCCCCGGAGCACCTGGGCCAGAGCCACACCGACGAGGAGTTCGGCCGCCCGGGTGTGCGTGCCGTTGTAGACGAGGTCACGATCCGATGTCAGCAACGTTGCAGCGATCGATGCGACCAGCAACGCTCCCGTCGTGGCTGCAAGGGTTCCCCGTCCCCTGCGGAGTGCGACGACCACCACCACCGGCAGCACGAGGTAGATCTGCTCCTCGATCGCCAACGACCAGAAGTGAGCGACCGGGCTCGGCTCACCGAGGAAGATGTCCTGGTAGCTGGTCGTCGAGAACGCGAACCGCCAGTTGGCGACGTTGGCAACGGCTGCGAGCAGGTCGCCAGGCAGCGCGCGCAGCTGCGACGCAGCCCACAGTGGTGACAGCGCGGCGACCAGCAGCAGGCAGGCGTAGGCGGCGGGCAGCAACCGGCGAACGCGGCGCCCGTAGAACCGCCTGAACGACAGCTCACCGGTCGCCTGGTGTTCCTCGATCAACAACGACGTGATCAGGAATCCCGACAGGGTGAAGAACAGCGAGACTCCGAGAAAGCCGCCGGGCGCGAACGAGAATTCTGCATGGAACAGCAGGACCGCGATCACCGCCACCGCACGCAGCCCGTCGAGGCCCGCAACGTACTTCACGGTCGGCAAGGTACCTCCGAGGTGGACCGACCCACACGCGGGTCCGGTCGTTGGGCACGTGCGGGTTCGCTGTCATCCCCTACGTGCGCGACAATGGCGACCCGATGAGTATGCCGACGTGGTGGAACCAGCGGCGCTTTGGCATCTTCATACATTCGAATCTGGCGACCGTGCCCGCGTGGTCGCCGATCGGTGAGTATTCCGACTGGTACCGAAGCCACCTCGGCGAGGACGTCGCCGACGTGATGTTGCACCCTCGGCCGATGGTCGAGGTCCTCGCGCATCACCGAGACCGTTGGGGACACATCGAGCACTTCGACGAGTTTCTTCCCCTGCTCACCTTCGACCGGTTCGACGCGGAGGACTGGGCACAGCTCGTCGCTGATGCCGGGGCGGGCTACAGCGTGTTGGTCAGCAAGCATCACGATGGCTGGTCGTGGTGGGATGCGCCGAACACCGAGCGCACCATGTTGCACGGCGGTCCGCGACGCAACGTCCTCGCGGAGTACGTCGCAGCATGCGAGCGCAACGACATCGTGTTCGGCGCCTACTACTCCCTGCTCGACTGGGGCGACCCACGGTTCCCCGACGCGGCGTATGTCGACGAGGTGCTGCACCCGCACGTCATCGACCTCGTCGAGCGCTACGGGACGAGCGTGTTGTGGGGAGACGGGCAGTGGGGTCATGGCCCCGAGGTGTGGCGTACTCGGGAACTCCTCGAACGGATCCGGGCGATCGATCCTGACATCGTGATCAACGACCGATGGTGGGCCGAGATCGACGACGTGCCGATTGGAGGCCCCGAACTGGTGCGGACGTTCGAGTACGAGGTGCCCGACGAGATCACGACCGGTCCGTGGGAGCTGTGCCGTGGCATCGGGGCGAGCTTCTGTCACAACAGAGCCGAGCGAGCCGAGCACCACCTGTCCGGCTTCGACATCGTTGCGCTGCTCACCGACGTCGTCGCCAAGGGAGGCCATCTGCTCTTGAACATCGGTCCGGCCGCCGACGGCACCATCCCCGAGTTGCAGCGCGCTCCGCTCGAAGACGCCGGACGTTGGATCAGAGCCCACCAGCGGGTGATCGACGAGTCGTCTCCCTGGGACACCTGGGGTGATTCCGACGTCCGGTACCTGTGCGTCGATGGCCAACTCCACGCAGTCGATCTGTACGGCCGAGGGCGTTTCGCTGCGATCACTCCCGACCGTTATCGAGTGACCGCCGCGGAGCGTGACGGGGCGCCGGTCGGCTTCCGGCAGCGCGACGACGGGCTGCACGTCGACAGCGGGCGGTCAGCGCTCGAACGACGCGTGCGTGGTGGGCTGGTCGATGACATCTCGGTGTACCGCCTGACACTGGCTGCGGTGGAACGACCGATCGAACTCTTCGAGCCACAGCCTCGTCAGCCGATCGATCTCGCCCCGCTCGTGCGTGACGCTCGTCCCGGCGACATCGTGCAGCTCGGTGAGGGCACGTACCTCGGCCCGCTCACGGTTCCGGCGGGCGTGATCGTGCGCGGCCTCGGTGCCGGCCGCACCACCATCGACGGCAGCGGTTCCACGGCCGTGGTACTCGAGCGCAATGCCCGCCTCGAACACCTCCGGGTGGGCGGCGGGCCGGCTCGCATCGCTTGGCTTCCGTGCCCGACAGTCGAGGCCCGCGGGCCCTACGTCACCCTGCTCGGTTGCCGCGTCGACGGTCACGTGATCGTCCACGCCGACGATGTGATCATCCGTGCGACCACCGCCGAGGGCGTGGTGGCCGAGGGCGCCGATCGTCTCACGGTGTCACGCAGCCAGTTCCGGGGGATGCGCTGGGATGTCGGCGTGCACCTGGTCGGCGGGTCCGGCCACGAGGTCGACTCCTGTGAGTTCCGTGACCATCTGTGCGGGATTCGAGCGAGCGACACGACCGGAACCATTGTGCGCGGCAACAACATCGTCGGCCGGTGGTGGGGCATCCATCTCGAACAGACCGAAGGTGCGCACGTCTACGGCAACTTCGTCGACCACACCATGCGCGGTATCGACATCGACGGCGGCACCCAGGCCGTGATCGACGGCAACGCGATCTGCGACGGCGACAGCGGATGCATCGTCGAATGGGGGGCGTCGGACTGTCAGGTCAGCGGCAACCGGTGGGAGCGCTGCCGCATCGGCATTCTCTCGTGGGAGGTCACCGCCCTGCACGCCCACGACAACGAGGCGATCGACCTCCACGAGCCCGACGCCGCCCACGCCACCGGCCCATAGGTGACGTCCGGGGTCGGACCCCGGACGTGGCACTCAGGCGGACTGGCTGCGACGCTTGGCTTCGCGGGCTCGGTTGGTGGGGTCGAGGTCGGCCTTGCGAAGCCGGATGTTCTGCGGGGTCACCTCGACGCACTCGTCGTCGGCGATGAACTCGAGGGCGCCTTCCAGCGACAAGACCTTGTGCGGGGTGAGCTTGACCGTCTCGTCGGCCGACGCGGCTCGAACGTTGGTCATCTTCTTCTCACGGCAGATGTTGACGTCCATGTCGCCGGCGCGCGAGTTCTCACCGACGATCATGCCGCAGTACACCTCGGTTCCGGGGCCGACCATCATCGCCGCACGGTCCTGGAGATTCATCATTGCGTAGGTCGTTGCCGGCCCGATGCGGTCGGCGACGAGGACGCCGGACTGGCGGGAACGG
>Ga0307379_10003493_pt1 | contig 22826 bp, 30 predicted proteins | sample UN2MG_FD_202237 | JGI IMG/M metagenome (GOLD analysis project Ga0307379, IMG submission 202237) | Soil microbial communities from Risofladan, Vaasa, Finland - UN-2 | ecosystem: Environmental > Terrestrial > Soil > Coastal area > Acid sulfate soil | place: Finland: Risofladan, Vaasa | collected... | reverse complement strand
CCGTGGTCCACGCCACCCGCGAGGCAGTGATCGTCGTCTCGGACGCTGACCCCGTGGTCCACGCCACCCGCCAGGCCGTCCTGGTGATCCGGTCCCTAGCGCTTGACGATGCGGTACTTCACGCCACCCGCGAGGCGGTGGTTGTTGTCTCGGACGCTGACCCCGTGGTCCACGCCACCCGCCAGGCCGTCCTGGTGATCCGGTCAATAGAGGTAAGGCTCAAAAAGGCCTACGCCAAGCGAAGTGGCCGTAACTGGTTCAAAAACAAACTCGCGGAAAATGTAATTGACGACAATACCCTAGATCTCGTGGTGGATGATCTCACGGGAGAATACGTCGTGGAGGGATAAAAAAATGACGATACTGCATTCACTCTTACAACACGGGGCCAGGCACGCCCCATCCAATCTATCTTATGCTGACGAGACCAACAGGGTAGCTGGCACAAACGAGTTGTCGTCTATTACACTGACCTCGGCCAATATAGGGCAGTACGCGGATCAGAGGGACGATGACAGCGTCTGGAAACTAACGGGCGTCGGACCCATTACTTGGCTGGCTGTCAGTGGTGGTGGCGGTGGTGGTAGTGGAGACGTATCAAAGGTCGGGACTCCTGTCGATAACCAAGTCGGAGTCTGGACGGGAGACGGGACTATCGAGGGGACCACCGGGTTGACATATGACGGAACCAATCTTGGAATTACCGGAAATATCGTACTATCTGGCACAGTCGATGGGATTGACATCGCGACGGATGTTGCGGCCAACACCTCCGCACGGCATGCCCGGTCTCACGCCATCACTTCTACATCAGATCATACTGCTGGGAATTGGAAAGTAATCCACACAAATGGATCTGGTCAGGTGATCGAACTACCGTTGGAGGCAGAGGGAAAAGTGCTGACCTGCCATGGTGTGGCAGCGGCACCTACTTTCGAAACCCCCGCTGTAGGAAAATCTGAGAGCACCTATGACGAGACCCAAAGTGCTGGCATCATGGCTGGGGGCGCGGTCACTGACAATCTCGATGGCACGGTTGATATCGCGGTGCTGGATGTGATCCTCAAAACTACAGCCTCACCCACCGGGGTCAATGCGATTTTCTCCGCAGAGAACGGTAACCAGATCGCAGCCGAAACAGGTTTGACGTTCACTGACGAGACGATAAATTATATCCTGATAAACTACAACGCTGGTTCACCAACGGTTACCTCGTCGGTGACCGATACGTCCAACGGGTACAATATCGTTAAACACTCCTGTGTATTCAGAGAGGGGACCACGCTGGACATTCTCCGCTGCGGATACCGAGTTGAGGATTTTGGGCACAGATTAGATCTACACCACACATTAGAGTCACCATTACATTTTGTTTCTGGGGGTACGGTCACTGCGACTGGCACGCGAAATATTGCGATTAGCGCGGGTTTAATGTACTACGGGCTCAATGACATCACGTCCGATGCGATTGACACGTCCGTAGCAGACACGTTCGAATACTACTATTACAACGGATCAGCTTGGGTAGAGTCAAGCCAGACCCAAATAGATAATTTACAGTACAACGACACTTCATCAGGGCTGGCAACTCTATCTAATTCGCAATACGGGGTGCATTGGGTATACAAGGGTAGCAATGGTAGTACTTACGTGCTCTACGGGCAGGGTAGCTACACGCTATCGGAGGCTCAAACGTTATCGCCGCCTTCTACTTTGCCAGTTCACGTATTGAATTTTGGGTCTATCAGAGCGAAAATAATCATAGCGAAAAATGCATCGGCTTTTACTGAGATCGACATGCTGAACGAACAGCAGTTTATCGGTTCCACCCCCGCAAACCACAACGATCTGGGAGGGATTCAGGGCGGCGCTGCCGCCAATTATTATCACGTTCTACAGGCAAATTTGACACCAGCAAATGCGGCACTGATTACGGGAGTGCAGGCGGCTGGCACGGGTTCGTCGGATGCGTTTGCACTGGCTGATCACATCCATCAGATACAGCACAGCATATCAGACAATGCTCTGGTTACTATGGACGAAACAGCTAATAACGGGGAGTATGCACAGTTCACGACGTCGGGCCTAAAGGGTCGGACCGTCGCTGAGTTGAGGTCTGATTTGAACCTGCCGACTGGCGCGAACAAACTGAATGCGACGGCGGCACCTACGGCCAACGACGACTCAGCGGATACAAGCGGCAATGGGGTTTTCTCAGTAGGGTCGTTATGGATCGACGTAACGGGCGATGAGGCGTATCGATGTGTAGATGCTACGCCAACGACGGCGGTTTGGGTAAAAACCACGCTTGACACAGGGGAGTTAGCGACAATCGCGGTCACGGGTGCAACGGGAGATTTGATCGGAACCATCACTGGGAGCCAAATATCCTCTAATACTGTCGCCTATGCAAATATACAACAAGTAAGTGCAACGGATCGGCTACTTGGAAGAGATTCTGCTGGTGCGGGAAATATCGAGGAAATCACCCCCACCGCGCTTCGGACAATGATTGGTGTGGCGGATGGGGCGGACGTGACTGGTAGCAACGCCCCGCAGGCGCACAAGGACAGTCACGATCCAGAAGACGGGTCGGATGCCGTGGATACCGCAGCGGCGGCAGAAATCGCCGGGGTTCAGGCGGCGGCGGTGGGAACGTCTCACTCACTAGCCCGTGCGGACCACGCACACCAAATCCAGCACGGAATCACGGACAACCATCTTGTCACGGTGGACGGGTCGATTGTCTCCGGCGATTTCGCCAAATTTACTGCCGATGGTCTCGAAGGCCGTAGTGTCGCCGAGATGCAATCGGACCTTGGGATTGGTGGTGGAGCGGTTGATTCGGTCTTTTCCCGAACTGGCGCTGTGGTTGCGACAGCGTCCGACTATGACATTACTCAAATTGATTTTTCAGCCACAGCAAGGATCGCTGGCCGTGTAACGGCGGGAGCCGGACTCGCCGAGGAACTGACCAAGGCGCAGGTGCTATCCTTTCTGAATGTGGAGGACGGTGCGGACGTAACGGATTCTAGCAACGTTGCCACGGCAGGTGCGATAATGAAGTCCCTGGTCACGACCAAGGGGGACATAATCGCGGCCACGGCGAGTGCCACTCCGGCACGTCTGGGCGTTGGTACGAACGACTACGTTCTCACTGCGGACTCGGCCCAGGCCACGGGGATGAAGTGGGCAGCGGCGGCAGCAGGCAGCGGAGATGTAGTGGGTCCCGCCAGCTCTACTGACAGAGCTATTGCTACTTTCAATGGGGTGACTGGAAAATCAATTCAAGCCGCCTCCCCCATCATCGCAGCAAACGGGGATATAAATATAGGGCAGGGAAGCGCAGTTAACATAAGCTCTGGTATCGGCGGGGAGTTTATACCGTACAACAATACACAGACAAATGATGGTGTTTTTTTGTCGACAGGCACGGGGTCAAATTCTATCGTTATATGCGAAAGGGGTGATTCCGGTTTTAATTTTGCTCATCCAGTACAAACGAATCCGACATTATTCGGGCATTCCGCGACTCAGTCAACTACCCAGTGGTGGGGACTCACCCACGATCAAACCGACGCGGTGGCCTCCGCTGGCACGGGCGCTTGGAAGTTCACGTCGGCGCTTAAAACCACAGGTGGCCGCAGAAAGAACATCACAACGGTTTCCACATCCACGGCCAACGTCGCGGCAACGGACGAAATCATCCACGTCACCAGAACGACGGCGGGCGTATGCACTCTCACTGTCCCCAGCGCACTTCTTGCCGCTTCGGCCAACGAGGGCATGGTATTCACGGTGAAGGACGCGGGCTTTAACGCTTCCACCTACACAATCACGATAGCAACCCAGGGGACGGAGACAATCGACGGGTCGACGAGCGACTACACAATCGAAACGGACGGGGCGGCGGTAAGATTTCAGATTTCCAGTGGCAACTTGGTAACGATATAGGAGGTTGATATGGGATTCAAACGGAACACAAAAGACAAATACGGCAACGACCAACCCGAGCAGTACGTTCGGGTTGCGGCAATAACGGTGGACTACCGATCCAAGCGTGTGGCCGTAGAACTGGAGCACTACTCCAGCGTCCAGGCCAGGGTGGAGAACCGCCCAGGCATCAACTCTACCCAAATATTCATGGGCGATGACTTTGAAGAAAAGTTCGGAGAAGAAAAATTGAAGCCGAAGGACAAAAGTCTCGCCATTGCCGTCTACAACGCAGTGGTGGAGAGGTATGAGGCGGATGGGGAGATCATCATCAACGTAGAGGACCCGGAACCAGACCCAGACCCGGAACCCGTCGTAAAAAACCTTAGTCGAAGCAGCAAACGTAGATAGGCAGGACGAAAGAAGGCTAAAATGAAAAATCTGTATACAGCATTCCCGGGAAGGTCGACGGCGCCCGACGCCAACTACCCCTACGGGTCGGCAAAAAACGTTGTATCCGCAGGGGATGGGACGGGGACCCCCTGGACCAAAAGCATTGTTGATGACATCTATGGGTTTTTCTCCCGAGGTATGGCGCTCGCGGGCCTCACACCGACCAACAACAGCGACACCGCTCTGGTTTCGCAGATCCACGACGCCATCCGTTTGAGTTGTGGCTACCCAGGCATGGTGGTCATGCACCACATGACGACCATCCCGACGGGTATCCGATTGCTAAACCTGGAGGGACAAGGGGTCCTAGTTTCGGCGTATCCAGACCTAGCCGCCGCTTGTTACGTGGGCGACCCAAACAACCCCTCAGCGGGGGCGTACTACAAAGCGGACGACGAGCCGGGGACGTCTCGAAACACCGCCGGGGTATATTTGATCCTTCCCGACGCGCGCGGACGTTTCGCACGGGGTGAGGACATAGGGGCCACCGTGGACCCGGGCGGCGCGGCTCGCCTGTTGGGGGATGGTCAGGACGATGCGGTGCAAAAGCACAATCACGTTGTTATTGGGGGTTCCTCCCCTTTTGTATCCGAATCGTACGGAGACCCCGCGGGGGTCTACAACGTTGCCCGGCAATCTAGCGCTGGTGCCTCGACTATTGAGGCAAGCGCCGTCCAAATTGGTGAATCGATAAGTGGATCATATTCCTTGATTACTGGCGTTGGTAGGGTCTCGACCGAAACGCGCCCTTCGAATTTCCAAGTTCAATACGCAGTGTGGTATTGACAATGACAGACGATACAATAACAAGGCTTTTCGACGAGATTGACAAGCTGAAAACGTTGATCGGCGCTCAGGGGACCGACATTGCCGTAATGAAATCCCAATTCGCGGCGATGCAAGCGGCAATGCAATCGACGAGCTCTTTTGCCGGGGTACCCATACGAGACCTTGTCAAGTTCGTAATGCTTCTCTTGTCTGGTTTCGGGGTAGGGCAAGCGGTGGATTTTCTTTAGAGCAGTTGCGCCAGGAAATACCCGGCCCCTAGGCTCACCGTATGTATCAAAGCGGCTATGACGAAGACCCCTGGTTTCCTCCTCTTTTGGTTTCTCCGCGCCGCGTGGTGCTCAAATCCAAAGTTAGTGGTGTACCCGTGGCACATGGCAAAACGGATTAGATCGCCTACCCTCACGTTGTTGTAATCCGCGCGGATGATCAGCCCCGTGGCTCTTGTACCGATCAGCTTTTCAACCTTTTCGTAGGGTACCCCGGTCGCGGTCCGCATCCTGTAAATGGTTTCAGCCAGCTGCTTCATTATGGCAATATCAACGTTCATGTCCTACTGGGTCCTCCCTTTTTCCCCTGTATCCGTTCCTTCAGGATACGCGCTTCCTGCTCTCGTTTTTCCCTCCTAGCCCGGGCGATAGCGGGGATCCCGAGGGTAAACACTGTTCCTAGAATTTTCAGCAACCATCCCATTGATTCCTCCTCTTTTGATAGCTCCTAAGAGCGTTTAACAAAGCCCGTTGGCTGTTGTCCTTTGATTTCATCCGGTCACGAATCGCCTCGTCTACCGTATCGGCGGCGAGGACGTGGTGTACGCGCACGTTGCCCTCGACCCCCTGTCGATAGATCCGGCGGACCATTTGCAAATAATCCTCCAAGTTATCCGTCAACCCGTACCAAATCAAATCGTGGCCTCCCCCCTGGAGGTTGAGCCCGTGCGCCATCGATTGAGGGTGTCCCAACAAAATAGGTACCTCCCCCCGGTTCCACTTCGCGGCGATTTCATCACTCTTTTTCGCCGAGACGCCCGACCCGATGACCTCGGCCGACGGGTACTCCTTAAGCAGCACGTCCAGGTCTTGTCGGTAGTGGTAGGCGATGAGCACGGGTTTCCCCTGCAGCTCATCAACCAGGTCTCGTACGGCGTCCAGTTTGGCACTGTGGAGGGCTTTCGATTCTCCCCCTACGTACACGGCCCCGTTGGCCACCTGGCGGCATTTACCATATGCCACGGCCTTGCTGGGCAGTAGCAGGCCGACCCCCTCGATTTCGGCGAATAAGTCCCGCTCTAGTTCCTGGTACGTTTTCCGCGCCGCCTGCGGGAGATCCACGAGTACTTCGTGCTCGATTAGGTCGGGCAGGTCCAGATAGTCCCCCACGTCGAGACGTATCACTAGGGGCTCGATTAGTTTTTTGATGGTATTTGCCGCCCATGGGTGCGGGACCCACTCATGGAATCCCCTGTGGGATGCCGTGGTTCCAAAACGCGCCTTGAATCGGGTGATATTTTTCCCCAGGGCTTCTCCTCCGTCGAGAAGATAAATCTGGGAGTACAGGTCTAGAACGCTTTTGGGGGAAGGGGTCCCCGTCAACTCAATTACCCGTTTGAATTTCCCGTGCTTCTTGAGGGCCTTGAACCGCTTTGAAGACGGGTTTTTAAATTTGCTAGACTCGTCGATTATCAGGGTATCGAAGCGGGACAAGAGCTCGGGGTTTTCCAAAAGCCAGAAAATATTCTCGCAATTCAAAAGGTAGAGGTCCGCCTCCGAAGCGGCGCGGGTTGCCTTGTTCGGGCCGTGCAAGAGCACACATTTCAAATGCCCGAAATTATCCCACTTCTGTATCTCTTTAGGCCAAACAGAGTAACACACGCGCAGCGGGGCGATTACTAATACCCTTGTGATGTACCCCTCCCGCCACCACAGTCGGTCGATATAGTCGAGGGTTGCTGCGGTTTTCCCAAGGCCGGGGTCTGCGAAGATTCCCGCGCTGTCCTGAGACAATGCGAAATCGCAGATCGCCCTCTGGTAGTCGTGGGGATTATAGAGCATCTATCCGCTTTTCTGCGATTTTAAAATAGTCTTCATCGAGTTCAATCCCGATAAAATTCCGGTTGAGTTTTTTGCTGGCGACCCCCGTTGTGCCACTCCCCATAAAGGGGTCAAGGACCGCATCCCCCTCGTTACTCCAAGAGATAATATGGTCGTGCGCGAGTTTTTCCGGGAACGGCGCAGGATGGAGTCTTTCCCTTTTTGATTTCGCGGGAAATACACACCATACATTGGGACGCCTGCCAAAAGCGGCTATTGCCCTAACCCCATACCCAGTAGTTATTCTGACTGTTCCGTCCTTCTCTCGACTAGAACTATGTTGAATCTCCCCTGCTCTTTTGTTGGGTTTATCTTTGATGATATTAGTAGTTTTTGGTGTCCCTTTAGACCATACGAACATATACTCAAACGTGTTTTCATAGCGGTTCAAAGATCCGATATTACTGCAATTTTGCTTATCCCATATCATCGAGTCGTGTAGGTTAAAACCACATTCCATAGCCCACAGTGCTTGTTTAAAGGCTGTCCCCGTCTCGCTCCCCTTGACAGTGGCATCTCCGACTATCCACGCCACCACGCCCCCCTTTTTAGTGACGCGGTAGAGGGCACGCAAACAATCTTTCCACACTTGCTCACACCATTGATCGTTATTGCCGTTGTACGACCTGAGATTGTCATAAGGGGGAGACGTGACGGTTAGGTCGATGCTTTCGCTTTGCAACCAGTCCATTTCTTCCAAGCAGTTACCCTGTATCAATTCAATCGTTGACATTCTCAATTCCTTAAAAGGGGCTTATAGAGCATCTATCCGCTTTTCTGCGATTTTAAAATAGTCGTCATTGGATACGGGTGGTAGCCCAGTACACCGCGTCAGCGGCGTTGTGCTGTAGAGAGGCGTGTACCCCCCGTCGTTTTAATTCGCCGATCATCGTTTGTTGCCCTGGGCGTACAGGTCCATCGGGCCGCTTAAACTCGATAAACACCACGACCCCTGAAGGGGAGATGGCCATTCGATCCGGCCAATGGGTTACTTCCAATTTGATAACGATCCACCCTATTTTTTTCAATCGAGCTACTGCTTCTAACTCGATGGGGTTCTCTAACTTTCCCACTTTCTAATCCTTTCGACCTCGGTTACTTTCAAATACCAACGGGTTCCCCATCGTTTATTTGCCCTAACCTTTTCGCGGTGTATCCATTCCCGGATCGTCGGGACTGGGATGCCCAAAGATTCCGAAGCCTCTCGCAAGGTCACCTCGTCCGGTGCCCCCTTGGCTATCGCTCGACTTCCCATTATCTTACCCCTTTGGCATAAACGGCCCTCGCTTCGTAGTATTCCTCCGCCCTTCGGGTCGCGGCTTTGCGGGCTCCCCCGCATCGGCCAGTTAGATAGTACCCGAGGGCGGACGTGGTGCTCTTGGGACAGGCGACCAACGCCTCTTTGAGCTTGCGCACCCCGGCGTTTATTTGACCCTGGACCGTGACCAGGGATTTCTTTGGGTATCGACTGCTGGGCATGACCTGCATTACTCCCATTTCTCCACCCCAACCGAGTATACCAGGGGTTAATGAGGATTCGGTTACCGCGACAGTGATCACAAGCATGGGGTTCATACCCGCCGAAAGTGCTTCGTCAACCATTATCGGGACCATGGCCAGCGCATCGTCAAGGCGCACTTTGTAATTCCCAGCCCCCGATATTTGGGCAAGATAATCAAAAACGAAATCCTGTAAAATCCGGATCCACTTTTCCCGGTACGATACCGCCTCCGCTTCCTTTGGGGTGTAGGGGGCAACGGCCGGGGCTTCTTCCGCGCTGGCGTCGATGGGCCCGGCATCGGGGGTGCCCATGTCCTCTTGGGTCGGGGGTGTCTCCCCCTGGTCTGGGCCAACAAACATGTAGGCTGCGGCGAGAGAAGCCACCACCACCATGGCGATCGCGGTTCTCTTTATAACTACTTCCAATTTTCTATCCCTTCGCAAGGGGGGCGGGGGTGTCCCGGCCCTCGGTTTTCAACTATTTTGGCCGCCTGGCTTTTTCTTCCCCTAAGAGGCGGATCAAGAGAAGCAACGACTCAAGATACAGAGACGGGCTGAATATCATCCGGTGACAATCATCCTTAGAGGTCATAAACCCACATTCTACCAATATCGCTGGGGGCTTTGTCGATTCCAGAATTCCCAGTTTCCTGGGGCTGGTCCTGGGAACCGGGTAGGATATGCTTGTGGAATACCCCGCGAACACTTCCAGGGTGGCAACGGCGGCCTTGTAAGCGTTCCTCGGTTTGGACTGCGCAACTAAAACGCGGGGCCCATAAACAGAATCTTCCCACCCCCCGCCGCCAAAGGCGTTGGCGTGGACGCTGACAACCAAATCCGGTTGGTGGTAAAGGGCGTTTATTCGGTGTACTCGGTCTCCTATTGACTTGTCATAGTCGTAATCGTCATAGATGATTTCGATCCCCGGGGTATTCTCCAGGGCAGCAACTTTCCCGCACACCCACCGGGTGAAGACGCCCTCGTACATCCCGCACCCGGTTTCCAAAACGGGGGATCGCTTCCCCGGGGTAACGTAGCGCCCGTCAATTAATCCGCCGTGACCGGCATCTAAAAATACGACGAAAGGTTTCTTTTTCATTTTCTCCTCGTTACTTCCCATAAAACTTGGAGGCCCAGCCCTCTGCGGTCAGAGGCATCCCCAGCGCCCAGGGGGGCAGGGTTGCCAAGGCTTCCTCAAATCCTTCGACGCTGCCGAACCCTAGCGGGACGTGGGCGAGTGCCTCGTCGTGTACCGTCAAAATGCACTGGTAACCCTTCCGCTCGGCCGCGACCATGCCGGAATACATGAGATCGGCGGATAGTCCTTGAATCAAATTCTCCATCCACTTCCCTCCATATCCCGAATCTTGAATCCACTTTTTCGAGACGGGGTGGACCGTCCAAAAGCCCACGGCCTCCCGTTCAAAGCGGTTCAGTATGATCTTCGGATCGCAATAGCGCAGGTCTCGGCCCGACGGAAGACGCATGCAGAGCCAGCGGCCCTTGACCCGAAAAGAGACGCCCTTGTATTTCGTCTTTATCTCCTTGCCCGTCTTCACCGCTTTGATTGCGGCGTCGTTCAAGGCGTACCAGGCCCTGGGAACCTTGGTGTAGGTATCGCGGTACGTGTTTTTGACCATCTCAGAGAATTCTTTCGATACCTCAATCCCATAGGCGAGACAACGATTCCGGAACGTCACCGCACCCATTTGATACCCGAGGGCGAGGATCGCTTGTTTCCCGAGATTTCTTTGAAACTTTGTTACCTCTGAATAGGGGGCCTTGAAGATCTGCGTGGCCATTACTTTGTAGAGGTCAAGCCCCTGTCTATAGGATTCGAGGACGCCCTCTTCCCCAACCAACCAGAACGTCCCTCGGGCTTCGATCGCCGAGTAATCCGCGCAATAGATCAAATGCCCGGGCTCGGCCTCTATCAAAGACCGCATCGAGGAGACCATCGCGTTGGTAGGTGTGCCATACATAAGGCGCAGAAACTCAACATCCCCCTCGTCTATCGCGGGCAGGACATCGCGTTCAATGTCCACGCGCTCGAATAGGGGACGCACTACGTTGTGCAACTGGACGCCTCGGCACGTCCAACGACCCGTGTGGGCGCCGTGGTCTATGTGCTCGTCGTGTAGACGCCCGTCCCCTGTTGCCTTGGCGACGATCCCCTTGGCCTTGGTAACGCTGGCCTTGCCGTGCTCTAAGCGAATGCAGATTAACTCTGCGGCCCGTGGGTGTATTAAGGACAGGTCCAGTTTTTCGAGTATTCCTTTCCCCATCGATGGGAGGTTTAAGCCGAGTCGTGCAAGTTCTTTTTGTATCCGCGCGGATTGGGAGGGGCGGGCAACGCGGCCATCCGTCAACTCAATCAACCGCGCGGTAGCAGGTTCTTTCTCGGCATCTATCAACTCGATTATTTTTGCCGCTCGCTCAGAATTTACGGGCACCCCCCTTTGGTTGAGTGTGGCGGTATAGACCCAGTGTTTACGACCGCTCGGAGTCAACTTGGGCATCGCGTGGTAAAGGTCCCTCATGGCCACCACGTCCACCTCGCAGTACTCGGTCAGGCGCTTTATTTTAGAGGCGTCGAAATCCCATTTTTTCCCCTTTCCCTTCGTCAGCCATTCGGTGCGGGGTTTGCACATGGACCGCATGAGTGCGCCGCCGTCAACGTCTTTTGGGACTGGTAGCCCCAGGGCTTCTACGGCCCACCCAAGACCCATGGGGAGACCTGCGGCACTGGCAGCGGCCTGGGTATCGTACCAGGCGGTGAGGGGTAGCTCGGGCCACCCGAAACGGGGTGTCATGATGTTTTTCCAGATCGCTATCTCAAACGAGGCGTTGTGAGCTACATATTCGCGGGCAACCGGGGGCGGTTTGCGCAGGGCTTCAAAATCTAGGTCTTCGTCGTATTCCCCTGGGTGCTTCAAGTTGAACTTGGGGACTACTAACCGCGCGTGCCTAGAAGCCATGCGGGTCTCATCGCCGTAGGCAACGCACAGAACGTGTGTGCTCGGGTGCTTTGAGTACACGGTCTGACCAACCACTTTTAGGTCGGCCTCAGACCGCGTCTCGAAATCTATGTATATTCTTTCTAGCATGGCTTTTACCTCCCGCCGACTTCGCCTAACCGGGGAGAGGGTCCAAGTTGGCAGCGGTCGGCGGGAGGTAAAAGCCAGGGACCCCGCGGGGTCCCAAGGCTACCACTTTTTAATCGAGTCCCTTCTCCCGGGCAATGCTTGCCGAGATTATTAGGTCGCCCGTTGTTCCCACCCTGTACACCTCCGAATCGTCGGATACCTGGGACAGCGGGATCCAGATCTCTTCTTCGAGTATATCCGCTGTCACCCGGATAGACTTACGCGTGGATGCGATGCACTCGGCGTCCGATATTGTTACCCACTCCACGACTAAAATCCGAGGTCGTCGGCGTCCGAACCGAAGTCATCGGCCACGCTCATCGAGTCGTCGAAATCATCGGCGGCGTCGGACTTGGAGGCGCCCCCAAAAGGCTCATCGTCTCGCAATTTCTGGACGTTTTGGAGGAGGAAGGTTACCCCTTTGGCCCTTGTCCCGTCATACGCAAAGGGGATCACCGAAGCGCGGCACCAGCACCCGGCGTAGATGTCCCCGCTCTCCTCAGTAATTGGACGTCGAGACAGGTCCACGACTTGAGGGGGCGGGTCGATTTTCGACTTCGCCTTCACGACCCAGTATCCGCGCGCACGGTTTGGAACTATTTTTCCATCGATCTCTTTGTCCTCAAAATCTTCTTCATCGTCCCCATCGCGGAAAGGGCTGCGAAATTTCTTCGGCGTGCCATCCGGGAATTTTTCTTTCGTCACCCGGGAAGCCCCTGCCTTAAGAGCTTTTAGGTCTGACCCCTCTTTGGGTAAAAGCATCGTTATCTCGTAGGCGCCCTCCCCCTCCTCCCCGTCGAATTTCTTCCGCTTAAACACCGCGGGGAAACTGAGTCGAAAGGCGGGCGTAACTATCAAGTTAGGGTTGCTCATGGAAATCCTCCTGCGCGGTCGATTTCTTCGCCGCGTCTCGTTTGTCTGATTCGGGGACTAGGGCCAGACCTTTGTAGGGCCTGTGGGTTCGTTTATCTACCAGTTGGGGGTTATGCCCTGCGGACTTCATCGCTGTTTTAAGGCGTCCAGGGGGGAGTAACAAGGATTCGAAAGCGATCTTTTTCATACCGCCCCGGGCGAAGTACCTCTCGGCGGCTTCTTTGTCCTCCCAAGTCGCGTTTCCGTACGATTCCACGAGCTTCCAGCCGTCGACATCCTGCCCGTTTTCTAGGGCACTTCGAACGGCGGCAGTACAGGCCTTGAAATACTCTTCGACCCCCCATTTGCAACGCAGCATGTCGGCCGCTTTGTCAGTCGTGGTGTCCAGGGGGTCCGCCTCGGCTGCGAATTCGATGGCGTACTCGATCGCAGGGCATACGTCGGGGCGGGCGCCGGGGCACCAGTGGCAGTGCTCACCCGGTACGTGCTGTGCTTCCCCCTCCTCGATTGCTTTGTGCGCTTTCATGACGTCACTCCTGGCATACGTCAGGTCAACGATAGACGGTTCCCAGACCTTCGGGCACTCGCCACGTCCACGGGGCTGGAAAATATGGATCGTCCGGCTCTCGGGTTGAACCTGCGGGCCCAGGGTATCCAACGCACCCATCAGGTAGATCATGGCCTGGGTGTTCTCCACCGCTTTGACCTCGATCCCTTGACCATACTTTAAGTCGATGACGTGGATCACGTTGGGCCCGAAGACGATCGCGTCCGCCGTGCCCTCCACGGGCAGCCCGTGCATCGCTACCTTTGTCTCGACGTAGAGACTTTGGGGGCATTCCCCTAGCGGGTCCGCCTCGTCCACGAGGGCCATCACATAATCGACGTATGCGGACACGTGGCCGATCATCTCCTCGGTGATTTCGATGGCGCCGATACGCTCGGATTCTTCGGGGTCCTCTTCGTCAAACCAGTATCTGTCGGGGACCGCTTGACTGATAAGGATGCCCGCCGATTTCTCCAAGGGTACTAAAAACCCCGCTGGCGTAGTTTTGAGAATTCCCGCAGCCACCTCTAGGCTCACTGCGGCCAAAGCGTGGGCGGCGGACCCTTCGATAGCGGGTTCCCCTGCAGTCTCCTCGGGCAGGGTGGCGGCGAATACGGCGGACCCCGGGCAGTTCAGCCAACGACTGGAGGCGCTCGGGCGCAAGAGAAATTCCACGTTTTTAGGCAAAAGCATTTTCGGCCTCTGCGAATTCAAGCAATTTTTCGAGGAAACCGGCGTTTAGGCTCTCGTTGAGCTCCGTGGCGGTCTTCACCCCGACGCCCTTCAGCGCCTGGGCTATCACGCCCGCCGTTCCGTTGCGATCAAGGGTTGAGTACTTCTTAAGGACGGCGGCAGCCTCCCTAACCTCGGCGTATGTCGCTGGTTCTGTCTTTGCCAAAACGCCCCTTACAAACTTAGAGAGGGGATTTTCGGTGTCGGCGTCGGTATCGGGTTTTGCTTCGGCCTTGGTCTCCGGGTCAGCTTTTGGCTCCGGTTTCGGGTCAGCTTTTGGCTCCGGTTTCGGGTCAGCTTTTGGCTCCGGTTTCGGGTCAGCTTTTGGCTCCGGTTTCGGGTCAGCTTTTGGCTCCGGTTTCGGGTCAGCTTTTGGCTCCGGTTTGGGTTCGGCCTTCGGGCGGCGTCCGGGCTCGGGGCCAACTCCCGTAATGGGCTTCCGGCTGTCGTCGTACAGCATTTCAACGACGGCGGCGACGGCATGTAGGGCGGGGGCGTCCAAAGCCCCTAGGCACCCGGTGTCAAGTTCCAGTTTGATTATCATGTTTTTCCCTCTTCTGTGTTGGCGCTAAGAGCAGCGCAATGACCGCGACCACGACCACGACCCCGACCGCGACCGCGACCCCGACCGCGACCACGACCGCGACCACGACCGCGACCCCGACCACGACCCCGACCGCGACCACGACCCCGACCACGACCGCGACCCCGACCGCGACCCCGACCACGACCCCGACCGCGACCCCGACCGCGACCACGACCCCGACCCCGACCCCGACCGCGACCATCCTATTGCCTTTATTGCAGCGTTCATTTCGTGCTCGTGATCAGTGGTTTTGCCCATTGGCACGAATCAATCAGGCCACCAAAGTAGACGCTGACTCGGACCTCTGGTGGGTAGATTTCATGTTCCGCGCTATCTGACCATTCACCCCGCATGGCCGCGCTGAATTTACCGTCGTCAGCAATCCAAGTACATTTTTCCAGAACAACGCACAGATCACAAACTTCAACGACTTCTCCCAGAAGGTGATGGGTGACTGATCGGATGAAGTATCTCTTCCCTACTTCGAAATCATGTTTTCGTTCGCCCCTACTAGGGATGTTCCCCGCTAATAGAGATTGAAGTTGTTTCACTTCCCCAATTGTTAGTTCATTTAGATCCACGTCTTTTCCCTCTTCTGTGTTGCTGGGGTTTCCAGCGATTTTCGGTCCTGAGTTAAATACAACGCCTATTCGAGGTTGTCAAGCTTCTTTTGGTTCTTTTGTCTCTTTTTTGTTTAATACCTCCCATGCGAGCGCAGCCACTGCCGGAACTTGTCCATTTCCAAGGGCCTTAAGGCGCTCCACTCTGTTGGCCACCCCATGAGCCACGCGACCCAACTCGGGTTCAACTTCCCACCAACCGCCGTTGGTAGCATCTCCAGAGCTCTCCGACTCCCGGACCAGCAAGGCGGCCTGTGGTCGTTGCTCTGTGGAGTTGGCCATAATTCCACTGCTGCGGATAGTTTCGGTTCTCCCCGGCTGTTCCATTTCCCCGCTTTCCTGTTCACCGAATCGTCCGCTACCGGAGTTGGCCACAGGTTCACAGCGGTAGCCAATCCGTCCCCCGTCGACGTTCCCTGCCCCTTTTGACGGTGATTCCCGCAGATTGTTGGGGTGGGCCACTTTACGCGACCCGCCAATCGGACTTGCTGCCCCTTCCCCTCTGCTTCTTGGGCCGCCTGGGCTGACATGTCCCGATGGTCCATTGCAGTGGGAGTCGGTAGCAACGATCCACATTCGGTTTCTTCGATGAGGCGCACCGACGTGCCAAGCTCCCAGTACACCCCATTGCGCATCATACCCCAAGCGGGCAAGTCCTTGGAGGACGGTAACAAGCCCGCGACCTCGCAAGTTAGGCGAGTTTTCCGCGAAGACAAAACGAGGCCGAACCTCGCCAATAATTCGGAGCATTTCGAACCAAAGGCCCGAACGTGCGCCGGTAAGCCCTTTTCCTTTACCCGCTGCGGAGATGTCCTGGCAAGGCTAGGGGAACCCGCCGGCGATAACGTCGACGAGTCCCCTGAACCTCCTCCCGTCGAATTTGGAAACATCAGGGAAAATTGGAAACCAGGGGAGAGCTCCGTCCTCCTGCCTCTTTGACAAGACTTGTTGGCAGTATGGCTCAATTTCGACGGCCCCAACGGGGACATGCCCGAGGAGCAGGTCGCCAAGGATTCCTCCGCCAGCCCCTGCAAAAAGGTGGAGAGTTCTGAGTTTGTGCAATTTATGGCCTCCATGTAGTTTCTTCATCCTTTGACCCCTCTCCCGGCCCCATAGACCGCAGATGCCCGGCGATGCCCTCTAACACGTCCGCCAGGGCCTCGGTGTCCCCGTGGGACATGGGTTTAACGGCACCCACCGCTTTGTCCCCATTGAGTACGTAGACCACATTGAGGGCCTCGGAGAACCTTAGCTCAAAAGGCCGCACCATTTCTAGGTACTCACGATTTACGAAAGCCGCCCCTCGTTCGAAGCCCTCCCCATACAGTACGATTTCTCCGGTGTCCTGTAGGATGCCGGTAGGCGCGACCGCTGGGAGGTCCAGATACCTCGATTCCCCGAAAAAAAGTCTTGCCGTGAAAGTGCCGTTCATCAAAGAGACTTGGCGGCTCTTCGGGAGGCGGAAATATTCGTCGAAGAATTTTGAGAAAAACACCCAATGCCCGTTTGTAATGAATTCCTCGTTTCGCATTATCGCCGCGCCGTGGTCCTTTATTAATTTTTTCATTGCCACCTCTCCAATTTTGTTAACAGCGGGCACTTGTACCCCGTTTCAATCGGCATCTTCCCAAACGCACGATACCCCCTCAAAACGTCGGCTTTGGTGCGGGCGCTGTACTCAATCCAATACCGAGTTTGGCCGGGCAACCGCGGGGTCGTCACGTCCGACGGGGGCAGCTTTAACCAGCGACCGTCTAAGATGGCGTTAATCATTGTTTGGCCCCTCGAAATCGCAACCATCTATCGTGATGAGGAACCCAGCGAGCCAAACAAAAAAGGCTATTACGATGCCGAGGGTCCAAAATCCCGAAAGGCTGCCGTAGTACATCCCCGTGAAACAGACCGTAGCAAAGACGAACCCCGCCAACCCTAGGACAATAAAATAAATGAATAGTTGTTTTAGCGCCTTTCTCGTTCTCATTCTTCCCTCTCCTTTAAAGCCCTAATAGGGTTTCTTGCGCCAACCGTTTCGCGGCTATTTCACAGTACTTTTCCTCGATCTCAATTCCGATTGCTTTCCGGCCTAAGTCTTTGGCGGCTCGCAGGGTTGTTCCTGAGCCCATGAAGGGGTCTAGGATGGATCCCGGGCATTTACTAACGAGAATCCTCATCAGTCCCAGTGGCTTCTCGGTTGGGTGCTTCCGTATTGCAACCCGACCGAGGCACTCGCCTTCGTTGCTAATTGTGATAACTCCAGAATCCCTTTTTCCTGAAAACCCGCCTCCTATAATATAGATTTCCTCGTGGTTCGGTTTCCACGGGATTGACAGGTCACCCATCCCCGCGTTTCCCCCTTTGCACCATATTATTATCTGTTTTGTTCTTGCGGGCCTCTGAATTCGCCAGGATCCAAAAACCAGGGCACCGTCAAAACGGGCAAGCTCTAGGATTTCATCCCTTATTAAGGAGGAGTCATCCCCTTTTATTTTACAACCCCCGTGATGTCCTCCCCGGGAGCTTTTAAGATTTATCCCATACGGAGGGTCTGTTACTAAAAAACCAACCTTCTCCAGACTCGGCAGAATTTCTCGGCAATCCCCTTGGTAAATGGTGATCCCCCCGTGGTCGTAATAGGGTTCCATGTCAATACTCCACTTCTGCTGATTCTTTCAACCGGATACCCTTTAGTACACTGACCCCGTTTGCGACCTTGTGGGCGCGGTAGCCCATCTGCATCAAAGCGACCTCAAAACGTCCCAAGCTCAACGAGTACTTGACCCCGCCGAAATTCTTGCACCACAAGCGGTAGTCCTCAAACACTTCGGAAGTCCGCGTCTCGAATTCCTCCCCGCTGTCCGTGCGGGCGTGGACGTAATCAACCGTCGGGTTGGCCAGTCGCAACCAGTCCCTCTTGGCTTCCTCACACTCCTGGGGCACGTCAAACCGGCCGCGGGCCCGCAGCCGGGCGTACCCCTCAAGCGCCCGGTTCAAGACGCCGGGCAGCTCGTTTTCCAATATCTGATATTTGAGGTTCAGGTCGGATTCGTCCTCCCGGAATTTACGACGAAACGGGATGATAAAGGTCTTCCGGAGCATACCCCAACTCAGGTCCCGAACCTTGGGCCACCCGTTGATACAAATGACCGGGGTGGCGCAGGACGTAAAATTGTAAGCGTTTTTTATCTTCGGGTTGGCTTCCATCAACTTGGCTTCCGACAACTTTTTCAACGCGGACTCGGGCAGCAATGTGGTGGTCTCGGAGTCGTCGTCGAGCACGAGGAGTTTACCCACCAACGAGGCCACCGCGTGGTTATTGCGCCCCGTGTCCGCGAAGTCCGCAACGGCCCTGGGCAAGACGGCATTGCCAAGCAGGGCGCCAAGGACCGCAGTCACCAGCGATTTACCGTTGCTACCGTCCCCATAAAACATCCACCACGCCGGGATATTTTTGCGCGGTTGGATAGTGTACCCGGCAAACTCCCACCAATGGCGGACCACGGCTGCGGGGTCTGCGTTGTCCCGAAAAATGTTCGTTAAAGTCTGGTCCATTATTGGACACGTGGCCGCCGCGTCGTATTCAGTGTCCAAAACAGACATCAGGTACGATTTGGGGTTGTGTTTCTTCACCGCGGGCGGCCCGCCGTTGGCCCCAATCCAGACCTCCGCACTGCGGGTGTTGACGACGGCCGGCGGCGTCGGATTGGCCAGCCCCAGGACGTCCGTTAACTGAGTACAACGGGCGCTTAGGACCCGACCAGCGGTGGACAACGCGGAGCTGGGGCGAAATTCTAGGCCCTCGGCCTTCAAAACCTCCCCTGCTTCCAATAAACGACGGTCAATCACGTTCGGCGGGACCTCCGCCCAGTGGGTGCCACAGAACCCATAGAAAATCTGGTTCTGGGCGTGCAATAAATAAGCCCCCTTCTCCCAAAACATTTCAAGGGCTTTTTCCGCAACCTCGATTCCATAATCCGTCAACTCATCGTCGCCACTTTTGTCACGTTTGGCGCGGGCCTTGGCCAGCTGCTCAATGCGAGCATAGATTTTGTCAAGCCCTTTGAGGGACACACCGATTGACCGTTTTATGGCGACTCGGATCCGTTCCCAGTCGCCGAGGGAGAAACGGCGATGCGCCTCGCCCACCAAGGCGTCCAGGTCGACAGTCGGGGGCGCGGGGTCTACCCTCTCGTGTATCCAATCCGTCACCAGGTCCGTTCGGGGCTTGACGGCTGGCGCGTCGGGTATCGTGGGAATCGGTACCCCGTCGAAATCCTCGGCCGCGCTTGTCCGGACCGCTGCAGTTCCCCCCGCGCCTTTCGCCGCTTGGGCCAGCGATGCCACCGTGATCCCTCCCGCGGTCGCCTCGAAGCTGTCCCATTTCTGGGCGCACACGTCCCCCGCGTCCGAGTAGGCAGGATCCGAGGTGGACCAGGCGGACCACAGCGCCAGACCCTCTCCACTTCCCCCGGTCCCCGCGTGCACCGCCATCCCGATTTCCAGCCATTCGCTGTAGTCGCTCTTTGTCGTCGGGTCGACCTGGGATAGTAGGCCCTCGACCTCCGAAAATGGGCGGACCCCAGATCCTTCCCTCGACCCTTGGGTCGTTGGGGTGGGGTGAGGGCCCGCCTTGATCATTGAGCACAACCAGGGGGGCATCTCCATCCCGGGGGCGCTGGGGTCCGTCAGTAGGTCCCAAGCGTACTCCCGCCCCGTGTCGGGATGCACGGATCCCGCAATCACGACGTATTGCCCGTGGTGCCGGAAATCGAGGGGGGCGTATTCGAGGGGGTTGTGTACGGATTGGCCCTCGGGTAGCTGCAAATAAAAATGGAGACCTCGGTCTTCCCCGCCGGTCAACACGAGGGGGGCTTCATCGATGCCGGGCCAGTCTTTTCTCAGTTTTTCCAGGGCGTCAAGGGCCCATACCCCCGCCGCTGAACACTTGCGGGGGTCGACGTCGAGTACCACGTCGCAAGGGCCCATCGTCCACCCGAGGTTACATCCACTTTTGACAGCGTGTCTTACGTTCTCAGGGAGGTAGTCCCGGGTTCTCCAATTGGACGAATCTCGGGGCACTTTTCCCCTCAGCGGTATCAACCGCCGGGCCCTCTCTAGGTAGGGCTGGTAGTCTGGGCCCCCCATTTAATTGGCCGTTTTGGGGTCTGGCCGAACTAACGACGTATTGAGAGCCGCGGAAAATTGGTACAATCTGGATTTATAATACTCGGCGGTACCGTGGTATTTGAGGGCGCGGGCTATCGCCTCCCCAAAAGCAGGTCCCCTCAAGGCCCGGTCCCAATACGATGCGGGGGTTTCAGGCCTCCATTCTGCGGGGGCGGGTATGTGACCGGGTAGCAGGTTTGAAATCGTGGCACGGATCAACAGGGCCCCATACAGGGGGACTCGTCCCCTGTTGTGCCAGTCTCGGATATTTTGGGCGCTCACACCTAGGACAGTGGCCAGGCCAACCTGTGATCCGGCGACCGCAATCAGAAAATCTAGGTTCTTTCGGGTCTCATCAATTGTCATTTTTATCACCTTCGGAAATAGCGGTTGCCAGGATTTCAGCGTTGCACGCCAGCGCCGCACAGTGGAGGATCCGGTTTTCGTTCGAGGTGCTAGGGTCCAAGGCGCTTCGCAGGTGGCGCATGATCTTTCCCTTTATCTGTTCTAATGTGTACTTACCCCTCCAGTCCCCGGGCTTCCTCCCGTCTCGAAGCCCTAGGCCCCAACACTCCGCCGCTACCGCGAGCCAGTCCAGATCGATCAGCTCAAACGGGGTCTTTGTGGGTTCTGTTTTGGGGGGTGTGGGAGTTTCCCCCCCTTTCGGGTCGTAAGGGGAATCTACGAGCACATTCCTGTCTTTATCAAAGGGTATCTTGCACGACGGGCAATAGAACCTTCGCGGACCCCTCTTTATGATCTGTGCCCCCAAGCGATCACAGTGCGGGCATCGCGGCCATATTTCAGGGGCTTCTGTCCCCCCTGGCCAGGGAGTTTCCGCTTTTTCTTCGGCCCCCGGGTTGGGGGGTGCGGGGGTTTCCGCTCTTTTTGCGCCTTCGAAATCGTAAATAGGGACAAGCTCGTTTTCATCTTTATCTAAGGGTATTTTGCACGCCGAGCAAAAGAACCTCCGCGGGCCGTCCGTTATGAGCTGACTCCCCAAGCGCTTGCAGCGGGGGCATCGCGGCCATCTCTCAGGCGCTTCTGTCCCCCCTGGCCCGGGAGTTTCCGCTTTTTCTTCGGCCCCAGGGTTGGGGGTGAAAGACAGTCCCCCACACGCTCTATGCGGTTCTGGGTACTCCTCCCAGTAGTGGCCCTCTGGGTAGGTAGCAGGGTCGAGGAGACAAACAGGAGAGGGGGCAAAACTTCCAGGGGTCCGTCGCTTATATGCGAAGTTCCTACATTTTCGACAGTCTATCGTATCCAAGATTTTTCCCTCTCTTTAGATCGGTGTGCGTTGTCTATCTCTTGCTTTTACCAGACAGTCGGGGCGGAGTCAACTTTCAAATACCGTTTTTCAGCGCACCCTAGTTAATGATATAGAGGGGGAAAAACTATTTTTATTTTATTTTGTAAAAAGACTTGACAGGGGGTCCGAAACCCACTATATATAGAGTTATGGACACCACAACAAACACAGAAAAGGGCAACATGGACAACGAAAAACGCTACGACAATCTGTACAACGAGGGTAACGCCGGCGGATACAACCCCTACCGCAACGTAGACAGCAAAGAATCGGCGTTTGATAAATGGGACCGCGTTGACAACCGAATGTCAAAAATCGTGCGCATCCTTAATGGTATCAGTTCGGACCCCTCTGACGACGCCCGCCGGAACAGACTCGAAGACGAATTGGCAGAACTCGAAATATTGGCCAAAGAAATTTGCCCCTGGTAATCACGGGCTAGGGGACGGGGGCAATCAAGCCCCATCCCGAACAAGAGAGGAAAAGAAAATGCAAAAAATCACACTGACCAACGATTTTCACAATTCTTCCGTCAACCTCGTCCCCTACAAGGGCACCCTGTCCGCTGGTCAGGTCAAAAGGGCCAAGCGGGCTCTGTGCGGGGTGTCCGAGTGCAGTTGCAGCGACGAACTTGGACAACGAGGACCGCAAGCTTTCGGCGTAGAAGTCCAGCAAGACAGCGTCGGGGATTTGGTCGGTTGGGTCAGATAGCAAGCAAAATTACCCCGCGTCGGTAATCAAGCCGGCGCGGTTGTCCGAAGAGAAAGAGGGAACCAATGACCTCAGAATTGACAAATTCACCAATAGTTATCAAATTTGGGGATCACACCGCAGGGGAAGGCCGTTACCTACTATATGCGGGGCCGGTCACCGAGGCCGCCATCGGTGCGGAGCTAAAAAGGCAACGTGACCCAGGCCGCTGGGCGCTGGCGATACAATACCGAGGGGAGACCTCGTACGGCACCAAGGTTGGGGTGGAGTTGGAAACAGGGTCTCGGGTGCCGTATCCCAAAGATGGGGAAATATACATACCCCGCTCCGCGCTGGATTGACGATAGACCAAAAGCATCCCGCTCCGGCAATAACGC
>Ga0307379_10003492_pt1 | contig 22828 bp, 38 predicted proteins | sample UN2MG_FD_202237 | JGI IMG/M metagenome (GOLD analysis project Ga0307379, IMG submission 202237) | Soil microbial communities from Risofladan, Vaasa, Finland - UN-2 | ecosystem: Environmental > Terrestrial > Soil > Coastal area > Acid sulfate soil | place: Finland: Risofladan, Vaasa | collected... | reverse complement strand
GTTAATATATAGGCAATTTAGCGATAAGATTAGAGTCAGACAGAAAATTTCTGGCAATGAGGGTCCATATGCAATGCACACTATCGCAAGCGCAAACGCAGTCGGGATTCTTGGTGAAAAACACAGTATGGTGTTTTCAAACATTATCGACCCTAACATAGATCGAATTCTATTCTTAATGAAATTATACTTCAACAATACCAAATATGTTATGTATGTAATCTATGATATGACTAATGAAGAATATGCGCCAATTTCAGACATTATTAGATCAATGGATCATGAGATTGTCAAGCAACATCAAATAATATCAACAAGATCTGAAAAGAGAATCAATCTAAATACTCTAGATAAGATGATCTTAAAGAAAGCTGCAGAGCTATACATTGAGAAATTTACTTAATAAAGATGACGATAATAGTTGGTGGTCGTCTTAGTTAGTGATACAATGGTCGCGAACACAACGGCAAATCGCCGCAAAACGAACGGGATCGGGAGGAATCATGAAGATCAGTCTTTTGAAACAGGCAATCATGTTGTGCCGCGAGGCAGGCGTGACGCCTTTTGTTTGGGGGTATCACGGCCTTGGTAAGTCAAGCGCCGTGAGACAGGCTTGCGAAGAAAACGAGCTTGGTTTTGTCGATCTGCGCTGCTCGCAGATGGAAGCCAGCGATCTTCGTGGTCTGCCTGACCGCGTGAACGGTCAGACCGTCTACCTTCCACCACAGGACATGCCGCTTGGTGGCATGACGTGGGAAGAAATGATGGTGCAGATTGACGCTGCGCCACAGAGCGAGAAGTACAAGACATACATCAAGTGTTCGACCTCTCTCAACGAAGGAATGCTTTTCCTCGACGAGATCAACCGCGCACAGGACGACGTTTTGCAGGCTGCTTTCCAGCTTGTGCTTGACCGTGCCATCGGTCAGTACGTCATGCCTACAGGGTGGAGCGTAGTCTGTGCAGGCAACTACACAGAAGGCTACCTTGTGAACGGGTTCACCGACCCGGCCTTCCTCGACCGTTTCTGCCATTTGCAGCTTTCGGCTGGTGAGTCCACCATGGAAGAGTGGGCGTCCTTCATTGCCCAGAACTACGGTGAAGATGGCATGAGTGTCATCGAGTTCGCCACACAGAACACCGCACACCTTGACGGCAAGCTTGAAGGCGAAATGGGCTTCAACATCCAGCCCTCTCGTCGCAGTTGGGAAGCTGTGGTCCGTGTTGACAAAGCCATCGCAACGAGCAAGCGCGAGTACAGCGAAGACACACGCTCTGCTGTCATCGCAGGGTTGATCGGAATGGAATTCGGCGCTGCATACGTCAACTACGAATGCCCCGTGAAGCCGAAGGACATTCTCACGAAGGGCGTGAAAAAGATGGAAAAGGCTCTCAAGGGCCTTAAGCGTGGTCAGGTTGTCGGCCTTATGTGGGGCTTGGCCAGCTTCATCGCACCGAAACTCGAAGAAGACAACCGCGCAGAAGTGGCGCTGGACTTCGCAGAGTTTCTGCTGAACACCGCCAACGACCGCGATCTTGCCATCGCGTTCTGCAAGAGTCTCACAACGAGCAATGACCCGAACGAAAAGAGCAAGCTGCGTATTGCGGCTCTGTCCAACCCGCAGGTTGCACGTCTTATCAATCAGGTCCAGTCGCAGCACGGCACCGCAAGCAAGAAGGACTTCATCACACGCATCAACGAACGTCCTGCACTCCAGAAGCTCCTGTCCAACACGGCATGGGCCAAGGACGAGTAATCCCGAGAGATTGGTCCTACCAATCTCCGTTCACACGAGAGTGGGGGGGATATCCCCCCACTCTCGCTGTATTTTATGATTATGGAAATAAAAGCACTCATTTTTGACGATGGAAGCCCACCAGAATACGATATCGTTATGGAAGTGTTACAAAGTTCTGAGGTATCGTTTAATTTTGTTGATCACACTAATTCCAATTGGGAAGAAGGTAGAATAGGAATATGGGTGGCTACTAGCCCAAGATCATTGAGGGGACAATTAGCAGTAGAACTTTCATTAAACGATGCAAAGTTAATTATGTATAACCCAAGTAAATTGAAAGTAGATGGGATTGATATTGGGCACTATGTTGCTGAATACAATTTGGCGAATCCGAATTTTGCGGATGATGCTCGCAACGAATTGAATAGGCTTGCACGATATGGAATCGGAAGTGATTTCTCGTTTGATTGATTGCGTGATTTTACCGCATGGGCTTGAATTTAGTGATCGTCCACGTCAAGACCCAAAAGTAAAAGAACACACTGGTAGTCCACCATCGTGGGCTAAGTCGATATGTTATGATGGTTTAGAAGTAGGTAGATTAAATATAGTTTTGGGTAATGATACAGGCGCGATCAACGTTAGCAAATATTTTGGACTGGAAAGCCCACCACCGCGCATGGTAAACATACTACATGTTTCTTTGTCTAATCCAGAATGTTTTAATGAAGTGCACGATTTCTTCAAAAGTGTACTTCATGATGAAAGATTACGAAAAGCAAATTGATAGTGATACTTCCGGCGCTATTGTACTAATGATCCAATGGTGGTGGAAAACAGGGAGAATTTGTTATGAGTGAAGGTGGCGACAGACTTCTCAAGGCAAGATGCCGTCTCATGATCACGGCTCCGTGGTATGGGCATTTTGCTATGTCCATGACGTGGAATTCGCACCCGATGGACTTCTTGCCAGAAGAACAACGAACAATTTCGATGCGCATCAACAACAGCGGCAACATCGAAGTCGTGTATTACGAACCATACGCTGCAAAACGTACAATGTATCAGCTGTACGGTGAAGTACAGCACATGATCGAGCATTTGGTTAGGCTCCACCCGCTCCGTCTTGGAATGCGTGACCGTACCTATTGGGATGTTGCCTGCGATATGGTTGTGAACGGCAAAAAAACCAACCCGCGAATTGGATGGCGCGAAGGCAATACGCATATCCTTCCTCACGACGACATGTTTTTCTTGCCCGACAGCTTCGCAGATGATGTTTCCGCCGAAGACGTGTACGATTGGTTGATGAAGCACCAGCCAAAAGTACCCAAATACCCGCAGAATGGGGCTGGACAGGGTGAAGGCGCTGATGGCGAAGGTGCTGATGGTGAAGGCGAAGGTGAAGGCGAAGGTGGAGAAGACGGCGACGGCGATGCAAAGGGTAAGGGTAAGGGTAAGCCGAAAAAGGGCAAGCCGGGAGATGGCGGGGGCAACCCCGGAGATATCAGTGGGCAGTTGGTCGATTCTCACGATTTCTGGTCATCTTCCTCAGCATCAGAGGATGAAGCTCGCCAGTTGATTAAAACCATGGCTCAGGATGCCTCAGCCAAATCACAAGGCAACGTTCCCGGCCACTTGGCTCAGATCCTTGAGGCTTTGTCTGAAGCAAAAATCCGCTGGCGTGAATTGCTCAAGAACCTCATGGCGCGTCACGTTGGCAATCGCCGTACAACGTTTGCCCGCCGCAATCGTCGTTACGACGCTTTCGGTATCAAGGGGGTCAGCCACCACGCTGCCGGTCGCGTGTCAGTGATCGTCGATACATCAGGCTCAATCGGCACAAAGGAGCTTGAGCAGTTCTTCGCAGAAATCGAGTCAATCACACACAAGGCCAAGGTTCGTGTGTTACAGTGGGACCACGCATTTCAGGGTCTTACGATGAATTATCGTCGTGGAGATTGGAAGGGCTTCAAAGTCAATGGTCGTGGTGGAACTGATATGGCAGCACCAGTCTCGTTCTTGGAAGAGAACGGATTAATCGGTGACTGTTGCATCATGTTGACTGACGGGTATTGCAATTGGCCACACGAGCGCAACTTCCCGATAATTTATGTCATCACCGAAAAGAAGTACGGTACACCACCGTCATGGGGAACAGTTGTCCATCTGGACGTGAACGAATAGGTGGCTTTTACTCCCTGTTTTAGCCGCCGATTGGGGGTGGGGGGATACCCCCCGCCCCCTTTTCATAGAAAGGGTTGTGATGATTACAAAAGCGATGCCACCTGAAATAGAAGGCATGATCACAGTCGGTTACGAGGCGTTCTTTGGAACGGTTGGTAAACTAAACGTGCATCCACGTATCGTAAACGAATATAGTTATGACCAGACGTTTGGATATCTTACTGAATGGATTATCCAAAACACTAAGGAAGTTGTCGGCATAAGTAATGGTGGAACTACATTCTCTGAAACACGCTATATGGTAACGAAGAAATTCTACGATGCAAATATTAAGGCGTGATAGTAAGGCATAACATGGCAAAAGCAGCAAGACGCTACAAACGAATCAAACCACTATATCGCACTAAAACGTGGCGCAAATTCATAAAACAGGTAAGACAAGCATACCGACCACAATTTAGAGGGTGGCGGCTAAAGCACGTAGTTGCTCAATATGCAGCGCACATTGCTACGCAAATTGACATGTTATTGATGGTACGAAATACAGATGGATCAGCTAGAAGAATAACTGAGATAGAATTAATAACCGAAGATGAAGCGGATGAAGAGAAACTATACACGAGCATGTGGGATAACATCGGAGCATCAGACGTATTTCTGCAATACGACAGCAAATCAAGAAAAACCAATTCAAGCGTCAATAGTACAATTGGTATGATGATGGGCTTAGCTAAGGAGGGTGGGCTATTTTAATGTTCCTCATCAAAGATAGGTTAAATGAAGGGGAACAATCATGGCTGAATTCAAGAAAATATTCGATGGGTCTAAATGGAATCTACATGTAAATAACAGATTTATCGGGCAGCATCCATCGAAAGAATCTATTGAAAAAGCAGTAAATAATTTAGAAACCGCAATGGATGAGGACTACATAGATGCATCCTCGTTAATGTTAGCTTCCGCAAGTTCTTTTACCGTACCGCTCGGAGAATGTGTAAAGCCACAGCAAATATCTTTTGAATGCAGCGCATTGTGTGATCCGACTAATGTTAATGCTGAATTGATGGCCTACACAAGTGATTTTGTGCCACCACCAATGTTACCAAGAATTGGAAAGAGAGAAAGCATGCTCGGAAAACAAGTAATAATAAATAAAAGCGGTAAAATTGGAACGATAGAAGCTGTTCTAGAAGATGAACATAGAAATGTGATACATGAAGTGGCATTTGAAGGGTATTCAAGCGAGAATTTCTTTGAACGCCACGAATTTGAAATGTTAGAAGACATAAGCAACGCGAGAATTGCTAAAACTCATAGAACGACCGTTTTTATACTAGTATTAATAACGCTATCTGTTTTATGCACTTATGCCGGAATATTCTTGGCGGAAAAATATAGAACCCCAATTAAAAAGGCAGTTGATAAAGTGCAGGAAGTAAAAGAAGAACTGTACTAAATGACCGACATTCAAAATATAGCCGATACGATGGACGATGATCCAGATGAATTTGGCATCGGAAAGATCTACGATGAAATAGGTGGGATATACACGATTGTGAGAATGCCAAGTAGTCCATGGAATCCTTATTATACTATAGTCGATGAGGCAGGGATTGAGTGGAAAGTTAATAGCTATAATGTTGGTGCCGCTCATGATGGCAGACTAGTCATAAACGTAGACTACTTGCAGTAACCCCTCAACAATAGTAGCAATACGGTTTCTCCCGTGTTTTAGTGGTAATGAACAGGGAGACGCCATGCCAGCAATCGCAGAAAAATCACAAGACTGGCTAGATGAAGCGCACGCAAAATGGGCTGAATCTAACCTAACAGAAGAAGAAGCAGTACTCGACCTTGAATCAATCAAGGAAGAACTACGTGCTCTAGAACTAAAAGACACAAAATCATTCAAAGACCGAGTTCGTAGTGCTAAACTGCGTTATGAGCAGGCTCTACGATTACTACCTCATCGTGGCGGTACATTCAGGGTGATGGAATGAAATTGACTAACAAAGATCTGGCTGAGTGGTTTGCTGCACAGCCACAAAACGAAGAGGCCAAAGTGTTTTTTCATGATGGTCGATGCTGCCTTGGTAGGGAATATGCAGTTCGATTCTTGACCAGTGAAGACATAGAAACTATTGAAAATGCAGACGATTTCGACCATTTAGACGGTCGTCCATCTATCTACGATAGGTAACAATGAACGACACCGTAGAAGATTCACAAGAGCTGACACCGATCAGACAAGAGCTGAGGCGCATGCCGTCTCGTCGCAATAATGTCTGGTATCCTGCCCAGAAGAAGGAAGACACATCTAAAGCAATAATCATTGGTTCGGCCATCGGATCATTGATGGTATTTGGATTGGCGTTCGCCGTAAACGAAAGACCAATTCTAGGAATGGCTTGCGCCATTTTTGTGGTGTGTATTACACTGTTTTACGTGAAAAGGTAACAAATGCCTGCAAATAATCCGCTTGGGCTAGACCTTGAGCTAGCTAATATCGATCCAGTCGAAATGGACGATCAGGATGAATGGGCAACGCCAAAGGCCCACACATGCGAATTGTGGGTCAAAAGTGCGAGCGTGCCATTCTGGGCACAACAGATGATGCCGGGGCTTCTTCAAGTGTTAATGGAGAAGCATTTCGACCAGCCACCACAGGTTCACCCAATTGAACGCCCGTGGGGTACGTTCATTGTTTATCTGTGGGACGACTCTGCGATGGCAAAGCAGTTGGCAGACACCGGATACTTCGAGAAACAGTTCGATTACACTGATATGTCGAAATATGAGGAACTGAAAGATTTCGGTGGATATCAGGTCAAGCTGAAATTCCGTCTCGCAGAACGGCATCTTGAGAACATCATCAAAAACCTCAACCCACCCAAAAAGACACTTCGCCCAAAAGAAGTTAAATGGGCAGAAGCGGCACTGGAACGTGCTAAAGCAATGAAAGATCAGATTAAAAGCGGAAAAGAGGAAGTTGAGTTGTCTGATGGCTCGATGCGGGAAGTGACGGACGTACTAAAGTCGCAACTCGATAAAGAGATTACTTGGCTAGAAGAAGCATTGGCAGAAACGGCCAAGGCCAATGCAGACCCTCAGGGCGACACCGAAGAGTAAATCATGAGAAGCATGCAGCTTCCTGCGAAGTGGCGTATTCCCGTACAAGACCCCGGCGATGGGATGTGGCATTTTTGGATATGCGGCTGTGCCATAGGTGTATGTCACACCGAACAGGACGCATTGGATTGGCTTTCCAGAAACGAGTCTACGATAGCACAATCGTTGTACGATCTAATTGCCGAAAAAAGATCACGGGGCGTTTGGAAATGAAGTATACTGCAGAGAATATTTTAACATCATTTGATGTACCAGATTCATTTAAAATATATAAAACTGACAGCACAACTCCATTTCTTTACGATGTAACCACTAAAATGACAGTGGTAATGGGGGATAACGGACGCGAGTTGATCGTGTATAAAAACATTAAAGATCATTGTCATTTAGAACGAAGGATATCTCTACACGGGAAAAATGTGTCGAGTAAAGTATTAAAGGCGATAGCCGAATTGAATTCGCTTGTTATTTAATTTCTCGCCACGGTGCCTGCGATGGTTCTGAATTCTTCTTTATCAATGCTGGATTCTGTCGTTTCTGCCGCTTGAAATGTTTGATACTGCCAGCCCATTTTTTGTCATTATGCTTCTTAAATCCGTGTTTAGATTTCATATTTTCCTAATTAGCAACCCATTTTAATAATGCTTCTGTGTGGTACGGCGACACCCCACCAACCCTTACGGGAAAATGGGGTGTTTTTACTAAGTAAAATTTTGCCATATTATCCGAGTGCAAACCTTATATGTTCAATAACGTTCTTTAAATCGCTCATGCTTCTTGCTTTATTGAGCATTGAACCCAATCTAGATATCGAATTTCGTTTGGTTTGATGTTCATCATATTCACCATGTGCTACTGGTGGTGGAACTGATTTATCAATTAGATCCTGTAGCATTTTCCTAGCGTCACCAAAATAAACGTCTGGATTTGGCAGGGCCATAACTGAATCAAACTGTTTTACTATCACGTCTAGTTCGGCTGCAATCGTCTTTCCCTCATCGGTATCTAAGTCAAGCACATTTGGTATAAATTCCTGTAGCCATTTGTACGTCGTTGTTTTTCTTTCGGCAGCGTTTGGAAGCATAGCTCTTTTAAGCAAAACAGCAAGATCTTTCCCGTGGGCTTGTTGGAACCTTTTACGGTCAACCAACGCGTTAGCCACTTTATCGAAACTACCATATTTTCTGTAAAGACTTGCAATGAAACCAAAAAATGCTTCGTCGTTATTGTGATACTTGTATGCTCTTTCCGCTTCGTTACTACGACCATACGTTAATATTTCTACTGCCAACCAACTGGCAGCATCGGCAAGACTGGCGTTTTGTTTGCGTAGCCAAGGTTCGTAATCATACTCTTCATTTACTACTATATTTTCATTTATTAATGAAATACATCTAATGAATTCTTCGTGTTTCATCTTGAACCCTATTGTAAATTTGACCGCCATACTACCAGTATTATTCAACTAATGGTAAAATGTTGTATGATTACGAGCAGAAGAAAATCAATAATACTACACACATTAAAGAATAAGGACGACTTTAAACATTATGTCGAAGCCGACCCAACTGCAACCGGAAAATATCTATATTGGATAGTATCCCTTAAAAACATCAATATTTATAATGATAAATTTAAAATACGTCAATATCTTAAGAAATTCGACCAATATAAAAGATCGGCAAAATTCACTCGCGATAAAGACATATATAAGTATAGATCATTCAATAAATTAGCAGACGTAGTTGATGAATATGAGGGTGTAGATTTAAAAAGTAATAGGCAATTGTTCAAAAGCATTAAACTCAAAGGATCATCGACATTTAGACACGGCAATATAAAAGTGGTGGCGATTACCACTCCAGAAGCAGCAGTCTTGTTTTCAAAAGGCACCAGATGGTGCATAAGCACACACGATGTGGCTATAGACTACCTAGCCGATGGTCCATTATATGCTATTTTCAAAGACGACATAAAAATAGCACTTGCAGATTTTTATTTCAATGATGTTAAAGATGAAAATATGATATTTTCTACGGAAGATGTGATAAACATCTACGAAGCAATAAGACTTACGAAAGTATTAATCAAACTACCAATAAGTAGATTACCGGAGAAGTATGAAGATATTATAGCCAAATTGCATCCACACGACATAGTAGCATACTTAATATCGGTTGACTCTACTTGGCCAGAAGTAGGAAAATTAATATCAGTAGACCCATACGCCGCATTTCAATATGCATTCTATATTTTGGGTGGTAAATGGGAAGATGGGGAATATTCGATCAGGCAGTCGCCTAAGTACGCGTACTGGTATTCCACGTATTTCATTGATGGAAGATGGGAAGAAGCGGAAAGTACCATCATCAATGACGGTAAATACATCTTGCCATACGCTAAAGACATTCTATGCGGTAGATGGGCAGAAGCAGAAGACGATTTAGTAAAGAAGTGTGATGCAAAAGTTGTTGAAGAGTACATCTCGCTAATAGAAAAAGAATGGCCCGAGGCCGCAGCTAATTTAAAACAAAAGCTTCAACACGCTAGCAATCAGTACGACCTAGAATGAATACTGCATTGCAACGCTTGTAGCATCCTTCCAGTATCGTTTTCTCCGTAGTACAATAGAATAACAATCAGAGGAATGAAGCAGATGGAAGATCAGAACGTTACTTACGGTATGTTGCTATATGACTTCATGCATCCAGAAGGCGATAAGTGGGGTTTTTTAAAAGAACAGGAATGGGAAACTATCCATAGATTGGGTGATGGAGTACACGAGTTGTACAGAATGCAAAAGAAAGACTGGGATAGGGATTGGGAATGGCACCACGTCCAGAATTCATCCTTATCAAAGAAGAAGAAAATGGCGGATACCATCCTCGAAATAATCATTCATAGGGGCGGCGGTAATATAGAAATCAATGAGCCAGAAACCGTGACGTGCGAATAGCAATAAAAAGAAGCGATGATATTACTAGTATTCTCCTTGCCCTCAAGGATGGAGAAGCAGTTTCTATTAACCATAGTGTGTTTAATGAATTCGCGGATAAAGAAAAATCGTTTTCGTTCGTATCTGACGACAATGACATGATGCTCAAATTGTTCTCTATTGGCGGTAAACTTGGGTATATTTACAATTGGGATACGATTCATTATTCTAAGGCCGAATTTGACAGAGTGAGGAAGGCTAAAGAAGATCGGATTTACAACGATACTCTTAAAAAAGCTATACTTGAGCACGTAATATCATCGGCTGAAAGTAATGGGTTTGATATTCAAAAACAGAAATCTAGAGTTATCCTGCGTAAGAAGAACTTATTCGTTACAATTATCGTACACATGGATGTTATATATTTAACTGCCAAAATTAAGCATAGAAATAAAAAATTCCACGTCGCTGAAGTACCTATTGCAGATCCCGATTTCAAGTTCAACGTGGAAATGGTTTTGGATTATCTATCGAAGAAGATCGATATAGTGGAATTTTTCTATAAAGGTATTGATCTTCTCTCTTCAAACAAGTCACACGAACTGAATTTTGATCCGGGGTTTATCAGCATGATGCACTCCGAGATGAAAGATAGGGATTATATATGATGATTAAGAAATGGGCTGGATTTGTTGATGATAAGATTCACATCAGCGAAGTGGATGATGGATTTGGTGGATACACTGGCAACATGGTTAAAATGCCACATATTTACAATCGCAAATCGGATGCAAGGAAGCGATTTAAGGATGTACGCAAGGTGAAAATAACCATCGAAAGCGACGATGAATAAAAAAGAAATAGAGAAAATCGTAAAAGATTACATCACTAAAAACCCAAAAATTATTGAAGACGCTGTGAAGGAATATCTAGAGGAAAGTCTCAGTGTTAATGTTGAGGCTAGTAGTTCGTATGAATGCAGTCGTGAGTATAATACCATTAGCGTAGAAGTAAAATTGGATAATAAAGCGATTTGCAGTGACTCAGATTCAGTTAGAGTAAATTAACACAAAAATACAATAGACCGGTGCCAACCCACTACAACACGTACTAACCTAAAAAGTGGCCGTAGTTGGAACCGGTCTTCTTATAGGCCCACGATGATTCTTGATTCGGCGCTCATTTCATGATCTGATGAAAAGACACGAAAGGAATTGTCATGGATAACGAGATCATTCTAGCCCAACAAAGCGGCAAACACAACAAATTCTGGCGTTGTAAGATAGAAGCTACCGGAAATGGTATGTGGAAATATGAAGCCAATTGGGGGCGGATTGGTGCCCCAACTGGCAGTTCCAAAATCGAGAACAATCTCTCGCAATACGAAGCAGAAGACCTGCTCCACAAGAAATCACGTGAAAAACGCCGCAAAGGCTACACGGTGATCAGCGAGGAAACCCACCAGAAGCTACATATAACAGCCCGTATTATCGGGCTTCAAAACAAGGCCGAGTGGGAACTCGTCCGACTCGATAAAAACCGTTGGGTGAAGACAACAGAGGAGCAACTACTCAATCCCGACGTGAAACCCGGTATCCGAATTAAATACACCACCCGTGAAACCACCCACGGCATGATCGTCATTGACGGTGGTATCGTTGACTTCAGCAACAATCCAATTTCAACAACCGACGAGCGCTACCAGCTTTATGAAAAGGCTGCTCAAGCAATGGCAGAAACACTATAATGCTAAAAGAAAAGATAGTCGCAATTTTAAAAATGGAAGAGTGGACCAAAGATTATCCATATATTGTTAAAGACGTTAGAACTCACGATTCATATAACCCATTTGCTATAGAAGTGACGTTTACAAAGCGGGCTAGGTTTCTATTTGCCTCCGATGAATATTGTACGTCTTATACATATTCCATCAACAAGTACGTACAAAGCAACAAGTGGGATGCGATAGATCACCTGAGGGTCTTCATGACAACGACTGTGAGAAACACGGTAGAGGAATCTGGTGGACTACCAGAACCATTGACGATGGGCAATGCCAAAGAGCCCAAAATCCACGTAGAACATGGAGACAAAGTAAATTCTTGGTATGCTCTAATAAATAAGACTATCGATAGAGTAGGCTTGATATGCCTTTGCAGGCTGCAATCTAATGGTAAAATCGAAGATCTGAATGATGTCACCATAAATAAGCCCACTGAAGATGGGATATGGTTCAAATTGGAAATTCACACAGTAGCCAACGAAATTAAAAGAATCATCTATGATGGAAAAGGCAGCTACTACTATGTTGTGAACACATCTAAATATATCGTGGACCACTACCACTCAGTAATGCCTCAAATGGGTGGCGTTGATAGGTTTATTATTGATACATTGATCCGCAAGTTTGTATTGGAGAAATGATGTGTGAATCAACCTATATCGTGATGTTCCCGATTGAGATTAAGGCAGAGGGGTATAAAGACGCGGCCAAAAAGGTACGCGATTGCATCAACGGTAGCGATTTCTTTATCGGTGATAACGTAACGGTCAAGAATATGACCACCGATGAAGATATGGTGTTGGACACGTCGCTTTTAGATGAATAACAAACCGCATAGTGCGGATATGTGCAAAGGAAAACAATATGAAAATCGCTACAGTGGAACTTGAAAGTCTTAGTCCGTACAACCAGAGCCGCCAGCACTTCGCGGACAAACTGGAAAAAGAAACCCATCCAGACTACGAAAAGCGTACTTGGATGGAGAAAGGGCATTACGACGAAAATGATATTGCCTTCATTCCACCAATGGCGTTTAAAAGCTGCATTGCCAATGCCGCCAAAATGCTGAGTATCCCCATTCCCGGTAAGGGCAAGAATCTTTACACCAAGCATTTTATCGCTGGAATATTGATTACTGACTGCTTGAGTCTTGGTGTGAAGAAGGAAGATGTTAAACCACAATGGATTTCCTTATCTGGCGAAGGCAGAAAGGGTGCGATGGGAGTCCTTAAAGGATTTCCTCATTTCCGTTCTTGGAAAGGCAAGATAGATGTCGTTGTTCATGATGAAACGATCACAAAGGATGTGTTTGCACAAGTATTGAAGGAGGCCGGAAGTTTAATTGGGATTGGTCAATTCCGACCGGCAGTTGGTGGGTACTTTGGACGGTTTAGGGTAAACTCAATTGTTTGGAAATAGATGACACGGCACTACACCGCATGTCATGGCATGACACATCACCCCATTTCACGGCACTTCACGAAACAACACAACACATCAGCTTTTAACTTAGTCCTTTTGGGGAAAACACATTAGTTTCACAGCAGCACGACACGTCACAGCACTGCACGACACCCCACAGTATTACACATCATCGCACAGCACTCAACAACACACTACAACACATCAGCTTTACATAAAGGTCGAAAATGACAGAACCAACCATAATCAGCAAATACAGCAGCGACGTGCTGATATTGACCGAAGCCCTTAGCAGTAAGAATAAGGGTGACGTTCTCACCTACGACGAATTGAGCGAATTAGTCCAAGCTGAAGTTCGTTCAGGTGGAAGAGGATATCAAGCATTATATCGCGCAAGAACTAAGTGTATCACGGACCATAGTAAAGTGTGGGAACCATTGAGCGACCACACAGGATTAAAATGTCTTACGGATAAGGAAATTCTCTCGCTTGAGCCGAAAGCATTGAAGTCCATTCGTAGGAAAGCCCGAAAAGCCAATCACAAACTCGTAACCGCAGACTGGGCCAACTTGACCGACGAACAACAATCTAGGTTGTCAGCATCAATGGCATTAAATGCGGTACTTGAAGAATCTGCTAATGCCAAGAGCGTAAAAATACTGCAAAAGGCAATGAAAGAACCAAGACCAATGCAGGTAAGCGAATCACTTTCATTATTGCGAGATAGTGCATCAAAAATGGTGAGCCAATGAAGATTACCAGCAGAAAACTTCGTTCCGGAAAAATAGTGTCCACGGACACTCTTAATTATATATCGCATGAATTCAATAACAACCTATTCAGTAAAGAATTTGTATTCGACACCCGCCTATATGCCGACAATCGGGAAAGATTCAAGAACATCTTCGGTGAATATGATTTCAGATATAAGGGCGAACATATCTCGGATGTATGGGTGGTATCGCATGACGCCCAAACCTACCTAATATTTAGCGCTGGTGTTAGGGGGACAAGTATTGAAGTCGTAGACAACGGTAACGTAGATAAAGCAAAAGTCGAAGGATTTATAGCATACGTGGCGAATAAACTCAATGAACTCAACAAAAAAGAGGCGTAATATGGAACGAATATGGATGTAGACACCATTTACGAACAAATGCTCACCATCATCAAGAACGATTTGGTGAATTGGCTCGTTGGCTTACCAGATATTGCTTCTAAATACGACTGCGAAATAGTTGAGGAAGGTTCCGCAGAAGTAGAACAACACCTTGCTGTCACCTTTGGTCGTCGTGGTATCGCCACCGTTCGTATTAAAGGCGATACTGTTCATATTTTCTTAATGGAACTGGTTATACCAGATTATGATTACCGTGATGGTGAATACCCCGAGTATGACGAGAAAGAGTGCAGCAAATACAGGCTTGCTGACCCAAATTGCTTCGTAAAGGTGGCCAATAGAATTACCGGAATTATGACGGACGACATGAGAGCAATCGTAGAAGCAAGAGAAGCGGCTGAAAGACGAAAATTGGAAGAAGAATACGAACGCGACCGAGAGATCGACCCCGATCTTTGGGAGGATGACGATGACGAAGAGGAAGAAGAGGAAGACTACTAGGCAGAAGCACGTGGCGAATAAACTCAATGAACTCAACAAAAAAGAGGCGTAATATGGAACAGGAACCATACATCGGATTTGTTCAACGCGATAGGGCCAAGTATGGTTTTTTGTCCAACTTCTATATGTGTACTATTAAATATAAAGGCATATCTTTTAAGTCCGTAGAACACGCATATCAGTGGTCAAAAACCGATGATCCGCAATTCCAAGAAGACATTATCAAATGCGTGACTCCAGCAAGAACGAAATATTTCGGTAAACGATGCCCACTCCGTGAAGATTGGGAAGACGTGAAAATCTCCATCATGCGCGAATTAGTTGAAATAAAATTCAAAGATCGCGGTCTAAATCTGCAGTTAGAAGCAACCGGAAATATCAAACTTGTAGAAGATGCAGCATGGGATAAATTTTGGGGCGCTGGTCGAGACGGTGTTGGCGAGAACTGGCTTGGTAGGATCTTGATGGATGAACGTGCAAAGATATTTGCAGAAGATCCCACCGAAGGCGGCGTTCGGTCATAACACCCTCCACGACACCCAACCTGTCAAAACCAACGCCGACCTTCTTATGCGAACTATTCATTATGAAAATATTGGCACGATAGAAATTGAATCGGAATCAGACCCCTTCAATCGTCCATCGCCGTATATAGAACATAAACGAAAAGATGGCTCAACGCTTCGATATAATATAAATATAGAAGAAAATACGATAGAAGATTTATGTATAATATTATCTATCTTAGATTCGTTAAAATTAATATGCTACAATTTCACAATAGTGAACGATAACAAAGCCCACGGTTGGGGCGACGGCATTTGTGTAAATGATATTAAAAATTGCATTATTGTTATTGATCGCATAGGAATTAGTGTCGTTCTAAATCTAGATGACAGAAGTAATAATCCGTTATATGAAAATAGGTGTGTGTTCAAACATTCAGACCCACAATCAATAGAGAAAGTTCACGACTATATTATGGTGCATGAAGAAAAAAGAAAGAAAATATTAGAAATATGGAAATCCTAATGCCACTCGTCGTTCTCAACTAGCATATTCCAACATTTTGCATATGCAACGCCCCACTTTGGACCGTGAATTGGTTTTTCTGACCAAGTTAATGTGTGAGCCCATTCATGCACAAGTAGTAATACTGCAGTATTTTCTTGCAATGTCTTACAAATGACAATATCAAATCTCTTCGGTCTATGCTTTGTTCTTTCGTGCAGTATACAATGTCCAGTTCCATCTTTCAATTTACGTCTTATTATATAGACCGGATATTTTGGTTTTAGCGTTTTACGCAGGCGGGCTGCGGCGTCTTTTACAGTACCAAAGTGTGAGAATTTGGCCATAGTCTATTTTTGGGCAAGCAATACCTCTTGTATTATTCTAGTATTTAAAACCTATTAAATAATACAACAACCGTTCCACTCATGATAATATGGGGATACGAACGGAGACGACCATGCGCGTACAAATCGGGCCTGAATTTTTCGCCAAGACAAAATCGGAATATTCCGATTGGACCTTCGCACTCCCAAGGGAGTTGATGCAAAATAGTATTGATGCGGGGGCCAGTTTCGTAGAGGTCCGTGTCAGTGCTGAAAATGGAATGACTGTAGTCACATGCCACGACACCGGTTGTGGTATGACCAGAAACATCATCGAAGAGAAATTCCTAACACTTGGTGGTTCATACAAGCTTGACAACGCCGTAGGTGGGTTCGGTGCTGCAAAGTCACTAATTGCATTCAGCAACGAGCAATACGACATATACACCAACGATCTTCACGTCAATGGTCGTGGCTCAGAATATACAATCACTGAACACGAACGCACTCCCGGTGCTAAATTTGTCATTAAGATCAACGGCGACTATGTTGCTCGCATTGTCCGTGGGTTTAAGAAATTTATAGCAATGTCTCGTTGGTCCGGTGAATTAATCTTGAACGAGGAAACAATCACGGAACGCACGCAGAATGGTTTCCATCGCAGGTCAATGGGATGGTGCGATGTTTATACGAATAACAGTCATCAAAGCCAAATGCTCATTCGTATCAACGGTATGTTGATGTTCACTAAGACCATTCACGTTGATAAGTGCGTAGTTATTGAACTGGTAGGATCGAGCATCGACAACCTCACCACATCGAGGGATGGACTCAAACACGAATTTCAGAGCCAGCTTGACGAGTTCGTATATGAACTGTCAGTCGATAAGCAATCTGCATTGCGTGAACGATGCGGATACGTTCAGGACTTCGATGGCCCAATGATCACGCCAATTCAGAACGAAAGCGGCGATGTTTGGGTCGAAAAAGATGAAACCCCCATAACCGCAAAAGAAATCTCAGAAAAAGTGGTCAAAGATATCACAAGATCATACAACTTCAAATTCAAGATCGATAACGAAATTGGTGTTCGACTTTTAGACTGCTGGACACCTGATGACATGAGTTCATATTGCCAGAAGCTAGTGAAGGCTTGGGTGCATTGTCTAATTGTACTGCATCAGCTACACAACAAGTCTTCGTCTTTCTCTGTTGGGTTCATATTCTCATCAACCACGTTGGCTACGTGCAATTCTGATGCGAAAGAATTTTTAATCAATCCAGCAGATCCGACTGTGCTCAATGAGGGAATCGTTAAACGAAGCAAAAAGTGGGGCTTCGCTGGCGATAAACGATTTGCACTTATCGTTGCTGCAGCACACGAGTTTACCCATAATCTCGGATGCCAATATCACGACGAGTATTTCACGACGAAATATGACGATGTTATGGAAAAAGTTATGAGTAATATTAAATTATTTTATGCTGCATTTAGATAGCAAGCCAATAACATAACGCTGTCCAACCAATAAGAACGAAACCGACCATAAAGACTACTATACCTATGGACACTGACTTTACAACTGTTTCTCTAATGCGTATTTTGGCGCGTTCTTTTTCTATGCCAAGAAGAAATAGTTCGGCTTCTTCTTCTGTCATAAAACCAGCACTCATATCGTATTGCTCTTCAAGCTCTTCTGGCGACGGCACGGGAGAATCCCCCATATACTCGTTATCATCATGTTCCATTAAGTTCTCCCATGATAAATTTGATATAGAAACTTCCGCTATGATTGCGTACAGCTTATGATAATGTTGTAATGGAAGTGAACAGGAAAGAGGCGAAAGATGACGCAATTAGAAGACCGTCCGTATCAGGAACGCATTCATGAGAAATGCACTGACTACCTCATTGAACACGCTGTCCGTAAAAGGGATGGTGTAACAAGAAAAGAGGCACCAGCAACCATCATGATTGAAAGCCCAACGGGTTCTGGTAAAACCGTGATGGGACTGAAGATTTGCGAAGCATTGGCTCTTGGCAACATCGATTTGCGGGAGCCATGCAGAGTAGTATGGATGGCCCATAGGCGTGAACTTCTCAGACAAGCAAATGAGTCACGCGAAGACTTCTTCAACATCCCAGAATTTCACACACTGTCGATGTTTGACCGCACACCGGAACGATTCCGTGGATATGAAGTAGTTGTGGTCGATGAAGCTCAGCATGACGCATCAACCAGTGCCCAGACCATCCACTCCGCAATCAAGCCAAAAATCATCATCGGACTTACAGCCACACCATATCGTGCAGATCGTGCCAAGTTGTGCTTCGAAAAGGTGGTCAAAGACGCCGGTATTCATCAGCTTATCCGTGAAGGATGGCTGTCACCGTTCAATCAGTTCATGATGGAAAAGGAATGGACGCCCGAAAACGTGGCGGAAGTCTACCTTCGTGAACCAGAACGTTGGGGCAAGAGTGTCACGTACTTCCTGACAATCGAAGAAGCGAAACGGCACAACGAAATTCTTCGTGCTCATGGCGTAGCATCTGAATTGATCGTGGGTAATTCGCCAAGAGAAGAGATTCTCGATGCATTCGATTCGGGTGAACTGATTCACCTGTCCAACGTAGCTGTCCTGACAGAGGGATTCGATTGCCCATCGTTGCAGACGGCATTCGTTCGCCCATCCAGCAAAGCACCGACAGTACAGATGAGCGGTCGGGTGTTCCGTTTACACCATACCACACCAAGCGTCAACATCGTGCAGAACGTGCAGAGCAAATACCCATTCGTACGTCACGCAACACCAATCGCTCAATATCTGGAGCAGAACGGCGAGTGGCGCGAAGTGACCATACAGGATTTGACTGACTTCCTGAAAGAAGCGGTTGATATGATCCTCAAATCCAAAATCGAAATGCCAGATTTCCTGTTCAAGGAAAAGCAGCACTTTACAGATCTGTGGGCTGACTAATGAAGACAACATTCAAGCTCGAATTATTCGAGGGCAAGACAAAGATCGATGAAGACGAAATCGATGTGGATGATAACCGTAGCAAGAAAGACCTTGAGGAATTAGGGTCTAATATCGACAGTTTCCTAGAAAATCAAGACATTGCAGATAACTATAAAGTTGTAGTTAGTATCATACGTAAAGCTAAATAACCAAAAATAGTGTATGATAAACTACATCAACGGTGATGCAACTGATCCTACCGGCGACGGTAATAAATTTATAATCCACATCTGCAATGACGTGTGTGCTTGGGGGGCAGGCTTCGTGTTGGCCGTTTCTAAACGGTGGCCTGAACCAGAGGCCAGATTTAAGGGTGTGGTATTGTCCCTTGGCGATGTTCAGATCACCAAAGTAGAAAACGACGTGTGGGTATGTAATATGGTCGCACAAAGTGGCCTAAGATCTCGCAGCAACTCCGTACCACTCGATCTTACTGCATTGAAGGAATGCTTAACGAAGGTCGAAGTAGCGGCAAGTTCTCAAAACGCATCAATTCATATGCCGCGCATAGGCTGTGGATTGGCTGGTGGTAAATGGGAAGATGTTGAGCCAATCGTGTCAAGCTCATTGCATAGAAAGACATACGTATATGATTTTGAATGAAGAGCAAGTTAAAGAACTCACAGAATCTATTGCCAATATAGCTTGCGATCTTGGTTGTACCCCCTCTGAAGTCGAGATTCTTCGATTCAACACGCCAATACTAACCCGTGATAGTAAGGGCTGTGCTGTAGAAATCTCACGTAGGGGGCGATTTCTTTGCGTTATTTTCCAGCAGGATACAAATACTGGGGCTTTAACGGACCAAGCAGCATACCATATTCACAAATGGGCTATTGATGATAGTGTTACCGATGCCGTGGTTAATATAGCAGATATAAGAGATCCAGAGTGGTTAGATAAACTGGTTGATTATTTATATGTGAGGTGGGAAGGCATTCGCAATGAATCGCAAGCCCCCATACAATCAAATAAGTCTGAATATATTCAGTATCTCAAGTCCTAAACGGTACTATTAATCTATTAGATTGGGGACCCATCCCCCATACTTATCGCATCGTCTCCACCAGTGTTCTAATGGGCGTACGAACAAGGGAGAAACAAAATGAACGACAAGGCACTCGCTGACCAATATCCAGAGAACACAAATCGAACCGTCGATGAAGAATTGAACGAAGGAACCGACGATCTCGATGGCATGTCCGAACTGGAAATGTCAATGATGACGGACCTGATGCAAAAGACGCACAGGCCGCTATCTCTTCAACGCATCGCCCCGATGGAGATTGACGACCTCAATCTCAAATTCAGTCTGCACACGGTGGACCTCAACGATGTTGAATTGGTAACATCGAAGGACTACGATTTCACCAAATCTGGTGGATCACGTGCGAATTTGCTCGCCACCAAGTTGAGGGTGAAGGATAAAGAACTGGCATCATCGCAGCGGTTCTGGACCTCGATGGCCGCGATTGTTGGTGTTAGCACCAACTGCTTCAAGCTGTGGAGCCACGCTGAATTCATCACCAAGGTGAAGGAGAAGGAAGCCCTTGGTATCAATGGTCGCTTCAATGTTATTGAAGATGAAAAGAGCGACAAACTGCTCGCAGTATCAAACCCCGACAAGTCGTTCATGCAATTCGAACAGACCATCGAAGTCCTCAAAGAGTACGATGCCCACAAAATCCGCTACGCAGATGGCATCGTCACAGCTATTCTCTCACCACCGAACGGGGTGCCATTCGAAGTTGAAGGGGAAATGTACGATCAGCGGTTGATGATCGATATTCCCATCGACGGCTACGGCAACCCCAATGTTTACCTTGGCGCAATGCGGGCTGCATGCGAAAACGACATTGTGGCCATGGCCAAACAGTTCAAGACGCAAGTCAAGACTGGAAAACGGGACAATCAGCTTAGCGATGTGATTGTTCGCCTTTTCGAGTCGTACTCAAACGACGAAGGTTACGACGCACTCGCCACTCGACTCAAGGTGGCCACGAACAGCATCCTTTCGGTTGAGGAGACATACAAGATATATCAAATTCTTTCACGTGCACTTGAACACGGGAATACTGTTGTAACAGATGAAGCGAGGGACGCATCTGACACCATCAGGCAGTCATTCAAGCGCTTGGTTGGTGACTTGCACTCGAAATACGGCCTTACCAGTTTGGACCAGATGACAGCACGGCAACGTTCACTTTGCAAGACCGACGCACGGGTAAGCGATGCGATCAACTTCCTCACGGAATTGACCACGCACGTTCTCACTCGTGGCCGTGAACAGGACACCGTACACATGCGCAAGATCAATATGTTGATCGGTGATATGCTCTCGCACCCGTTCCATTTCGAGAATTGCCTCGATAAGGACGAAAACCACCCGATGCTGAACGCCGGTCTTCCGGACTTCTATTTCAGCAACGACGGCACCAACAGCACAAACCGCAACTGGTGGGAATCGAAAGAAAGGGTGTGATGAATAAGCCAAAGACAAATGGCGAAATGACTCTGGATGAATTCATCAACACTAGAGTCATGACCGAAGTTGCCAAGGCCGCAGAAAAAGTGCTAGAGGATCTGCCGTATTCAGTTGAAAAACAGTTGAGTGGCAAAATCCTCGGCATGATTGGATTCGAAAAACGATTCGACGAAACACGACTCACGAACAATTCACCGCTGGCCGACTATGTATCTAAATATGCTGTTGAACTCGCTAAGAATGCGTTGGGTCCAGTCAACGTAAACATTGGCAAGGAACAAACTGATGCAATTCGGGCAGAGTATACCAGAGTATTTGTAAGTACAATAAAGGATGTAATCAGAGATAAAGCCAAGAAACACGCGGAGACTTTTGTTGAAGAGTTGATGACGGCACAACTCCAGACCTTGACAAAAGATTTGACATTTGATCAAATAGCCCAGCTAGAAAAGAAAAGATTGGCCATCGGTGATGAAAAGTCAGTTTTTGCCGATCTTGCAGCACTGATTGATTTTGGTTCTGGACCGGAAATTGATCCAGAATTAGAAGACTAACAATTCGCGGACGAGTGATCCGTGTTGATTATTTGGGGAAATACCAGTTTAGAAAGGATTAGAATGTCTGCACCAGCGAAGAAAAAGACCGAGAAGGTCGTTGCGAAGAAGACGCCAGCCAAGGCCGAAAAGCCAAAGCAGCCTGAAAAGCCGAAGCTTTCTGCAGAAGAGACAGAAGCAGAAGCAGTGATGCAGGCTGAGCGCGAAGCGATCAAGAAGTACGGCAAGGGAACCAAGTACAGCCGCGATATCATCCCCGGTTCCTGCATCCGTGACGAAAAGACTGGAAAGTTCCAAGTCGAAATTCGTTGCAGTTGGGACAAGTGCAGCAGCACTCGCAAGGTCTTCACCAGTGACCTGTTTCAGGTCAAGTACTGCGAAGAACACCAGCGCGAGGCTCGCAACTCACGCCGCCGCAAGCCAGCCAGCGAGAAGAAGGCGACTGAGAGCAAGTCAGCACAAAAGAAAACCGCCGCAAAGAAGTAACAACGTGTGGTACCTACATAGGAAGGGCGACTCTGAGAGTCGCCCTTCTTTGTGTGAATGAGAACAAGCTTTATTAGTATCTGCTTAGCAGTATCAGTAGGTTGTTTTTGTTTCACCACACATGTTATT
>Ga0307379_10003491_pt1 | contig 22833 bp, 26 predicted proteins | sample UN2MG_FD_202237 | JGI IMG/M metagenome (GOLD analysis project Ga0307379, IMG submission 202237) | Soil microbial communities from Risofladan, Vaasa, Finland - UN-2 | ecosystem: Environmental > Terrestrial > Soil > Coastal area > Acid sulfate soil | place: Finland: Risofladan, Vaasa | collected... | reverse complement strand
TAAATCATAACCAAAAAAAAGCGAAGGCTTTAAAGACCGATAAATAAATTCTCCGATAGAGGTTCTAAAATGATAAGTCTTTCGAGTGGAAATAGAGGTAATTTCATAAACAATTTCAGGAATTAGATGATAATAAGATAAGGCACTTTCCAAAGAAACATAAGATGGTGAATAAACGCGGTTAGCAATCTTAAATAAAATTTCCTCACTAAGTTTTAAATCAGAAAAGATATAATATTCACGAACTACTTTCTTAATATAGCCCTTATCCTGCCACTCATTTAATCTTCTCCGATAAAAACCAGGTTCAATATTTTTAATCTCATTTAAGGAAAATATCGTGAAATCCTTTAATTCGCTCTTTAATTCTAAAAATTTCATATCATTTCTCCAAAATGCTATTTATAGCACTTTCAAGAAATATTATATCACTTTGGTAATCTAAAAGCAAAAATAGGACTTTCTCCCTAAAAACAGGAGAATATTTAGTATTTTTGAGTTGATTTATCATTTCTTTAATGAAAGCTCTCAACTTAACTCAATGCTTTCTTTAATACCGGATAAAAATCCTTTTCTTCCTCAATTACGGTAATCTTTTCCTTTTTTGCTTCCTCTTTCTGGCTTTCGGTACAATATCCCCATCCGGCCAAAAAAACGTTGACCCCCAGGACGTCAGTTCCTATAAGATAGCTTAGCTGATCATCAATAAAATAAATCTCATTTAATTTGGCATCATATTTTTTGGCGATGGCCTGCATATGCTCTGCCTTATGTTTGCCAAAGTTTTTATCAAAAATATCTTCAATATCAATCTTAAAACCAAGATATTCCAGTTGAAAGGCACCATGAATGGCTTCCCCAAGATTGGAGGTAGCAATGACAACTTTTTGACCTTCCTTTGTAAATCGCCGAATCCCCTTGATGACTTCCTTAAAAACAGGTGACAGAAAAAACCATTTTTTAAAACTCTTTTTCTGCCATTTCTCTTTTTCTTTAAAAAATAATTCTCGGAAAAACTGATAATCGAATTGAAGCTGATTGCGATAAGCAATGAATTCCTGTTGGTCTTTAATCTGAACCTGCTCTTCCATAACTTTAAGAATAGCGAAAAAATCACCCGACAATTCGATATAAGACCTTAAGCGGCGGTAATCATCCATTTCTTTTTTGTATTTTTTTTGCATTTCTTCCCAATTATTAAAAGTAAACAATTCCCCACCAAAATTTTTCTTTACTTTCGAACCGAAATATTTACAATAGGCATTATGACTTATAAATAAAGATTTTAAAGCACTGTCACTAATGACCCCGTCATAATCCACTGCTAATATTTTCATTTTCAATTCTTCTTATACCTTGAATTAATTTATGTAGTACTGTTAAATAAATTATTAAAATTATACAATTTCTTTATTGGATTTTACAACTTGAATTGTGTGACGGATGAGGGCATAGGGTACAATTTTAAAATTATGCGGAATAAACGAGAGAATATATCTTTGCAATTAGCATACTTTAATCTTGAAATATGATAAAATCGTAAAAAAATTTTATCTTCTGCCATGTTCGAATCATTTAGAAGATATCGGGGATTTTGACTTACTAGAGCCGTTACGAAAAGTTAGAAAAAGCTACCGAATTATTGACTTGGTACAACCGTCCCTTGTTATTATATCTTACCCTTCAATTTAAATATTTTAAATGGATTATTATAAAAAAGCATCATTGAAATTTCTTTTGCTTTTTCAATATCAAAAACGCCATCTTCAACCTTTCTTGCTAATGATTTACTTACATTAATTCTTGCTAAGTATCGATGGCCATATACTCCATCAATAAAACAATAATCCCCACCAAATGCACTAATCTTATTTATTGAAACTGAGTCTATCCATTCAATTAAAGCATTTATACTTGCTGTTGGAGATATTATATGCGCCCAGCACATGTCTATATATACATTAGGAAATGTCTTAGCCAATACTGACAAAACTTGTTGGTATGGATACCCAATATGAAAAATATCAAAATCTACATTTGGATATTCCAAAAATAAATTTGACAGCAAAGAAGGGTCACTATTATAAATTATGTTTCCATTCCCCTCCTACATTCCTGTGTGAAACTGAAAAGTAAGATTTCTCTTATTTGCGAATCCTAGAACGAAATGCATCATATAATCTTGAAATTTCTTACCAACCATAAACGCCTGATTTTCCCAATCCGGGGAATGTTTAACTTTGAATATCTCATTAAATCCGTTTTCAGCTTCATTTTTACTAACTCTTTCATATTTTAATGTGCGTCGATACGCCAAACCACTTTTCAATGCTACAGCCCCTAGACTTAAAGCTTTATCCAACATTATTTCACAGACTTTTAACCAATCCCCTAAAGAACAAATTTTAATTGCGGACTCTTTCTCAATCTGTTCTATATCATCGCCAGTATTAGGATAAATAAAATTATCCAAACGATATACACTTCTAAAAAAGGATTTGTCACATTCCAAATTGCTGTCTAATAAACTTACCTTTATTTTTGATTTTTCTTTTAGAACTTTTTTGAAATGTCCAGGCTTCAGAGAGTCCAGAAATGCCTTATTTAGATACTCAATAGTCGATCTGTGTATCTTCTCAACCCCATATAAAGCTTTAACAGAAAGATCTAAAGCTCTTCCGTATCCAGTATTTCTTGCAACTTCCCAATATGGTTCAACCAACTCCCACCGTTTTATTAAAGAAACTTTATTATTGAGCACTTTTTGGTAATCATCGATACTTAATCCAGCAGAAATTAAATCTCTGTTAAAGTAATGTGTTAAATATTCTTTTAACACATCTGTATCTTTTTCTCTCTCATTTTCAAAAGCTGGAAGGTGCTCATGTGTATCAATTATCTCCAAATCTTTCATATAATTGAATATTTCTTCGAAAATTTTATTCATTTTTGTTTTTCCTCCTTATAAAATTTTTGGTGTGATGTTATCTAACTACTGATATAGAGTTGTTACTACCTTTATCCTGACAAAATGGTAGTAAAAACCAGACAACGTCCCTTGTCGTTATATGTTAGGTGTGGGCGTTTTAGTTAGCCCCGAAGTGAGCGAAGCGAACATAGAGTCACGAGGGGTCGCTAGGAAATTATTTTTTACAAATCATCATAAAGTGTTCACTAATTCCAACTATGCTAGGATGCGTACAAGTTTTTAAATGTGTTTCCCATAAAATTTTGTTGTATTTTTTCAATTTGTAGACTCTATTATATCTTCTTGGATGAGTTGAAAAAATTCCTTCCAGCCCAACCATTTCTAGAAATTTTGTTTTACCTTCAAATTCTTTTTTTTAATTCTTCCGGAGAATAAAAGTGTGCTGGAGCAAAACCATATCCTCCTAAGTAATCTCCTTTTAAAGGATTTAGCGAAGCATCGCAAACACGCTATTATACGAAGTTGCTCGCACCTTTATACGGCACGGTTATAATCTTATTTCTTTTTCTAACCATTCAATATGTTGGTATTTTCTTTTCCAGAAAATATCTTCCCAAATATAATGAAATGCTAATTTCTCCCATCCAGCATACCTCTTTTTAAAAAATTCTAATATTTCTTTCGCAGAGACTAATTTTTGAATAAAACTCCATTCTGAGCTCCAAAGTCATCAGAAATCTGGACTACATCAAGATATTCTCCAGTTATAGAAAGGAAATTCAAATAAAGCTTCTTTTCAATTTCTAAAACTTTATTAAAAAGTCTCTCAATAATTCTTGGGTTATCGATAATATCCATAAAAAATCTTTCCATATCCCGGAGTTCCCATGATTTTTGAAGCACACCACCACCAAGCGTAGCTACAATACAATTGCACAATTAGTACTTCTATAAATGTTTTCAATTTCTTCTTTTAATCCATCAAACCTCTGAGGTATTTCTGGATCTGGCCAAGAAAAGTCATTAATGTTTTCTATGTTTGCCCTATCTAAAGGAGAGTCATAATAATCAAAATAAGGACTTGTGGGTTTCTTTATTACCCTTTGATTGCACCACTCTGTTATGGCTATTAATGAACCATCAGGTAATTTTTGAGGATTCCAAGATTCAAATGAACGAGGGAAAATATAACGAGTATCTATGTGAAAATGCTTTAGTATTTCTTCATCTGGTACAGCTAATTGCTGATTCCGGTGCAAAATACTTGTCTTCTTTTTTGTATCCAATAGTTTTTTAATATCATTATAAGCATTAACCATAATACCTGTTTGATAACCTCCTAGATCTATAGGAACACGATCGGGTTCTTTGTTTTCCAGAGCTTTTAAAACTCTTTCCTTAGATGTCAATTCAATCATTTTATTAAACCCCAAGGCTTTATATAATTAGGACTTGATTTAATATATAACATAGATAGAAAGCAAAAATAGGGTGGGGATTATTTAATAAGCTCCTTTAAAATAGGAGATATTTCTTTTAAATCTTTGACTATAAAATCTGCTTTATCATTATCAGTATTATTTCCGGAGAATTTATTTATCCAGATGGTAGTCATCCCCATATTTTTCCCGCCAATAATATCTCTCTTGTAAGAATCACCTATAATAATTGATTCCCCTGCCTGACAGCCAGCTTTGTTCAAAGCTATTTGAAAGATTTTTGGTTCTGGTTTATAAAATCGTACTTCTTCAGAAGTGGTAATAGAGTCAAACATTTCTTTTATTCCCAAGACGTTGAATTGAAAATCTTGATAATCATCATCTATATCACTGATAATTCCTATATGAATAGATCCATGGTTTCTTAGATATTTGATGATTTTAATAGTTTCGGGGAATAATTTTACATATTTTTTATGGTTTTCGAAATAAATTCCTTTAAACCAATGATGGTCTTCGTTTGAGGGATAGATATTGTATCCTGAAAGTACCCCTATAAAAGCTTTTTTGGTCGAATCGCGAATAGGGGTGAAGGATTTGTTTTTCGGGTTGTTATCTAAAAAAGTCATTTCCTTGGTAAATAGATAAGAATTATATTTAATGGCCATATCTTCCGGGGAGGCTGAAAGATTGTATCTTTGAATAATATCTTTCATCATATGTAAATGAGCGACATTATCACTTTCAGAACACATCAATGTTCCTCCAAAATCAAAAAATATTGCTTTACATTTTTTTATTTCATTATTATTTAATTTTCCCATTTTTATCTCCCTTAAATTATAGATTCAATTACTTTCTTTTTTGGTATTTATTTATCATATTTCTTCATATTATTTTTAACAGTAGTGTAAACCATCTACAGATTTGCTGGGTGCACATGAAATTATCAAAGTACATTATGAAAGTTTCATTGTATTACTATAAATTAAGTATTCTTTCCAGATTACCGCCAAGAATTGCTTCTTTGTCTTGTTTTACTATATTTTAACCTTTAATACACTCTATTGCATATTTTGTATCTTCAACGCTAATGTGTGGAAAATCCAAGCCAAAAATCATATGTCTGGCTTCAATTAGGCTACACAGCTCCATAACTAGTTCCTTGTCTAAATACCAAAGTGCATGTTCTTTCTTGAAAACATTAGCTATTCCTGCATAAATTCTTCCCTTTGGGTCTTTTAGATTACCAAAGTCATCATAAGTAAAATGATTTTGTATAACACCAACTGCAACCTACAAAAAATGAACAAAAAAATAGTGCAATTCCTAAAACAAATAATTTCTTCATAGTTACCTTTATCGTATAGAAAATAGTGAAACATTTTATCTTTTCTATTATTTATTTTTAATTTATTATTTTTTTCGTGTATTTAAAAATGTACTTGCAGAGAATAGCGCCGCAGTATTTGCTGAATCAGTTGCATTTTTTATATTCTTGCTTATTTCCTCTTGTTTCGTCAACATTTGTTGTTTGTGGAAATCATCGAGCATACAGTGAATGGATTCTTTTAAATTATCAGCTCTACCAGAGGAAATATTATGTTTTAAAACATCAATAATTTTTGGATTTGAATATTCATAGGATACTGGACTATTAGAGAATGCGTTAAAGTGTGTATGTAGATCCGTTTCAATACTGTTTAACTGTTGGTTAATTGATATGGTTTGCTTATTGAAGGCTCTATTGCTAATATTGTATAGTGCGATTGGAAGAATGACAATAAGCCCAATAGACACAATAATAAATTTAACAACTACAGAATGTGCAGTCTCGACTATGTACTCACTAAGACCAATAAATAAGAAGAAGTATATAACAGTTAAAACAACTCCAAAAATAAATAGCCCACATCCATTTAGCTTTGATAATTTTGTTTTTTCCTCTGTTAATTTATCAAAATTGTCATAAGATGATTGTTTTTGTTGAAAGTATATATGAGTTTTCTCCAAATCACTAATCAATCTATCTTTATCCGAATAATTATCTTTTTCTGGTATGCAACTTACCTCTTTGGTTTGATCATAATTTTGTTGTTCAACTTTTACTTCTTGCATTTGTTGTTTGCCACATTTATTACAAAACACTGTATCAGCTGGCAATTCTACTCCACAATTAACACAATATTTATTCATAAAATCCTCCATATTTTCACAATAATTTCCGTTTTTATATAAATAAGGAACGTCCCGTTTTCTTCTAAATCAAACGCCTCTAGTTTCTCTTTTTGCAACAGTTAATAAGATTATAGTTAAGATAATTTTATTTTTTATTATTTACATCTTTAATCCTTCCGGAATCAATCCACTCTTTTATTATTTCTCTTCTTTTTTCTTCCAGGACAACCTCAAGCGGCTTTGAAGTTGTTCCTTTAACTCTTACTTTATTGAGCTTTTCTTTCCAAAAATCCGGTATTCCTTTTTCTGTTTCTATTCTTATTTCTTCCTGATGTGAAGGATCAAGTGAATTATAAATTTGTTCTGCCTTTTTAAGCTCTTCCTGCCTCTTTTTATTTTCCTCTTCTTGACGCATTTTTTTAATAGCCTCTATTTTCCCCTCTTCTTCTTTCCGTTGCTTTTCTTTTATTTCCCTTAAATATTCCTCCGGGAATTGCCAGTTTTCTCTTATTGCCTTCACTATATAAGCCGCTTTATCATCAGCATTAGAATAATTAATCGCCTCAATCCACTTTTCTATTAAGCCCTGATCATTGTTTCTTATTAAATTTTCAGCGGTTACTTTAGAAACATTTATTTTAACTAATTAATTAAAATAATCTGCTCCTTAGAATATTTTATTACTTCCTTTTTTGGTCCTGGTAGATATTCTTCTGCCCGGTCATCAATGCTCTTTATCTTTGCCCTTTTCATTTCTTCTTTAACTCTTTCTCCCGGCCAATAATATATAAGCCAGTCTTTGTTCCCGTTCTCGCTCCAGTCATATTTTGAAATAAAACCAGTATCTATAAGTTCATTATTGCCCGGGTCTAATTGCTGTTTAGCTAAAGAGATATGCTCGAGAGGGGTTAGCGGAAGAAGTTGGCATAATTTAGAATACCTGTAGCAGATAAAATTTTCTCTCTTATTTCTCAAGCCATAAAACTTTACCCCTAAAATTTCATAAAGCCTGGAAGCTATTTTACTTTTAAGGCTTTGTAGATAATTATAATCAATCGGTTTTATGTAAAAAGAATTTAGGTTTTGGAGATACTAACTTCCTAAAAATAAATAGTTATTGTCTGATATTTTATTATCAGGTAATTCTTTACCTTTAAAGACTATCCTATCATATAAACCAAAATTATCGTCAACCCATTGTTTACCTTCCTTTAAATAAAAGGTGCCTACTGATTTTATAGTAGTTGCTCTTACCCTTTCTAAAGCCTCTTTAATTTTCTTGTATTGAGATCCACCATAATTTTTTATATTCATTCTTTTACACAAATTATATAAAGATCCTAAGGGAATCGGGTTTTTTATCTTCCCTTCTTTCTTTAATATTTCCGATAAAATTTCCGAAATAGCCTGCTGTACTTTTCTATCAAAGGGTCCTGGGTAACCATATTCAGAATTAGAAGAAATTTTCCATAAAAGAGTAATTTCTTGATTATTCAGTAAGCCCTAATTAAGTTAGCTACTCTAACTGGAATCTAATTAACCAAAAATTTCTCGAATGTACAAAAACAGCCCTTAGTTAAACCATTCTCCCCTGGGGTCTGTATACTAATTCCAGATCGTTACCCTCTAGATCTTGAAAATAACCAACGGTCCAACCATGACTAGTAGTTCTTATATCATGGAGATCAATTCCCTTTTCCCGAAGTGATTTAGCACTTTTCTCAAAGTCTTTAACCAAAATAGCAAGATGACTGCATCCAGGGTCGTTTAATTTGCGCTTTAGTCTCTTTAGAGAACTAGGGAGGATTTCGACTTCTATTTCCTCTTCCCCCCTTAGGAAATAGATAGGCGGTCGTCCTTCTTTCAACAATGTTTGCACTATTTTCATGCCCAAGACGCTTTCATACCAGCTTGCAAGTAGTTTTGTATTATGCGCAAAGATACCAATATGGTCAATTTTCATTTCTGTCTTCTGCCTCCTCGAAGATAGTTAACTAAATAATTTTTATAAAGTTACAATAAGCTCTTTTTTACCGAAAATTACGTGCACCCCATGTTACTTAGTAACATTTCCTTTTTAACAAATAATAACTTTTGCCGGTAATTTCCATTTGATGCCTTTTTATTCTAGTAGACTTTATGAAAGCTTACTAGAATAAAATTTTTCCAACTCTCTCTTTATTTCCTCTTCGGTCTTTAAATCCATGACACTACTTACTACTTTTCTAGCTTCTTTTATGCTTAAACGACTTATCAATTGTTTTGTCTTTAATACAGAAGAAGCATCTAAACTAAGTTCATCAATACCAACACCTAAAAGAAAAGGAATCAGTAGATTATCCCTTGCCTCTTCACCACATATACCTACCCATATTCCATGCTCATGGCCAGCATCAACAACATGCTTAATAATCCTCAAGATTGCAGGGTGGTAGGGATTGTATATTTGTGATACCCTATTATTGTTCCGGTCGGCAGCAAGAGTATACTGAATCAAATCGTTTGTCCCTAGACTAAAAAAGGCAACTTCTCTGGCAAGAATATCAGCAATTAAGGCCGCACCGGGTACTTCGATCATTATCCCTACTTCCACGTTTGGGTTAAAAGTCTTTTTCTCTTTTTTTAATTCATTTTTTGTTTCATTCACAAAAAGGTTGGCTAACCTAACTTCCCTTAGACAAGTTACCATGGGAAACATTATTTTTACTTGGCCAAAGGCACTGGCCCTAATTATGGCTCTCAACTGGGGCTTAAACAATTCAGGATGGTCAAGATAAATTCTGATGCCTCGATAACCTAGAAAAGGATTATTTTCATTAGGCAGATTTAAATATGGGATATGCTTATCACCACCTATATCCAGGGTGCGGATAATAACCGGCCTAGGAGCCATTTTCTCAACCACAAATTTGTAAGCTTCAAATTGCTCATCTTCCCCCGGAAGCTCTTCCCGCTCCATAAGTAAAAATTCTGTTCTGAACAAACCAATTCCTTCTCCACCCTGTTTCAACACCACATTAACACCCTTGACACTACCAATGTTACACACAACCTTGATCCTAACTCCATCCTTCGTGTGTGCTAGCTTATTACGAAAGCAGGCCATGTTTTCTTTTCCAGTTTGCTCCGCCTTTTTCTTTTTCAGATATCTTTCTATAATTTCTTTTGTGGGATTTACAATTACTTTCCCGCAACCGCCATCAACAATAACTTGATCACCATCATAAACCTTACCGGTAACACCTTTGCCCACTCCAACAACAGCCGTTATATTCATAGAGCGTGCGAATAAAACCGAATGTGAAGTTCGGGATCCTTCCTCTGTAACAAAAGCAATTATTTTTTCAGTATCCAATTGAGCAGTATCAGAAGGTGCTAAATCTCTAGCAAATAAAACAGTTTTTTTAGAGGTAAAAAACACCTTTTGCCTGTCCCCTCTTAAAATCCTTATTACCCTTTCTCCTGCATCCCTTATATCAGCTATACGAGCTTTAATATATTCATCATCCATTGATGAAAATAGCTGCTTGTAATAATTAATTGCTTCACTTACTGAAGCTTCAGCATTTATTCGCTCAATTCTAATTTTTTTTTCTATCAATGGGATTAATTCAGGGTCTTCTAAAAGCAATAGTTGAGCCTCAAATATGCTCGCTTTATTATTGCTAATTTTTTCAGCAGTCATATTTTTAATTTGAATAATCTCATCTTTAGCATTTTCTAATGCAAGATGGAGTCTTTCAATTTCCGTATCCACATCTGCTATGTTCTTTTTTGTTACCTGCTCTTTTTTTTCTTTAATTACATATGCTTCCCCTATAACGGTACCGGGTGAAGCAACTATACCTTCTAATAAAAACAACGCTCTAAACCCTCCCATCATTTGCAGTTAGAAATATTAATATTTTTTCAAGTTAAACCTTTGCTTCTAACCTCATTAAGTGTTGAAGATAATTACCAAAGTAGATATTTTATATACATAAACTGGTTTTGTTCTCATCCATCACTATTTTTTTTAATAATTCTTTAATTCCTTGCAATGCTTCTTTTTCATCATCACCATTAAAAAGAAATGTTATCTTATCACCCTTCGTTGCCCCCATTTTTAAAACGCTTATAATGCTTTTTGCGTCATACTCCACCTGATCTTTTAGTAAAGCAATCTTCGACTTATATTTTGACGCTTCTTTTACAAGCATGCTTGCCGGCCTTGCATGGAGGCCTGTTTCATTATTCAAAATTACCTCAATTTTACACATTTTCTATAAACTCCTAACTAATTAATAATACAACATTTTATATTCTTGTAAATATTTGCAAACGAGCATTTTCGAAACAAAAAATATTTCGGTTCAATAAAGTTAAACAAATTGATTGACGACGATTCCTTTATGGAGCTATTCGTAAAATGATTTCTTACTCGCATCGTTCGGCGGTATATCGTACTACCTTAATTTAAGAAATTAGTTTTAACATAAAGTAGAATGCCTTCTAATAACATCGATTTGTTAGTTCCTACGGTAAAAAAAATATACCTCCATTTTAAAAACCTAAATGTGCGACGTTTAACGGTATTTCGTTATTGCTTTTAACTGGCGTTTTTAAACGAGATCGGCATAAAACAAGTGAGCCTACGCCATTAGGATTGCAATAGCAAGCAAATAAGGAAATTTAGAAAATAACCCTGGTTAAAACGGTTGTAACGGAATTAATTAAGGATAGAAGTACATTAGTTTGCACAACCTAAATACGGATTAATAAAGGCCAGCACAAAGTAATAACAAACAATAACCAGTGGGTGAATTTGGGAATCATTACTTATAACTTACGGAGGATTATCCCTCTGGTCTAGAGAAAAATGGAACTCATTAACCTACTTGAGAAACACTTCTATCTAAGAAAAAATGTTCAGTTTTCAAAGTACTAGTTTATCAGGAGATACTATAACAAAAGTATATTATTTTTAAATTTTAGAAAAAAGTATGGCACGAAGTGGGGCAGCCTCAACTCCCTTAATATATATAGGTAAACCGATAAATTTATAGTTGCCCGGCGTAATATGATGTAACCTAAGATTCTCAATAACTATTACCCCGCTACCAAGTAGTTTTTTGTGTATCCGCATCGATTTATCACCGTAACGGTCAACATTAGGAGTATCGACTCCTACTATTTTTACACTGCTTTTAACAAGAAAGTCAGCGGCATCCTCTTCCATATATGGATAATTAGTATTAAATTCACCTCCCGTTTCTAGATAATTTATATAGCCCGTTTTTAAAAGGATAATTTTTCCCGCAATCTGTTCTCTCAGCTGGCTTTTTAAAAGGTCTTTAGTTATTGGCAGCTGTTCTGAAACATCAATCACCCTTGATTTTCCTATCATGTTCTCCAGCTCTAAATCATCAATTAGTGTGCCCTTCTGAAGAACGTGAGCCGGAGCATCAACATGGGTACCCAGGTGGACCACCATAGAGATCATAGAAAGCGAAACGTTATTTCCGTCTTCTAATCGTCGGAGCCACTTCACGTTGAGAGGCGGAACCGAAGGGTAAGTTGTTTTTCCTTCTCTTAGGGGCATAGTTATATCAATAATCGTCATAATACACACTCCTTTCCTTACACAAAACAAGATTTATATTCCATCTCAACGCAACCCTAGATTTAAACTAGCGGCATTAGAACTTTATTTCTTTTTATGTACTATGTACCTTCGCTTTCTGTTTCCTCTATGAGGCATAAAATATCTTCAATATTTGTGGCTTTTCTTATTTTATTAAGGAAACTTTTGTCATCAAGCATTGTCACTAGGCCGCTCATAACCGATTGATGAGAAGTATTATCAACAGCAGCTATCCCAAAAAGTATATCTACCGGACAATCCTCCCTACCCAGAAAACAAGTGGGCGTCTTGAGAATGACAAGGCTTAAACCTATTTTACATACACCGTCTTCAGGACGGGCATGAGGAATTGCCACGCCGTTACCGAGTACGATATAAGAACCATACATTTCAACCATTTTTACCATTCTGTTAACGTAACGGCTTTCAACTGCACCAGCATTTACCAACAGCTCTCCGGCCAACTCAACCGCTTCCCTCCAGCCTCCTACTTTATCTCTTAAAATAATCGTATCTTCATTTAATAGCTCAGATACTTTTTTTTTCACAATCATATACTAACCCGCACCTTCTTTTTAATCGCACATTACCAGTCAAGTGTAAATTCGGTAAATTCGCCACAACATGGATTCCCCCGGCAAATCAGTATCTTTCTCTCTCCGGGGTGGGCTATAAAGGCTGCAATAGTTTTGTCCTGTAACCGGGGATCTATGCTTTCATCCGAGTGTCGGCAAATACTGGTAGGATAATTAAGATGGTCGGACATAATGCCAATTAGCTCATCCTGGCCAATCTTATCTTTCATTTGGAGAAAATTATACGCCCGGTAAAGCCTAGCAATTGTATTGGCAGCAAAAGGCTTATGGTAACTTGCTGCTTTTTGTAGCTCTTCTGATACATAGTGGTTGGTATGAATAATTAGCCCTTCTCTCAACTCTAAAAGAGTGTAATCAGTGGCTGTGGTTTCAACAGGGAATATATTACCATCCCCATCTGTGATGATATACATAAGGCCGCTTGCTCGCCTGCTCTGGAGAACATTATTCAAAGCCTTGCTCGTATTAGGTGCCTGTAAAATCGAATGGGCAATAACGGGAAAGGGAATCCCCGGCTGACCGTCAGAAGCAGTTAGTCTGTTAATTACAACGGCAACTCCGTTCGCCGACAATCCTACACAGCAGACCACACCGGCCAGTGTGTAACAAGCGAAAGCAGGACCTCCGGAGGGCTTCCCGAACAAGAGGATGCCATAATCCTCAAACATAGAGGGGAGGTCAAATGTCTGCCCAGTTAAACATTTTCCCGTTGTACTGCGGAAAGGAGCAACCGCAAATGTGGTACATCCATACAGTCTCTCACCTGCGAGACGAGGAAAGAAAAAATCCTGAAAATCACAGAAGCAGTTTGCAGCAACAATGTCCTCTATCTCGCACTGTGCCCCTTTTGCAATACCTTTCATCTCCTCCCAAATGGAGGAAAAGCTTGCCTTCAGATAAGGGATGAATTGGCTGGCCAACTCTCTCACATCTTGCTTTTGCAGAAAGGTTCTAGCTTCTTCTGCGCTGCGATACAGAAGGATTTCGTAATGAACACCAATAAACATCTGTATAAGTTCACGACAAGACGAACCATATTGGAACCCCATCTCGTAGGGTGAACCGGCAACCTTAATAATCCGTATATCGGTCATTTCCTTCACCTCCAAGACCTTTATCTTTTGTGTGGGGAGTAAAAACTCCCCACACACCTTAACTAATTAAATTAACTAGAATATTGAGTGAATTAACCTAGCTATAGCTCCAACAAGTGAACCCCAGAGACACACGTCAGTATCAACAGCTGTAACCGCTTCAGGCACCATCACACTAGTATACTGCCAAAGCATTACGGGCAGGACTGTGAAGAAAATCCCGTTAATTATTCCACCTATCACAGCTCCCCTACGACCTCCGGTGGCATTACCAAAAACACCGGCCGCTCCTCCCATAAAAAAGTGCTCCATAACTGGGGGCACTACAAATAGTCCTCCGGAAAACCTAATAACAAATGTTGCTAAAGCTCCCCCCAACAGAGAAGCAATAAACCCAATAACTACGGCGTTAGGCATGAAAGGATAAATGATGGGCACATCAAGGGCAGGTATTGCATTCGGAATGAGTTTTTCGGCTACTCCGTGGAATGCGGGCACTATTTCTGCTAACATCATTCGTACTCCATACAGAATCACAGCTAAGCCAGCAGCAAAACTAAGTCCCTGAAAGAGACTGAAGACTAACCAGGGCTGTTCAATACCAAGTTTTTCGTGCAATACCTTTCCACCAGCTAACAGGCTGAATAGAGTAAATATGAAAAATATAACTAAGGCAGTCATCAATACATTGTCTTTTAAGAAGTCTAATTTATCCGAAATCTTGATACTTTCTGTGGATTTTGAAGGATCACCGAGTTTTTTGCCAAGCCAGCCAGCCAGAGCATAGCCGGTACCACCCATATGTCCAACCGCAACGGGCTGACCTCCAGTTATAATCTTGGTATAAGGCTGGGTAATGGCTGCAACGTAAATATATATAATCCCCGCTATGATAGAGCATACAATTATACTCGGTATTCCCACGAGGCCAGCCGGAGCAACCACAAGGGGTAAAACAACAGAAATCCAGAGCATCTGGTTACCCGCTAACATGATGTACTTCCATCGGGTAAAACGAGCTATAATGATGTTGACTAAAAATCCTCCGAGGAAGACACCGCTAATAGTACCACCCATTATCTCCATTCCTTTTTGCAGCAAAACAGCGGTCATTGGCATAAGACCCTCTTGGCCGAAGACTTGGTAGACCATCGGAGTTAACTTCTCCAGCACCTGAACCATAAGTCCGGCACCTGCAAACAAAATCAACACACCGACAATCGTTTTTACCGTCCCCGTCAGAACCTTTGAGAGACTTTTGCGCTGCAAAATGAGGCCTATAAAGGCTACTAAGCCCAACAACATTTCCGCAGATCTAATAAAACTAATAAACCCTGATATAAAACCGCTCATTAATTAAACCTCCTTACGTGTTTTTTTGAAAATTTCTCCACCCTGCCCATTCTTGCACAATTCCTCTATATAAATTATCCTAAATTCAAGATGTGGTTACAAGTTAATCCAGAACCTCCTTATTTTTGTTCTCTGTTTCAACAGAATCACAGGCAAAGGTCAAATTTTCTTGCACCTCCTTTTAGCCCTTGATTGATTCTATTTTTTACCCATTCCTAACCATTGGTAATCTACCAAATATAGGAACAAGACTGCTGTAAGATTCTTTAAAAATTTGATACAACTCATTACACATTTTATGGATTTTTTCACGCGAATAACTTATTAAATATATTACACATAATGCTATAATTAATTAAGCATTCTACCTACCGCTTCTTCCCAGTTCCGCATCTTTATTCCGGTCGTTTCCTCTAGATATAAGCTGATTAGAGTCGTGTGCAGTGGTCGCATGGCAGGCCTTCTAAGTTGCGAACTAGTTAATGGAGTTATCAGTTCACTCTCCAGCCCAAGTTGTTTTGCTATATATACCAGGAACTTGTAAGTCGAAGCCTCCCCCTTATTGGACACATGGTAAACCCCGAAATATTCTGTCTCCAAAAGTACTGATATAATTTCAGCAACATCTTGTGTATATGTAGGACCGGTGATTTGGTCTGTTGAGGCTTTAAATCTTTTTCCTTTCTTCAATTCTTCTATCATTTGCAAAACTCTATTGTCTAGTGGTCGGCCTCTTCCGAAAAGTACCGGTGTTCGGATAATGTAGTAATTGTTTATAAGCGAGCGAACAACTTTTTCCGCCTGCCACTTAGTATAGCCGTAAACATTGATGGGTGATGGTTGGGAAAACTCGTGGTAAGGAGCTGCTCTGCCATTAAACAAATTATCAGAACTAATATACATGAAATGAGCATTCGTATGTCTTGCACCTAGGCAGAGATTTCTTGTAGAAACGACATTGATGCGGTAAGCTTTTATTGGATCAAGTTCGCACTCATCGACATCCCTAATACCTGCAGAGTGTACCAAGGCATGAGGTTTAACCTGCTTGACGAAATCCAAAGTCCTCATGAAATCGGTAAGATCGAGCTGTTTCCTCCCCTCGACAGGAATTACTTCATATTTTTTGGCAAGGACTCGAACTATGTCAGTTCCTAGCAGTCCTCCTGCCCCGGTTACGATAATTCTTTTCATGCTTAGCCTCCAAAAACTTTTTTGTTCTCAGTAATCGGTGTCTAGTTTTTTCGCTAGCTCCACCGCCCTAGGCCAGGTCCCTACCAAGGGGTTAACCAAAAGAGCTTTCAATATCGTCTCTTTAGTAGGGCTGAAGGCGGCCTGAACGGCCAAATTTTCATAAATTGCGCTGTTCTGTACTATTGCAAGAGCCGGAAGGGGAAGTGTAACTGAACCCTCGGGTTCACAACGGTTTTCTGACAGGAGGCAAGGAACCTCCACAACACTATCCCTAGGCATCCCGCTTATTGCTCCATTATTCATAGTAGTAAGACAAGCAGAAAATTTATCCCCCTTACCAGATAGAGCACCACAAGCTGATGTTATGATTTCCGCATAAAGAGGGGCCTGTCGTTCATTTAGAAGTTGGCCTAACATCTCCATCGGCTGCTGCTCATAACGATCAAATATATTTTGCTGCCATTCCTCTACCTTTTGAGCGCGGGAGTAAGTTCTTTCACTCTGTTCTGTAAATACTTCCTCTGGATTATAAAAGCAACGCATGTAAGGTACACAGGGAATTGCCTGTAATGTCTTAACTAATTCTCGGGGAAACCCCAGCTTTTCTTCATGTTTTCCACTCCAACCAGACAGAAAATTTGGCAATATTTCTGTTTCTTTCCTTTTAATGGATATAACATAATTAACATGATTTAGCCCCGCTGTTGTTACTTTAAGGCTATTCGGGGTTACCTCCATAACACTGGCAATGCGCTCAGCAACATCGAAAGGAACATCACAGAGACCAATAACAGGAAAGCTATAACGGTCAAGTAGTGCCCTAACTATAATCCCCGTAGGGTTTGAAAGAACAAGAAACCAGGCACCGGGGCAAACCTCCTCCGCCTCCTGGGCTATCTTTATAACTTCTGGAATCACACGCATGGCGTGGAAAAAACCGCCAGCCCCCACAGTTTCATCTCCAACACAACCGAAGCTGAGGGGGAGTGTCTCATCCCTATGACGTCCCGCAAACCCTCCCGCCCGGATTTGTAAGATAATAAAATCAGCCCCTTCTAATCCATCTCTCATCCTTTCATTTGCCGTAATGATGTTCCTTCGACCTGTACTACCCACTACTATCTTGCTTAAAAATGCCATAGCCCGAAGCCTCTTTGGGTCCCTATCGATGAGAGATATTTCATCTATTGCAGCTCCCCAGGAAGATTGTAGGAACCTTTGAATAATTGCCGGGGTATACGTGCTGCCGCCTCCTGCAAATACAATCTTCATTATTTATTAGCCTCCATCTTTTTTATCGCTTTTTCCAACTTAGCAATATATTCTTCCTGATCAATATAATTCTTAATAACAATTACCTTGCTTGTATCGGACTGCCCATACTTTTCATCAAGAAGTCTAGCAAATGTATCGGATGTTACAAACAAATCAGCATTCATAGAACCCGCTACCGTAATGTCGCTTTGTTCAACAGTAGCTTCTATGCTTAATCGTCTCAATGCCTTTTCAACATTGATTTTCAACACCATACTGGAGCCAACTCCCGCTCCACAAACAACAACAATTTTCATGTTTTTCACCACCTAAACATTTTTTTATTCCTCGATAGAAACTGTTTGATTGCCAACAAAACCTCGTTTATTAACTTCGATTTTTTAAGTACAGCCATAGCTTTCTCGTTATCCATACGGTATTACCTGTCAATAAGTAGCTGTATATAATGACCATAATGTTCGCAGTATCGGAAATTTTTCTCATGAATAGACCCTTTCAGACACACTCCTATTTCTTTTTCCAATTCGTCAGCAATTTGTTTGGCAATATCATGCCCGTCCTTCATGGTAAGGCCCTTCCTCCTTTTACTTATAGCTGTCCTACTAAAACAGCTTCCTAAACGTTTTTTCCCTTGCCTTGCTTGTTGGCTCTTTTGGTCATCTTTTCCCGCTGGAAAAAGCAAAAACACATCTTTCATTATACGCTATGCTGATATATAATAATTCACTTACAATAAGCCAAGTTCTTCTAATTCTTTTTTAACTTTCTTTTTGGTGGTTTCATCAATTTCAATTTGCGGGCTTAAACTATATCCGGCATCAACACCTCTTAATTTTAGAATATAATGCATGGTTGGCACAGTTGCTCCTATTTTAGTGGTTTTTCTGATCTTTAAAATCAGTCTTTGGGTTTCCATGGCTGCCTCTCTGTTACCATCTAAATACTCTTTATACATCTTAGCCATTATTTCCGGGAAAATGTTTGCCATTCCACAGACTGTTCCTTTTGCTCCAGCATCAAAAGCTCCCATAAATATTGCTTCTGTACCGATAATTAAGTTAAAATTAGGATAGTCAGAAACAGCGTCTTGAAATTGGAAGAAATTTACTAAGTCGAAAGAACTGTCTTTACATCCTCTCAGACCATAATCAGCTAAGCGTTTTAATAATTTAGGGGTAATCTGATTTTGAGAATAAACATAATTATTATAAACAAATACTGGGAATTCTTCTTCGTTTACTACATCAATTAGAGCTGCATAATGTGCGTATAATGCTTCCTCGGGAAGATTGGGGGAATAATAGGGAGCAATTGCTCCAACTCCAGAAGCTCCGGCTTCTTTTGCATGTTTAGCTAATTCAATCATTTTCTTAGTACTAGTTTCTCCTACATGAGCTACTACCGGAACCTTTTTATTTACTTCATCTAAAATAATTTCTAGGGTCTTTTCACGTTCAGAGAGGGACATTAAAGGTCCACAACCGTATGTGCCGATTGGGTAATATCCGTTTACATGGGGCAGGGTGAATTTGATTATATCACGAACCCCCTTTTCATAAATTTCCCCGTCTTTGGTAAACGAAGATAATAAAGGAGGAATTATTCCAATAAACTCTTTTGCTTTCATAATTTTTTCCCTTTCTTAAAATTTATATAATACTAACTTTTAGCTGACTTTAAAAAAGTATAGCATAAAATATATAAAAATCAAATATTTTTTTTATTTTTTAAAATAAATAATTTTTATATATATATTTTACAAAACCTATCAATCATTGGTCATTAAATTATTAAAAATAACAAATTTACAATTCTTTCTTCTTATACTAATCTAGTTATAAAAACTTTACATAATCCCATTTTAAGAATATCTTTAAATAATATTAGATTGAAAAGCAAATTACTTTTTTTATGATTTGCACATTATTTTTTAATTTTTTTCCTTCCAAATAACTATTATGGAAACAATGTGGAAAAATAATAAAAAAATGATGCCCTAAAATTAGTTTACTAAAAAAGGCATTTCGTTTTTTTTATTAAAAATAGTATGTGTACTATTAAAGTGAAAAATAGAAGACTAATGTAGATATCCACGGGCAAGCCCGTGGCACTTTAAAACAATTCAAGCTTCGCTTGACCTAAATCCTGAGTTTTTTGCCATCTTACGTATTTCAATATGCTCTTTTCATCCAGGCCTATAGTAGAAACAAAGTATCCTGGTGACCAAACGATATTTTCTTTCCAATATACCTTAGATAGCCAGAAAAACTTTTTCCTTAGTTTGCTGGCAGTTTGAGCTTTCATTCTACTTATCACTTCGGACACTTTATATTTAGGTGGTATTATCATCACCATATGTATGTGATCTACCTGGATATTGTATTCGATGATCTCCCATCCGGGTAGACTTCTCATAATTTTGGGAAAAAGTTTTCTTAAGTACCCCCGTAGGCCAGGATTTAGGATACGGCGGCGATATTTTGATACCCATACTATGTGATATTAGGTGCGATATGCACTGAAAGTCTTATTTCCATAAGCACATTGTAATATATCGCCGCCTATTCATTCACCCACGGGCAAGCCCGTGGTATTCTGCCCTTCGGGTTAATAAAATATCTAAAAATAATTTTATATCTTAATATAGCAGTGTTTTTAATTATACTAATATAGAGTAAGTTTAATGTAAAATTCTATATTCAATAACTACTGAACTCGTTTTATTTCAAGAGACTGTCTTGTTTTGTATAAATTTCCAAGGATTATATCCTTTCTATTCAAAGCAACTCCAACAAAAAGTATATCTATAATATAAAGTTGACAGATCCTTACTTCCATAGGCTCATTACGATATGCCGTCTCTGTTGCTTTTACTCCAATGACTAAATCTGATAGTTTAGCTATGGGAGACTGAGTATGACTGGTGATTGTAATAATTTTTGCTTTAGTTGTTCGAATAATTTTTATTGTTTCAATTAATTCTTTTGACTTACCGGTATTAGTAATAATAATAACTACATCAGAAGGGTTTAATAATGCAGAATACATAACCTGCATATGGGAATCTGAAAGAGCATAACAATTAATTCCCAACCTAAAAAATTTATGCTCAGCATCAAATGCAACTCTAAAGGATCCAGCAAATCCGAAAAAAAGAATTTTTCCTGCTTGGGACAAAATATCAATTGCTTTAGATAATACAACTTGATCTTGACAACTTAAAGTAGACTTTAATGCTTGAATGTGTGAAGAACAGACTTTTTTAGCAATATCTATAGAGTTATCATTAAACATAATTTTTTCGTGAATATTCTTCAAAGAAATCAATGGTGCGCTGTTAAATAACTCAATTTTAAATTCCTTATAACCTTTTAAAGATAACTCATTACATAACTTTCCAATAGTAAACGTACTTACCCCACATATTTTAGCTAATTCAACTATAGACATTCTAAAAATTTTTTCTGGATGATCAAGAATATATTTTGCAACCTTTTTTGTAGCTTTATTTAATGAAGGATATATGTCGTATAACTTTAATAAGCAAATATTGTGATTTTTCATAATATTGCCTCAACACTCCTCTTTTATAAAAACTATTACTTACCAAGTTTTCTCATATGAGAAAACTTTAGGAACTATAATTAAAAAGCATCCTGTAACTATAGAATAATCTGAAATATTAAAATAGTCAAATAACTTTCAGACCTAAACCCTAAGCAGTTAAAATTTTATTCATCTTAAAAACCCCCTGGTTATTCCTTTCCTTCCGGATAAAAGATAACTTCTTTATCACTGCTTACATTACTATTTATATTTCTAATTCTTCCGGAATCAATCCACTCTTTTATTATTTCTCTTCTCTTTTCTTCCAGGACAACCTCAAGCATTTTTGATGTTTTTCCTTTAATTTTTTCCTTATTTAATTGCACCTTCCATAAATCTAGTAGCCTATTTTCTGTTTCTTTTCTTATTTCTTCCTGCTGTGAAGGAGTAAGTGAATGATAAATTTGTTCTATCTTTTTAATCTCTTCCTGCCTCTTTTTATTTTCCTCTTCTTGCAGTTTTGTTTTAATCTCTGTTAGGGTCTAATTCCCCGCAGCTTGCTGCGAGGTAGTTCATTAAATCTTTCTCCTTATATTTTTAATATTTATATTACATTACCCCGTTCGTTTTATCATTCAATGGCTCCACCCCCTTTCAAACAGCATTGTTTTCAAGTTTGTGTTTATCATAAGTTTAATCAATTTATCATTTATAGAGGTAAAAAAAATTATCCTTATTAAAATATCTAATTATTTTAGGAAATTAAAGAAAATAAAGGGGTCTCAACATTTGACATTTCCAATCCTACAGATCAAACTATTATTTTCTATGCTTTTTTAAAATATTTTAAAAAAAAGACAGAATAGGAAACTAATTTTATTACTCTCTTGCTCTGTCCTTTTGCCTGAAAAATTCTTCCTATGTAATTAGGAAATAGTTCTTTTAGTAAACTCTGTAAGGTTATTCCTAAAAATAGGAATTGCCCCTGCGGTGCTTTTTGTATAAAGCTCTCTAGGGTACTGTCAGGTAACAATTCCTTTTGCCTGAAAGTTTGGGTGCTTTTGGCCTCTCTTGCTATCTTCATACAGGTTATATATTTAATTTTATTCCCGCTCGTTTAATTCGTAAATTTATTGACACGTTCCATTTCTTCGATATTTAAAATCAAGCACATGATTACTCCTATTATGCATACCAGGCTCCCCAACAAAAAAGTTGCTCGTGGTCCAAAAATATTCCAGCCATAATTCCTGTATCTTCGCATATGCCTCCGTACATACCCATCGCTGACCCCTGGTGTTCAGAAGGTACGGAATCCGACAGTAGGGCTAATGCCGCGGGGCTATAGGTAACCAATCCTATTTCAAATAAAACGGCGGATCCTAAAAAGCATAGGAAACTGTTAGCCATAGAGATTCCTATCATGTTAATTGCTGACATCGCAAGAGCAATTATCATTAACAATTTTTTTCCTTTGCGGTCAGCCAACATTCCCATAGGAACTCCAAATATTAAAGTAATTATTCCTTTCACGGTAAAAAGAACACCAACGGAAGTAATACTAAAGCCCGCAACCTGAGTAATGAGAAGCGGTAGAAAAGATATA
>Ga0307379_10003490_pt1 | contig 22834 bp, 17 predicted proteins | sample UN2MG_FD_202237 | JGI IMG/M metagenome (GOLD analysis project Ga0307379, IMG submission 202237) | Soil microbial communities from Risofladan, Vaasa, Finland - UN-2 | ecosystem: Environmental > Terrestrial > Soil > Coastal area > Acid sulfate soil | place: Finland: Risofladan, Vaasa | collected... | reverse complement strand
CGACAGCGCAAGCCCGCCCGTCGCCAGTGAGGCAGAGATGACGCGTCAGCCCGACGATGGAGCTGTAGTCCTCCACAAAACCGGACGGATAGCACCGGAGAAGGCTGCCATCTTGATCGTTTGAATACAAGCACCCGTGGCAAGTCCATATCGTGCCCTCTGCATCGGTTACTGCTGCACGGACGCCGTACGTGTACCAAGGAGTCCCGGGGCTGTTCAGCAGGGTCCGCCAGCCATAGGGATGCTTCAGCGAGATGCCGATAGACGTCCCACCGACTCCCAGCGCCCTGTCGAAGCCCCAGAAAAGGTAGGACCCCGCAGAACGAACGCCGTCCTCACCCCGAAAGAGTCTGCGTACCAAGCCGTCATAAGCTATGAGCTCGAGACCGTCCTTCAGGCCGGCCCAAATCCCTTCCTCAGTAAGCCCCAGGCTCAAGATATAGTTGTCGTTGACCCAGCTCTTGCGGTCGCACGGCGCGATCGTGAATGCCTCGCTGCTGCCGAGTGTGATCGGCTCGTCGGTCCCCGCCGCGTAGAGCCGTAGCGAGGCCATATATTGACCTGGCGTGGCGAGCGGGAACGCTATTGAGGGCAGCGCGTAGGCGTAGATCAGCGTCCAGTCCATACTGAACCCCTGCGGCAGCACGACGTTCGGCATCCAGGGATGCGCCATCTCGTTGAAGTCCGGCGCGAAAAGCTCCCTCCCATCGGGTGTTCCTATGGACAGATAAACATCGACTTCCGTCTCAAGCCCCGGATTCGCGCCTCGAACCCATATCTCGAACTGGTCTGGCGGATAGAAGATGTCCTTGTTCAGCCCAATGTCGGCGAACACGGCCACCTGACCGAACGCCGCGGTTGACATGCAAAGAAGCAAGATTGAAGCAAAGATTATCAAACGAGTCATAAGTTGAAACTCCTATCATTATAGTGTGTTTTGCTGCAATTGGTGTGTGAATCTTTCGTTAGTGGTCCAATCATAATCGCGTTCCTGTAGGGGTGCCGCTTGCTGCACACTCCTTCAATCTGTCGAATGGACACAGGGCGGGGCAAGCACCGCCCCTACATACCCAGTTTATTGGTATTCATTCGTGGTTCCTTTCAAACGGGCGAATGCAATTCGCCCGACACAATTGCACGGCGTCATGTTTCTGGGCTGGCACGAGGCGGAGAGCGGGCCTTCAATGTGGCTGCCGTTGAAATAACTATCCCCCCACTTCTGGCGGCAAGGAGGCGACACTCGAGCACACTTCCTTCTGGCATGATCGCCCCGCCCTCACATTGTCATTGCATCACGCGCCCCGGGCTTGCGCCACTAACCTCCGCTCCGCCCTTAGTGAGTAATACGCAGATTCGGTGCCACACTGCCCACTGTTCTACTTGGCTGCCGTCCTAAAGCCGCGTCTTGGAGACTCCGGGTCATCTTGACTCCTAAGCTGGCCCTGAATCCGAACGACCGTGCATCTAGCACATTTGCCCACTTGTTACCGTCTTTGTGCACTTTATGGCGGGACTACGCTGTATTTCTCTTTGTCCCATTTGGGACAGCAAATCCGGGCCAGTTGTCCCATTTGGGACAGTTCTACCAAAGAACACAACCACAGAGGCGCAAAGGCCTATTGCGCTGCCTTCACCATTTTGGCCTTGACACGCCTAAGTGCTGCGGCGAACTCCTTGCTCTTTCCCCTGCTGATCTTCAAGAGCGCCTCATACTGCTCGATTGCGCAGTCCCAGTCGCGCTGCCGCTCGCACACGGCGGCCAAGTTCATTCTGGCCGATACGTGCTCTGGGATAATCGAGATCGCCTTCTCGAAATACCTGCGCGCATCGGTCGGATTTCCCAGCGAGTAACTGACCGTGCCCAGGTTGTTGAGCACCTTTATGTTCTCCTCCTTGATCTTGAGGCAGCGCTCATAGATGGCCTTCGCATCCGTCAGTAGTTTTCTCGCCTTCTCGACGTTACCGCCGCTCCGCAAGAGCTGCTCGCCGATGTTCTGAAAGACCAAAGCCCTATTGAAAAGGGGTGTGGCGTCCTTTGGGTCAGTCTTCTGTGCCTTAGCATAGTATTTCAAGGCCGACTCGTAGTCACCCATCTCCCGATAGGTGTTCCCGAGCCTCAGCATCGCATCCTCGTACACTGGATTGAGTTCAAGCGCACGCTTGAACTGAATCATCGCCTCGGCAAACTTCTTCTCGTTGTAGAGGATGTTGCCATAGTTGTTGACGATATGGTCGAAATAGGGCGCAAGCCGCACCGCCATCCTGCTGTCCACATCCGCTATCGCGTAGTTGCCGGCCATGTTCTCCATGATAGACGAGAAATATCTGATCTCGTAGTTGCGAGGCGACGCCCACACGGCACTGCGGAGGTGCTCAAGAGAGAGATCGATGCGCATCTTCCATTCCTCGGCATTCTTGGCGTCGCGCGACAGACTCTCGTGATACTGGCCCTTCCCGAAGTGGTAGTTGGCCAAAAGCGCGCGAAGCGGGATCGTCGCTCCCATAAACAGGATCGCCATCAGAAGGAATCGCACGAGGATAACGCCCACCGCCATCGATCGTTGGTCATCGTGCTCTCCCTGGGTCCTGCCGACCTTCCCGAAAGCGTCGATCACCTTCGTTCTAAGGCAGGGCCCGATGCTGCCAGTGGTTATCCCATAGACCGCAGCGAACAGGCCGAGCACGACGAAGAACGAGTGTGCCGAGCCGGGGAGCTGAAAGTTAGAGGAGAAGATGGAATGCACGAACATGCCCACGATGCCGCCGAAAAGGCCCAGCCAGGCCGCCCGGAGGAAACTGTCATCGCAGCCGCGCGTCATTCGCCGTGCCATCTTAAGAACAACGAGGATGAACCAGATGTAGGCGGCAAAGCCAAGTATGCCCACCTCGACAAAGGTCTGAACGTAGTCGTTGTGGGCTTTGTAGATCACCTTGTCCCAGCCGGTGTTTCTGCGCTCCTCGACGGTCCTGTGTTTGGGGTATATCACCTTGAAGTTGCCCACCCCGGCGCCCAGCGGCTCCTCCCGGACAACGCGCAGAGAGGATTTCCAGACCAGAAACCGAAACTGCGTCGGCCTGTCCTTGACGTCGAATATGGTCAAGAACTTGTGGGCCATGCTTTTGCCCTCGTCGTCCTTGATCAGAGGACTCAACGCACCGAATAACGCGAGCGCGACCACCGCTACCGTCAAGAACAGCTTTCGACGAGGCGAGAAGAAAAGCATCAGCGCGATTGCGGCGATCGTTCCCACCCAGGCGCCTCGGCAGAATGTTATCCCGAGGTAGATGACGACCACGATTGCGGTCGCAATGCTGAGGAGTGGCGCGAGGCGCCTACGTCGCCACTGGCCCAGTCCCCATGCGGCCATGCTGAGCGCAAGCGGAACGACCGTAACCAGATACTGCCCCGCGAAGTTGGCGTGGCCGAACATCGAGCAGTATGTCTCCTGGTTATATGTATCGCGCCCTGGGATAAGCTGGGGGATGCCGATCGCCGCGAGGACCCTGTTGAGGACCGCCACAGGAGCCGAGTCGTGGTAGAACTGGAGGATGCCGATTACCGAGATGATGAACGCCGTCCCAAGAGCCACAGGTATGATTCTCGTCAGCGCCGACTTGGTCTTGACCAGGTTTATGGCGCCGAGAAAGAACACGAGGCAGGTGAGAAGGAAGAACAGACGGTCAAAGCCCGCCCAGATGTTTGTGGCGTAGAGAAGCGTAAGCAGGCCAATCGTCATGAAGACCCCGAGAGGGAGGCCAAGCGGCGAGAAGCATATCCGGGCAACAGGCTTGCCGGTCAGGCCCATTGTGAAGAAGACAAACAGGGCGAGCCCGAGCAGCTCTACGGCGGCTTCCTTGGGCGCAGTGTATATATCATAAGTCTCGTGGTCCGCGCACAGGGGGACCACGACAACGGAGAGCATTAAGATCAGAAAGGCGAGGCGGTTGGAGAAGACCATGCCTCGGACAGTTGCCAGAGATTCAGAGAATGAGTGTCGCGCCACGATATCAACCATTATTGGGCTTTGACAAGCCGCTTAAGAGCGTCAGCTGCAACTTCCAGATCGGGCTTTATCTCGAGCGCCATCTTATATTGACGTATCGCCTTGTCAATCTCGGAACGCTTCTCGTATAGCCGGGCGAGATTGAGATGCGGCTGGAACAGACCACCTGAGACACTCACGGCGCTCTTGAAGGCAGAGATAGCGTCATCCTCCTTGCCTTGCGCCACAAGAACCGTTCCGAGGTTATTGAGCAGGTTAGCGTTCTTCGGATTCTGCACAAGCGCTCTCTCAAGCACCTTCTGGGCCGCCTCAGGCTGGTTGTCTGCCATGAGCGCCTGGGCGAGCTTTGAGGAGGCGACAACGTCGTCTGGAAAGAGCTCAAGCGCCCTTTGATATGCCTTCTGTGCCTCCTTGTTCCTGCCCAGTGAATCCAGCGTCCCGCCGAGGTTGAGCCAGGCCCTCTGGAACTCCGGGTCGAGCTTGACAGCCCTGCTAAACGCCAGATATGCGTCCATGAGAGAGCCGGGGTCCTTTTTATGGCTGGCTCTCTGTAGATACGCAACCCCGATGTTGTTCTGAATCTGCGGCCAGAATGGCGAGAGCTCCGCCGCTGGCTTGAGCACGTCAATCGCTTGCTGAAACTGTTGATTCAAGAGGTAGAGGTTGCCCAAGAGTATCCTCGGCTCAAGGTAGTAGCCTGCAAAGAAAATCGACTTCTGCAGCTCCTCGATCGCGCCTGCGTTGTTCCCGCGAGCGATCAGGGTGCGAGCCTGACGCAGCTTGTAGTCCGCCGCGAGTAACGATACAGGCCTGACGATGAGCAGCACCCCGATTGCAGCGAGGACGACCGCGGCGACGGCCTTGGTGGGTTTGGACACTATCAAGGCCCCAGATTCTTTTGCGGAAAGGCATCCGGCCACGAGGCCGAGGTTGATCGCAAACATCGTGGACGAGGCGGGCATTGTGAGGTTGCTACTGAAGAATGCGTGGACGAGCGTTGCGGCCACGGCGCCTGCTCCGCCGAGGGCAACCATCGGGATGCCGTTTGGCGAGGCTTTATTACGAGGCCTTTTCAGAAGCGGCCAGATAGACGCGCCCAACAGGTAGATGAACGCCGTCAACCCCAAGAAGCCAGTCTCTACGGCGAGCCTGATGTAGTCATTGTGCGGGGAACGAACGCTGATGCCGGCGCCGGCTATTCGGTGCTCCTGAGCGAGGCGGACCGAGGGGTAATAGAGTGCGAAGGCTCCACACCCGACCCCGAAGGCAGGGTGCTGCCTGACCAGAGAAAGCGACCCCTGCCAGAGCTTGAGCCTAAACGCAATCGGGGCGTCGGACATATCTATGGCCTTCTCGGCTTTTTGGATTGCTGATGTGCCACTTTCCCTCTTGCTCAGAGAGAACGATAGCGCTGCCGCGGCGATCAATATCGCGACGAAGGCCGCCCCGGTAAGGCGTTTAGTGAGGCCGGCCGTTTGTGAGACGGCATTCCGGGACAGAAGACGGCTTCTTCGCCAGAGCACGACAGCAAAAACAACAATAGACGCACCGAGCCCCGCCCATGCTCCCCTGCTGAACGTGATCGAGAGGAAAACCAGCATGACACAGCAAGCGGCCAGCAAAAGCCACGTGGCCACGCGTCTCCCCTTCTCTATGGCCCCAAAGCCGAGCGCCAATCCCAGCGGGATCACGGTGATTAGGTATTGCCCGGCGAAATTGTCGTGCCCTAGCGTTGCTCCGAACATTTCAAAACCGTAGCTGTCGTGAATCGCCGGGAAGATTGCGCCCGTCAGGAAATTGATTATCCCTAACACGGAGATACAGGATGCAACGAGGATGGCGGCATAAGCGACAGTTTTTGCGTGCCGGGAGCTTGCGACGCACGTGGCGACTGCGAAAATTGCAAGCAATGCGCAGACTCGTAGGAACTCGTTAAGCGATATGCCTGGGCTTGACGTGGCTGGTATTGAGGCGATTAGAGATAGTGGGAGAATGACAATCGGCGCGATCAGCCGTCGTGGGAACTGAAACCAATTGCCGCTTATGCCGAGTATTATTGCTAGAATTGCCGCTGCGCCCAAGAGCATCAGGGCAGTGTTCTTGACTAGTATGTAGCCGTCTGAGGTGAGCGAGTTGGAGAAAACCGACGGCACCACGAGGACCGCGGCCAGCAGTATGAGGGTGAGAACCTGAAAGTTTGAGAGCGGAGGCCCTTTTGCCACATCCATCCCGATACTTGCGATCCGCGAAAAATGTTCTGGGGCCTTCGCCCCGTTCTACTCACCCGGAACCATTACGATCTGGTCGTAATACTGCGTGGCCTGCTCAACTATTGCAAGGTATGCCGAGTAGCAACGGCCGCATGGGCAGAGGATTGTCCCACTGTTCTTACCGATCCTTAGAAGCTGCCCACACTTGCACTTTAATATGTATTCCTCTGACTTCGAGGTCGCGACATACTCAGAATCTCGAAGTATCCGGTCGATTCTCATGCGTGCTCCTTCAACTGATTTGCCCATCCATTACCGATTTTCCACCCGATAGGATAAATCGAACGAACCGCCCACAATATATAGTGCCGATTAGGGTGAGCAACGCAGTCGGGATGGACGGCGCTAGCGGATGTTGATGCTCGGAAACCTGAAGAGGTCGAACTGCGAGGTTTTGGAAGCCCTGTGCGCGACCGGATACTTACCGGAAAAGCAGGCCGTGCAATAGCCCCTCGCGTCCTTGCCCAGAACGGAAAGCAGGCCTTTCATCGATAGATAAGAAAGCGTGTCTGCGCCGATGAACTTCCTGATCTCCTCAACTGAATACTGGTTGGCGATCAGCTCTTCCTCGCTAGGGGTGTCGATCCCATACACGCAGGGGTGCTTGTATGGGGGCGAAGTAACTCCATAGTGGATTTTCTTGGCGCCGGCCCCTCGCAACATGTCGATTATTTTCTTGCACGTTGTGCCCCTGACGATCGAATCGTCGATCACTATCACACTTTTGCCCGCAACGGCGTCCCGGATCGGGTTCAGCTTCAGCTTGACGCCGAAATGCCGTATCGATTGCTTCGGCTCGATGAACGTCCTACCAACGTAATGGTTTCTCGTAAACCCCTTCTCGCGAAATATGCCCGACCTCTCTGAATAGCCGATCGACGCGCAGGTGCCCGAATCGGGCACAGGGATAACGATGTCGCCCAAGACACCGGTCTCCTCGGCAAGCATCGCACCGAACCCCTTGCGAACGATGTGCGTCGGCTTGGAGAAGACCACACTGTCCGGCCGGGCGAAATAGATGAGCTCGAACACGCAGCGCGCCTCGCGCCTCGGCGGGAACGGGAAGTAGCTTCTTAATTCGCCATCGCTGATGACGACCACCTCGCCGGGCTCCACCTCGCGGGAATACTCCGCACCTATCAGGTCGAACGCGCACGTCTCGGAGGCGATGACGTAGCCATCCCCCAGCGTGCCGAGCACCAGTGGCCTGAAGCCTCTCGGGTCTCTGGCCGCCACCAGCGTGTCCTGAGACATGACGACAAGGCTGTAGGAGCCTCTCAACTTCGAGAGCGCGTCAACCACGGCGTCCTCGAAACTCGACATTCTTGATTTCGCGATGAGGTGGACGATCGTCTCGCTGTCGGAGGTCGATTGAAAGATCGAGCCGCGATTCTCGAGCTCGGTGCGCACGTCGAGCGAGTTGATGAGGTTGCCGTTGTGTGCGACCGCGACCGAGCCCTTGGCGCAGTCCACGAGGATCGGCTGGGCGTTCTCGAGTCGCGATGAGCCTGTGGTTGAGTATCTCACATGGCCGAGCGCCGAATCGCCTATCAGTTGATCGAGTTTTGCCTGATCGAAAACGTCCGCCACCAGGCCCATCCCTTTCGCCACCTTCATGCGATGGTTTCTCCTGGAGACGATGCCGCAGCTCTCCTGTCCCCGGTGCTGAAGCGCATAAAGTCCAAGATAGACGAGATTAGGAGCCTCGGGATGACCCGAGACAGCGATAATGCCGCAGCTGTGGTGTATTTCGTCAATCATGGCTTTCCCACGCCCGGACCAGTTCCTCGCATCGGCTTGTCATTTAGACTCTCCAGTTAGCAGCTCTTCTAGCTTTGACGCCCAGATTCGCCATAGATGCTCAACTGTTGCCCGAAGCAGCGAACTATGGCCACTTTGAACCTCGAACGCATCCTCGCGGACATCGCCCAAGACTAGATGCTCAAGGTCCTGCCTATCAAGATAACGCACAACTTTCCGAACATCCTCCCGCTTAACGGAGATTAACGCGCGGGAAGACGTCTCTGCAAACAGCCAGACCACCGGATCGACATCGCTGGGCACCGAGACCCTGACGCCCGGCCACGAGCCATTCCCAGAGACGAAACAGCACTCCAGCAGCGCCAGCGCAACTCCGCCCTCAGAGCAATCGTGAGCAGATTGCAGCAGGCCATCGCGCCCCAGGTTCAAGACCGCTTGCGAGACCCGCTTATGAGACTCAAGATCGATCGGAGTGAGCTCGCCTCGGCGCTCTCCGGTCACTATGCTCGCCAGCTCCGAAGCCCCCAGCCTCGAATCAGTCTTGCCGAGCAACAGGACAAAGTCGCCTGCTCGCTTGAACGCCGGTCGCACCACCAACCGCACATCCTCAACTAGGCCGGCCATCCCGACGATCGGCGTCGGAAAGATGCTCTCGCCAAGCGTCTCGTTGTAGAAGCTGACGTTGCCGCCCGTTACGGGCACTTCAAGGAACTCGCAGGCATCCCTCAGCCCTCTGGCGGCCTCGGCAAACTGCCACATGACGACCGGCTGCTCGGGATTCCCGAAGTTGAGGCAGTTGGTCACCGCAAGTGGCTCCCCGCCAGTGCAGCACACGTTGAGATACGACTCAGCAACGGCGGAAACCCCAGCCCAATAGGGGTCAATGGCGGCCTTGGCCCCGTTGCCGTCCAGACAAAGCGCCACGGCCTTCTTGGTGCCCTTGATCCGCAGCACAGCCGCGTCCGCCCCAGGACCTACAACAGTGTTCGTCCCGATGAGGTGATCATATTGCTCAAACACCCAACGCTTGTCGCACAGGTTGGGCGAGCCGACCAACTTCTCAATCGCATCCTTCAGGCTGATGTCAGCGCGCTTAGCCCCAGCTGGCCTTACCCGAGCCAGTGGTTTCGAGGTCGGCCGGTCAGAAACGGGACACCGATCGATTAAAAGCGCAAGAGGCACCTCTGCCACCCTCTTCGGCCCCTCATCGATGACGAGCGTGCCGTCTCCCGTGACGGCACCTATGGCAACTGCCTTGACGCCCCATTTGCTGAAAACGTCGAGCACCTCCTCTTCGCGCTGCGGTGTAACCACAAGCAGCATCCGCTCCTGCGACTCGGACAACATCATCTCGTAGGGCGTGAGGTTGCCAGCTCGCCTCGGCACTTTGCTAAGATCGATCCTGACGCCTGTCCCGCCCCTCGCAGCCATCTCCGAGGTTGAACACGTAAGCCCCGCCGCACCCATGTCCTGAATCCCGACGATGAGCCCCCTGTCCATCAGCTCGAGGCAGCCCTCCATAACCAGCTTCTCAGCAAAAGGGTCGCCCACCTGCACAGTCGGGCGCCTCTGCTCACTTGTCTCATCGAACGCCGATGACGCCATAGTCGCTCCGTGCAGCCCATCGCGGCCGGTGCTGGAGCCTGCGTATATCACGACGTTGCCCGGCCCTCGCGCCTTGCCATAGAAGACCTTGTCCTTTCTCGCAATTCCTGCGCACATCACATTTACCAGCGGATTCTTGCTGTAACAGTCAGCGAACAGCGTCTGACCGCCGACCGTGGGCACGCCGATGCAGTTCCCGTAAGAGGATATTCCTGAGACCACGCCGCGCATAATGTAGCGATTCCTCGGGCTATCGAGATTGCCGAAGTGAAGCGAATCGAGAATCGCGAACGGCCGTGCGCCCATCGTGAAGATGTCGCGCAGTATCCCGCCAACGCCCGTCGCCGCACCCTGAAAAGGCTCTATGAACGAAGGGTGGTTATGAGATTCGATCTTGAAGACAAGCGCGATCCCGTCCCCAAGGTCGATCACGCCCGCGTTCTCGCCCGGCCCCTGGATGACCCGCTCGCCCGAAGTCGGAAACGTGCCAAGATAGCGCTTCGAGCTCTTGTAGCAGCAATGCTCAGACCACATGACAGAGAACATACCGAGCTCCAGGCGGTTTGGCGTCCTGCCGAGTCCCTCAACAATGCGCTCGTATTCCTCCCTGGTGAGGCTCTGCTCCCTCAGAAGCTCTGATAGGTCAGTCATGTTGTTCTTGATTCTTCCGTGAGAATGGCTGCGGATACATCAACGTAGGGGCGGTGCTTGGAGGCTGTCCAATAAGTAGGGTCTGAGGTTGTGTAGGGGCGGGGCTTGTCTCCGCCCATCTATATATTCGGGCAGACACAAGGCCTGCCCCTACATGTGGCATACCCCGCTGCGCCATCCCCGTTGAAATCGACTTATTAGACAGCCTCCAAGCCCCTCCCTTCATACGTTCGGTCATATCATCCCGCTTGGCCAATTGAACGCCCCGAAACAAGCCCTGCTATCGACTCAAAGATCAGCCTGCCATCAGCCGAACCCAGAAGCGCCTCCGAGGCGCGCTCCGGATGTGGCATTAGGCCGAAAACGTTGCGACTTGCGTTGCATATTCCTGCGATGTTAAACGTTGCGCCATTAGGATTCGACTCGGGCGTGCAGTTGCCCTCAGCATCACAATACCTCAGCACAATCTGATTGTTCTGCACAAGGCGATTCAATCCCGCCTCATCGATGTAGTAGTTGCCCTCGAAATGGCTGATTGGCATGCGCAGGACCTGCTTGGGGGCGCAGTTCCTAGTGAAGGGCGTATCGACCTGCTCGACCAACACGTGGACGAAGCGACATATAAAGCGAAGGCTCCGATTCCGCATCATCGCGCCCGGCAGAACGCCCATCTCTAAAAGCACCTGGAACCCGTTACATATCCCGATCACGAGGCCACCAGCCTCTATGTGCCGCCTCATGGCCGGGATTATGGGAGAGAAGGCCGCAATCGCGCCCGTTCGCAGGTAGTCCCCATGGGCAAAACCCCCCGGCACAATCACGCATTCAAAACCATCCAGCCGAGTTGCAGTGTGCCACACAAACTCGCTCTCTGCGCCGAGCGCCTCGAGCGCCGCCTTCGTGTCGAGGTCGCAGTTAGTTCCAGGAAAAACTACGATTCCAAACCTGAAAGACAACTGGGACACCTCTTAAATGGACCAACTAAGGGCACTCTCCGCCGACGGAAGACGACTGAGAGAGCAAACAACCTCATTCCAAGAGCTCTATCCTGTAGTCCTCGATCACAGGATTGGACAACAACCGCCTCGACATCTCGGACAGAACCGCAACTAACCCCTCATCATCCACGCCATCGTCATCCAGCTTGATGTCGAACGCCTTGCCCTGCCGAACGTCCTCGACCAGATCATATCCAAGCCCGTGCAGCGCCTCGTTTATCGTTCGCCCCTGAGTGTCAAGAACGTCCTTTTTGAGCCAGACCAGAACCCTTGCCCTACGCATTTCGCTCCCCAATCAAAGGTCTATCATTCAACGATATAACACTATATGCGCCGCAGCATCTGATCAAGCAACTCCGAAGCCCAAGGTCAACAGGACGAAAGGCTGTGTCGGGCTCGTGCTTCGTAGCTTCGCAGAGTAGCAGAGGACGTTACCTCTGTTGCTACGTTGACATGAGTTTTCCCCAAAAGCGTAGCTCACTTGCTGGGATTGTGGCTGTGGGGAGGTGTTGTGGGCGATAAGAAAGTGGAATCAGGGTTGACGTCATCCTGCGTTTTAGTTCCCCGAAGGGGGGCCACAATGGTAGCCGTAGGTGGAACCTACGGAATCCGTTCACATCGGTATCCTCGCGACCCTGAAAGGGGTCGAACAGCCCGTCCACAGGGTCATGTGCAGCCCGCTCAGGGCTGATGATGTTTCTTTCTGTCTTCGGTCCGTAGGCTGGGCCTTCGGCCGGCGCCTACGGCTACTCACGTTAATCCCCTTGCGGGGATACGGGGATTCGCAGCCGGTGTCAAGTCCCCTGAAACAAAAACGGCGCCCTGAAGCACTCCAAGATAGAATTACGAAAACTCCTCAAGAAAAACAACTTGATTCAGTCATCATTCCCATGCTATCGTCTGTGCTTACCATATAGTCTGAGCACAGGGCTTTAAAATGGAGAAGACCTATGAATCAGGATGACGCCAAACGAAAAAGCCGAAGGTTTTGGTCGCTCGACATCCTCTGGCTCCTGCCCTGGGGGATCTTGCTGTTTGTGTGCGCTTTTCTCTATATTGACGGTTGGATTTCGAGCTCAATCCCAATGTTGAATCCATGTAGGATGTCGCCGGAGACAATGACAGCGAAAGCGAGAATAGGCGAGATCATGCGCCTTAGCGCCCCGGTGCTCAAAGTGCTAATCGCCGCGATGCTCATACCTCTGTTCTTCTTGCGTTGGTGGCTTCGGAAGAGAGGATTGGGGCTCCTGTGGCGCCTTGCTGGCATCGCCGCTGCTGGCGGGATGATCTTGATTCTCTATAGCCTCACGTTCACATATATGGAGGAGGGCATCAGGACACGGGCACTCGGCGACTGCCGGAACATTTCAACGGGAATCTTGCTCTTCCACGAAGACACCGGCGAGTGGCCATACTACTGCTTGCCGTTCGACGATCCTGACCGGAAGCCGTGCATTGACTACCTGTATGGGAACATGGGCGACATGCCGGACCTATATGAGCCAGCCTGGGAGACGTGGGGCACCGTCAGCGACGATATGTTCTTCCATCTAGTGAAAAATGGGCGGGAACGCCCGTTTTACTTCCCCGTAGCGACCGAATCCACAATGGCCAGCTCAACACGAGGCTGGAAGCAGCCATATCTGCCGTATGTTGTAGATGACCCATGGGCGAATAAGTATCTTGTCTCCGTTGGCGCATTCGAGGGCGGAAGGCTGAAGGGCTCTTATGTTTGGTGCATCAGCGCCGGCCCCAACGAGTGCCTCGAGACGCCAACGACGGCCTCCGAGACACAGGGCGACGACATCGGCTACCGAACGAAATGAGGAGGGGCGATGCACAGAGTGCGCTCATCACGCTCGTCCAGCCAGCCAGCAGATATCCGTTGCCAGAATCGACAGGAATGCCACTGCCACCGCTTACGCCGGGCGATTAAGGAGGCATCAAGTCATCGCGTGTCACAGACCATAACGTGCGCGGCATCCTTTGCCGTTCCCATGACATAAGAGCAACATTACCTACAATGCAGAGTCCCCTCCATAATCCGAGGGATGGTTTACAAATGTTGCTGACAACAGAATAATATGAGCTGTGAATCCGGAGAAGCTAATATCCAGGCGGGCCGGGCAGATGGGGCTTCAGCTTGACGCTACCATGCTATCCAAGCTGGCCAAGTTTGTGGCGCTGGTGCTCAAATACAGACGAGGCGCCTCGTTGACTTCCCTCAAGAGCGCGTCGGCTATCATTGAGCAACTGTTGGTCGATTCGCTCGCAGTCTCCATGGTGGAGGGTGTCGATGAGGCGCGATGGTGTGCCGATATCGGTGCAGGAGGCGGATTCCCATCGGTTGCGGTGGCGATCGTCTTGCCTCGGACGGGTTGGGTGGCTGTCGATAGCTCGCCTAGCAAGGTAGCGTTTCTTAAGAAGATGAGCCGTGAGATAGGCCTCTCGAACTATAGCCCGGTCTGCGCCAGCTTCCTGGAGTTCGCATCATCCCGCGAGCCGTCAGGAGAGTTCGAGCTGGTGGTCATGAGAGGGCTGAAACTCAACAGAAGGCTCCTGCGAGCGGTCCGGAGTGTGCTCTCAGACTCCGGCCAGGTAGTTCTCTATCAGCACACGGAGCGATATTCTCAGCTCGACATTTACGGCCAGTTGGCCCACGGGGCGGCCCAGATGCGAGAGACCGTGCTCGAGGAGGGCGTTCGTTCGCTTCGTTTTGAATACCATCGTTTTGACGAGTTGGCTGAGCGATTGATTTGTTAGAGTTTTGGTGTTGTGATTCGCTATGTAGTTGTGGATAAATGGTATGAGGGAGTCCGCAGATTACACAGATTGAACGGATTAGAGGCACAACCTAAGAAGCCATAACAGGATGGCTTGCATTCAGAACACACGGCCCGGCTGTGCTTGCGAGCGACTCTTCCTTTAATCTGTGTAATCTGCGGACAGAGGTCTCTTAGCCAGTTGGGAGATATGTTTCACGTGAAACATATCTGCGCTATTGTTCGGGGATGCGTGTGAGCAGAACAATTGCAATAGTCAATCAGAAGGGCGGCGTTGGTAAAACGACGACCGCTGTCAACTTCGCCACTGGCCTCGCTCTCGCTGAGCAGCAGACACTCCTTGTAGATATGGACCCCCAGGCAAACGCGACGATGAGCCTCGGCCTGACGCCTGCAAAGCTCGAGAGCACGGTCTTCGACGTTCTTCTAAAGCCCGAAGTCCTTCACAAGGCCATCTGCTCAACATCAGTCACAAACCTCGCGGTCCTGCCCGCAAACACAGACCTCGTCTCCGCAGAAATCGAACTGGTCAACGATAAGAAGCGTGTGTTTAGGCTTAGGGAGGCTTTAGCAACTGCCCGCGAGCGGTTTTCATATATCATCATCGATTGCCCCCCGTCCCTCGGGATGCTCACCGTCAACGCCATCTGCGCATCCAGCAGCATCATCATTCCGCTACAGTGCGAATACTACTCGCTTGAGGGTCTGTCCAGGACGCTGGAGGCCGTCCGCATCTTTCGGGAGACGCTAGGCCTTGATATCGAGATAGCAGGGCTTCTGCTAACGATGTTCGATTCCAGGACTAATCTCTCTAGGGAGGTCGCCTCCGATGTCAGAAAACACTTCCCAGACAAGGTTTTCTCGACAGTGATCCCCCGGAACGTGCGTGTCGCCGAGGCGCCGGGTTACGGCAAGCCGGTCATGCTATATGATGTTGCGTCGCGAGGTTCGCAGGCGTTCTTAGAATTAACAGAGGAGTTTCTGACAAGTGAAGCAAGAAAAGCGGCTAGGTCGAGGGTTAGAGGCGATACTCGGCGAGTCGGGTAGAGAGGCGATGCGGCCTGGGCTCGTTGAGATCGCTCTTGATTTGCTGACGCCAAACAGCCTGCAGCCGAGACAGCGTTTTGACAAGGAGAAGCTCGCGCACCTTGCGGAATCCATCAAGGCCAGAGGAGTCGTTCAGCCGATAGTTGTTCGGAGAACGGATGATGGGTATGAGATAGTAGTCGGCGAGCGGCGTTGGCGGGCAGCGCAGATGGCGGGGCTCTCCAGCATCCCTGCGATCGTAAAGGACTTGTCGCGCTCCGATATTCTGGCGACAGCGCTTGTCGAGAACATCCAGCGAGCTGACTTAAACGCTCTGGAGATCGCATTTGCGTTTGAGAAGCTACTGAACGAGGCGGGGCTTTCGCACGCGCAGATAGCAAAGATAGTGGGGATGAACAGGAGCTCCGTCACGAACTACCTGCGGCTTCTGTCATTGCCGGAGAGCATCAAGAGCGACCTTCTGGACAGTAAGGTCTCGATGGGGCACGCACGGGCGCTTCTTGCGGTCAGCGACAGCAGCACGCAGCGGGCGCTTGCGGACATGATAATCTCGCGGGGCCTTTCGGTTCGGCAGGCGGAGGCGATGGCGGGGCGGATGGCGGAGCGAAGGCCCAGTCGCGCGCGCGAGCAATTGCCTGAGCTGGCCGCGCTCGAGGAGCAGCTATGTGCCTCACTGGGCACGAAGGTTGTGATCAGAACTAGCAAGAAAGGCAGCGGTAAGATACTGATCGAGTATTATTCGGGAGACGATCTCGAAAGGCTTTTGTCAATACTGAAGGGCTAACATCATGGGCACAGGATCGAAAACGGAACTCAATGCTTACTTGGCCAAGGGCACGAACTTCAAGGGCGAGCTCCGCTTCTCCGGCATCGTGCGACTGGACGGGATATTCGATGGGACAATTATCTCCGATGGGACGCTCGTTGTGGGCGATACGGGCGTCTTGAAGGGCGAAATCAATGTTGGTGAGCTTCTTTCTAGCGGCATTGTAGAAGGCACAATCAAGGCGACAAAGGCCATCGATGTGAGTGGGCAAGGGAAACTCTTGGGCGAGGTATTCACGCCCTCGCTCAACGTGGCGCCCGGCGTGCTGGTTGAGGCGCAGCTTCGTGTCGGCACAGGCTCCGGGACGAGCTCTTCAAAAGGCTCGGTCGTTGGCTCCTCAAGGCCCAAAGATGACCGCTGATGAGCCAGTGCCCGAGCGTCTGCGCGATCGTCGTCCGGTATGCCTCGGACTCTCCCCTTGAGGCGTGCGTCGCCTCGTTGAAGCAATCGAGCGTGCCGCCTGACGAGGTCTGTATTATTGATAACAGACCTTCTGATGGTCTTGTCGCTCGCGTTAAGCAGAGGTTCCCCGACGTGGCCGTGTATCCCCAGGAGCACAACATAGGCTTTGCGGCCGGCTGCAACGAGGGCGTCCGGCGGACGAAGTCCGACCTGATATTCATAGTCAACGACGATACAAACGTTGATGCGGACTGTGTCAGGCGTCTTGTCGCCGCGTTCCAGAGGTATCCGCGGCTCGGGGCATGCCAGCCGAAGATACTCTCCGCGCAAGACCCCAGCTGCTTCGAGTATGCTGGCTCGTCGGGCGGGTTCCTGGACATGTTCGGCGTGCCATTCTTGAGGGGACGAATTATCGACACGGTCGAAAAGGACCGGGGTCAATACGACGAGGAGCGCGAGGTCTTCTGGGCCTCAGGCGCGGCCTTGATGCTAAGGCGATCGGTGCTTGATGTCGTCGGCCTCTTTGACGAGGCGTTCTTCGCGCATCAGGAGGAGATCGACCTTTGCTGGCGGATGCATATTATGGGCTTTTCTGTGAGAGCTGTGCCCCAAGCGATAGCCTATCACATTGGCGGTGGGACGCTTCCGTACTCCAGCCCTCTCAAGACGTTCTATAACTACCGAAACAGCTGGAGACTAATGGTGAAGAACTTCTGCCTGTGGCCGCTGGTCATAGTCCTGCCGTCGAGGCTTCTTCTGGACCTGGGGACCATTTTTTACTTCTTCGCCAAGGGCAGGCCCCGGCACGCATTTGCCCTGGCCAAGGCACTTATCTGCGCGCTCGCCTCGCTCCGGTCAACGCTTCGCGCCAGGGCCCGGGTTCAGTCGGTTCGCAAGATGAGCGAGAGCGGACTGCACGACTTGATCTACCGCCGGCCGCTGCTAATCGATTATTTCTTCTGGCGCAAGCGAACGTTCTCACAGCTGCACTTTCCTCAAAGCGACCTTTTGATAGAAGGGACATCGGGTAAAAACAGGCATTGACCGGGACACAACACGTGCATAATATAGACTGTGCAACAAACTGTGGAATAACCAACCAAGCAAATGGAGGCAACAGCATGAATCAACACCGTGGGTTCTTTGGGGCGCTTTTTGACCTTTCATTCTCGGAGCTGATTACGACCAGAGTAATCAAGTTCCTATTTGTGCTCGCGATTATTGGCTCAGCAATTGCATCGATCTTTTACATCGGGGTGGCGTTCGCGCACTCAACCGGCGCAGGCGTTTTGGTGCTGATCATCTCGCCGTTGATTTTCATCGTTTACGTGACAGTTGCGCGGATATGGCTTGAGGTGCTCATTGTCGTGTTCCGGATATCGGAGGACGTGAAGAGGATCGCCAACAAGGACGCGGGCGAAGCGTAGGACATCATCAACGACCGGGCGATTTGGCCCGGGGCTTCTGACTATTCTATGATTTTTATGCTTTCGCGGCGCAGGGCGAGCCGGTAGCCGACGCCATACTTGGCGACGAGGAGGTCCCTGACCTCTTGTTCAGAGATGGCCTGTGAGTGCCTCGCTGCCTCCGAATGCTCATGCCGCTAGACGGAGTAATCCCCTCCGGAGACCTGATAGCGCCTTATACGGGCAGGAAGTCAGCATCCTGCATCTTTACGGATCAATCTGATCATATTTAGAATCGGAAAAAATGATCGCTTGACAACAGGTATAATTAAGGTATAGTAATTATACAATGGAATTGGAATTCGACCCAGTCAAGAGCGATAGCAACCAGAAGAAACATGGGATCGACTTCTACGAAGCCCGGTCCCTTTGGGATGACACTGATTTAATTGAGGTTCCTATAAAAACGAGCGACGAGGCAAGTTGCTTGGTGATCGGGAAGATTCTAGGAAGGCACTGGTCAGGAATTATTACGTATAGGGGCGAGAAGACGAGGATTATTTCCGTGCGATGTTCTCGGAAGGAGGAGGTTGATCTTTATGAAAGCTGATGAACTTGATAAGCGATTTGATGAAGGCAAGGATGTTTCTGAATACCTCGATTTGTCAAAAGCGAGGAGACCTGGACAAGAACAGAAAAGGGTAAATGTCGATTTCCCTATATGGATGATCCGCCTATTGGATAAGGAGGCAAAGCGTCTGGGTGTGACTCGACAATCAGTCATCAAGATCTGGTTAGCGGAGCGATTAGAAAAGGCGATTTAGGAGTATCTGATTCTAACAATGCAATCCAGTGGACGACCAAGAACGCTTCGGAGGCCGCGTTAACGGACGCGGATGAGATCGGGTTATTCAATGATTTGTATGTTCTCCTGCGGGAGGGCGAGCCGGTAGCCGACTCCATACTTGGCGACGAGGAGGTCCTTGACCTCTTGTTCAGAGATGGCTGTTGAGCGTTTCGCAGCTTCCACGAAGGCTTTCTTCAGCCTCGTCTTGTGGTCGCTGATCTGCTTCTCGTAGGGATAGGAATCGGGGTGGCTCTGTCCCCAGAGCGCCTGGTATATGATCTCCTTGTGGACGAAATTGGGCGCGTGTCTTGCGAGCACCAGAAGGAGATTGAAGCACTTGCGCGTAAGCGTTATCTCGGTGCCCCTGAAGGTTACGGACAGGTTCCGGGTATCGATGATCAGACCGTGCGTGCTCGCCCGGCGCATCTGATCGCTCGAGGCAGCCACGCGGGGACGTTCAACGGACGATGCGGAGCCTTTCGTGGCAGGTTTCGGCGACTTCAGGTGCAGCGCTGAGGCGAGGTTTTTGGCCGTGTGATGCCCGATTAGCTCCGATAGCCGCTCGAACGACGCTGCCCTGATTTTTTGGACTGACGTTATGCCGCCGTCAACGAGCTTTCTGGCAATGGCACGCGTGCAATGAGCCGTGATATGTTCATAAAGTGGTATTGCGTCGTCGAGGAGCCCAAACTTAAGCCGCTTGGCCAGCGAAGAGAAGTCCTCGAGGGCCGTGGCCGGCCAGTTAAGAAGCCTGCATATTCCAAGCAGCGATTCGCAGAGCCAGGCGTCGGTCTCGCCCACATTTTGGACCAACCCTGGCCACGCCTGGTAGAACTTCTGCTCGATCTCGCCGAGTGGGACCTCGCTGATCCAGTCCAGCAAGATGAGTGCTCGTTTGATGGCTCGCGTTTGCTCGAAGGATGGCCTCTTCTCTTGGTCGATGAGCTTGCCGACGATGGGTCTTTCAAGGACGCCTTCGAGGGTTGCGGCATCTCTCAACCAGTGCAGGTAGCGGTCATCTTGCCATTCGGAGCGGGCGAGCGGGACGTGAACGGACTGTGCGTCCTTTGTCTGAGCAAGAAGAAGGAGTGCCTCAAGTGGGGACAGTTTTGAGCCTCGGTTCTTACTAGCCCATTCTGAGAGCGTGGCCCCGGTCTCGGCGAGGATGCACGACTTGGCGACGAGGTGGCCGAGCTCCGATGCGGCGAGAGAGCCGCGGTCGGCCTGGGTCAGCAGTCGATTTGCCAGCAGGCACTCTAGGGAGTCGTGGAGGACGTTTTGGAATCTGTTCCTGGCTGCATGCGGCGTTGGCGTCTGTTCCTTTGCCCAGAGATTCCGACCCGTGAACGTCTTTAGCAGAAACTCAACCAGCTCCTGCTCAGTGCCGGCGATGTGCGAGGCGCAGAGGTTCAGGACGATGTCCTCAAGCGGCATCTTGGCGAGAGTCGGCGTTGCCTCCTCAAAGCCGCCGTTGATGTAGATGTCCTTTAGCCTCTTCTCCTCGAATTCCGACGAAGTGATCAGGATGGACCGCCCAAAGTCAGGCTCAAGCGAGAGCCTGCCGGCCCGGCCGCCGAGGTTCTCGTATTCGCCCTTGCTGATATCGATGAGGTGCATTTGCTGGAACTCTTTGGAGAACTGCCAGCGCTTGTGGTCGATTATGACGTTCTTGGCGGGAAGGTTGATGCCCATGCCGAGGGTTGTTGTGGAGAAAATCGCCCTGATCTCGCCTCTTCTGAAGCCGTTCTCAATTGCCCGCCGCTGGGCGTAGCCCAAGTCCGCGTTGTGGAAGGCCACGCCGCTTGATAGAAGCGAGGTAAGCACTTCCGTCGAGGGCGAGGCCTCCGCAAGGTCCACAAGCTCGGCAAGCGCTGCCTCGGCAGGCGGCAGCATGGTGTGTTTGGCAAACATCCTGGCCATTTCTACGGTGCTGGTCTTGTCCCGCAAGAAGACGATGCACTGCTCATCGCGGCCGACAAGCTGCTCAACGAGGCTGAGTGCAGCATGCCCCATCGACCCGGAGAAGGTGACCTCGAAGCGCTCCTGTCCCTGAGTGCCCGCGTTGTGCAACACGTAGTAGAACGTGCCGTTGCAGAAGACGCCCTTGCGCAGCTCCACCGGGCGCATGTTATCCTGAAGCAGCCTCGCCCCGATCCAGTCGCGTATGCTCTCCGACTTCGCGAGAACCGCCGACAGCCCGATGATCTGCGTCCTCTTCGCGAACGCCAACACCTTTGACAGGAGAAGCTCGAGCCGCGGCCCGCGCGATGCGTCCGTCAACATCTGCATCTCATCGATGATGATAACGCCAATGTCAGCAAGCAGCGTCGGCTTCGAGATCAGAAGTGAGTCCATCTTCTCAAAGACAATGATCGCGATGTCGAAATCGCCCCTCTCGATCGCCCGGTCGTGCTCCTTTCTGTCGCGCGATGACACGGCGATCTTGAGGCCCAAGGCGCTGTAACGCTTGTGGAATTGCTCGAATTTCTCCTCGGCGAGGGACTTGAGCGGCAGGAGGTAGAAGGCTCGTCTGTTCTTTCTTGCGGCCGCCACCGCTGCCATCTCTCCGACGAACGTCTTGCCGGACGACGTGGGCGCAAAGATGAGCAAGTTCTGGCCAGAAAACAGGTCGAATTCGGCAACCGCTCGCGACTGAATCGGCAGCAGCCGCGGGAACGCCTCGCGCCACACTTTCAGGACTGCGTCATCCACTCCGTAGGCGGACAGCAAGGAAGTGTCTATCCCCGACAGGCTGCCGGGCGAGCTATTTCCCATGTCGCCCGTCTTGTTTCACATCATTGGAAGCATGAATTATGAACGCAACTGTCCACAGATGAGGTTGAATTGACGTTGTAGGGGCGGTTCACGAACCGCCCAAAAAGAATGTAAATCAAAACATAGAAGGGCGCTTCGTGAAGCGCCCCTACAAACCGCGATGTCTGCATGTGAGCTGCCATGTATCTATCAGCGATGTAAAGCTGCAACAGGGTTCATCCAAACATTTCGTGGACGAGGCCACTCGCTCTCTTCTGCCTCCACGCCTCCGCCCTTCTGGGCAATCGTCCGACACCATAGGCTTTGGCCGACGGCTGTCTGCTTAATCTGCGGATAACTAGAAGGTGGAGCATCACGGCTGTCAAGCGACAATCAATTGAGAAGGAGCTCGCCGAGGCAGAAACGATGAAGGGTTACGTTAAGAAGGCCGTGGAGATACTGGCCACGGCAGATCAGAACACGCTGAAGGGACGGGATGATCGCGGCTACGGATCGCGATGTCTGCTGGGCGGACGTGTAATCGCCTCGTGGCGGCTGGGCGCTACAAGAAGGGGACCTTGCTGCTGCCGACATTTTTGAGGGTTATCGATAACGAGAACTGCGTGTCGCGGTGCGTTGCCTCCTGCCAAGCGGCGTTTTTGTATTCCCACGCTACCTTTGATTCCTGACCCGCAAAGAACATGAGCGACCAGCACTGGGAGTGATACACCACGGTGTAGTTGTTCTGGTTGAAGAGGTTGTCAGCAATGTTGTAGTTGACGGTCGTGTTCAGCTCCCACTTCGGGTGAGGCGCACATCCGAGCTCAGCGGTGAGGTAGCGGGTGTCGGCATAGGAACTATCGTCGTAGCTCGTAACGGTGCTCGGACGGAACAGGTCGATGCAGCGGTAGCGGAGCGATGCATGCCAGCTTTGTTTATTGTAGTTGGCTGCTAGCGTGTAGTTGGAGATGCGATTTTTGTGCGGATTGTAGTTGAGTTGGAGGTTAGCATCGAGCGTCTCGGTCGGCCGCATAGTCATTGACGCCATAACGTCGGAGAAGGGGCTATAGTCAATCCGGTATGGGTTGAGCTCGGCTTTTTTGAGAATCATTGCCTGTCGGAAGTCGTAGCTCTGTCGGAAAGTGAGCTCGAGGAGGTCTCGATATGTGGTCTTGGGCTGCCCATCGTCGCCGGGTTTCACGATCTTGGCCCTGAGGCGGTTAGTGAGCGAGTATGTCGTGGCGCTTCTTCCCCACAGGCCGGGGGTTATCATGCCGATATAATCCATGCCATCGTAAGTAAGGTCGTAGTAGCGCCCTGAGCGGTCGCCGGAGAGATCGATGCTGCAAAGCAGCGATTGGTTGACGGCGGGGACATAATCGAAGTTCACAGAGGGCGTGATGAGGTGTTCCACCTTGTCGATGTTGCCCCAACCTGAGACGGAGAAGATTCTGTGGACAGCGGGCCCGGAACAGCTCAG
>Ga0307379_10003488_pt1 | contig 22836 bp, 29 predicted proteins | sample UN2MG_FD_202237 | JGI IMG/M metagenome (GOLD analysis project Ga0307379, IMG submission 202237) | Soil microbial communities from Risofladan, Vaasa, Finland - UN-2 | ecosystem: Environmental > Terrestrial > Soil > Coastal area > Acid sulfate soil | place: Finland: Risofladan, Vaasa | collected... | reverse complement strand
ACCTATTATTACTATCTATTCTATCTATTACATGATGTAATATGTTAGATAGCCTATGTAGAGCTATAACTAACATAAAAAATACAAACACAGACGATAGCGCATACACCCCGACTATTAGGTATATCATTGTCATATAAAACAAACTTACCCACACTGAAGTACAGTAAGGGCAGTCTAGTAAATCATGTAAAAATTTTATACCCTTATTATTGGATCTACTAAACAAAAAAGATCTTATCGGTTTAATTATTTCAGACTTACTTAAAATATTTGTAACCGCTTCAATGTTTAGTATCAATAAAATAAATAATAAAATATACATATATCAATTTCCATTTAGTATAAGTGCCCCACATATTATATGGGGGCACTAAATTACAATATTATACTATTATAGTGATCTATCTATTACACCGATAGATACCATTCTTGGGTCAAGACATGCGAAACCAATTTCTTCCCAACCAAAGAACCCAGCTTTCTGGGAACGAAGCAGTGTAGGATCATCATACGCTTCGTAGTCTTTTCTAATAGGCATTACAAGAGAATCATTAGCAGTAAGGTCAAAACCAACTACCTGTGTTTCACCAAGTGTAGCAATAGTACCATCAGCATTTGTCACATTAGGATTATCTAATTGATATGCTTGATACATTTCACTACCATCAGCTGTAAATTTACCATAAGCTGATGCATTACCATTAATGTTGTAAAGACCAGTTGCACCGAGATGCTGAATTTCATTCAACATGACATTCCATATTTTTCCCATACCTGCTGCCTGAAAAATTTCTCTTCTAGTTACAGGATCGATGTCTGTATCAGTCCATTCTCTGATATCAGCAGCATCTTCAGGTGATACATATAGATCGGTGAGTGTTCTTCCTACTCTCTTAAAACCAACAATCATTCTATTAATTAATTCTTTTGACAGATATCCAGCACCAGTAGATGCAGGATTGATCTCGTAAATAGGCGCGGGACGTGATCCTAACAGTCCTTTACCAGAAAAAGCGGAAGTAGCGGCAGGTAAAATTACACGCCATCCACATTCCTCTTCATAACCAGCGATCGCTTTAGCGGCTTTTTCAGCGGCACGTTGAGGTATATCAATTCTTGAATCTCTAGCATAAGTAAGTTTCCAATCACCTGCAGCGTCAACTGTAAATGTAGGAACATATACCTCTTCTCCGATACCTTCAATGAAGTTCTGAGCGACATAACCGAGACCTGGCAGGATCCACACTGGGATTTCAAAATCTTCCGCTACTGGGTAAACTGCCTGGGCACCAGGGCCGAGTCTTTCAACAGCAAATAGCTGTCTCATAATGGATTCACGCTCAACCGCTTGAAGGATAGGTGTAGTGAGAGCTGCGGCGAACGCCTTATATGCAGCCATACCTTCCGGAGTATTAATCGAAGCCGTTGCCCTAAAAAGTTTTTGCATTTCCTTTCTATCCATAATAACAATATCCTCCTTCAAGAGTTTTGGATACGCTTAATTAATGACAAACGTATTGATCCATAATTCAACTTATTTTTATAAATACTTATATTAAGAGTTTTATTCTAATAGGATACAAGGTAGTGTTATTAATATTAGCTTCTACCTGTGCTGCACTAGCGCCTTTAACAACTCTAGCAACAGAAGCTGATACGCCTGTAGGCACATTAGCATTACTATTATTTACCTTACATTCAGCACTTGTTTTATCAACATAGAGAATGTCACCAGGTTTCATAACATCTGTTCCAGAAGTTTCTACGGCATAATGAACTGTATCCCAAATACCTAAATGAGCTACGCCAACAGCAGCGGCTTTTGTACCACTGATTTGACCATTAGCATTATACTTAGGTTGCGCAATAACGTCTGACGAACCTAGATCACCAGGCATATAAAACCCAGATGGGTGTACTTGGTGATAACCAGATTTTACCTTCTGCATTAAAAATCCAAATGGTAAATTCTCTGGAGATGTATAAGTAGATATAGCATCATAAAGACCAATTATTGCTTCCTGATTTGCAGCAGCATTAACAAGGTAACATACAGAACCAGCATAAGCCAACACAGCACCTACCCCAGTACTAGTACTTGTTTCACCAAACTGACAAAATTGATTCTCAACCACAGGATGTCTGGGAATAAACATAATTACCATTCCTCCTTATCTTATAATTTAATTAAAATATTTTTCTATCTTGTTGCTTTTGACTTAATACTATCTGCCATTGCGGCACCAAGTTCACGGTATTTAGATACCATGTCTTTGTTAGGCTCGGCTTCCATATTAAGTGCAGCTGCTATAGCCCTCTTAGGGTCAATAGGATCGAATACATCGTCAGAATCTATAGAAGCAACTACCTCATCTTTAAATGAAGCAAATGCCTCGTCATCCATTTTCTGAATTTTGGCAATTTCTGCCTCATCAACAATGTCAGCTCCGACTAATTTCAGTTCTTCGAGTCTTGCAGCTATTAATACTTTTTGTTTTGCTTTTTCTTCTTCTGCGTCTTTTTTAGCCTGAGCAGCTTGAGCAGCCGCTAAAGCGTCTGGACTATTATCAGTCTTACTTTCTAGTTCCTTAACAATAAAATCCCTAACTGACACTAATTCATCCTTATAAGAAGCAAAATCTTCTTCACTCATATCTCTAACTTTTTCACACTGAGCTTCTTTATTAGTAGAAGCTATTCCTGCAGTTGTGAGAATTTCCATTCTATCTTTTGATAGCTGATCTTTACGCATATCATCCAGACTTTTCTCAGCAGTAGCAGCCCTTTCGGTTAGTTGTTCTTTTTCCTCATCTAACTTCGCTTTTTCATCTTCAAGAGCCTTTTTATCATTCGACAATTCACTCAATTGAGATTCAAGTGAATCAATTGTTTCCTGTAAACTTGAAACTTCAGCCTTATGTGTTTCATCTTTTGCCTCTAAAGATGCATTAAGCTGTGTAATAGTTTCAGCAGCATTAGTCAAAGCTGTTTCAGTTTCTTTTCTCATATCAGCTTCTTCTTTTTGCTTGAAGATTTTATCAACGATAGTCTCAATGTTCTGTACCAGTTGATCATTCATAGAAATTAAACCTCCTTATAAAGTTTTCGTAAATTTGTAATAAGCTACCAACCCCACGTTTATTTAATATCTCAAATTTACTTATAATCCTTTTCCTTATAACCTTAAAACTTAATTACATAGAATTCGAATCACGTCTCTTCCAAATCTGGTTTGACGAATTAGAATCAAATACAGCACTATCACCTAAAAACACCATTACATCAAAGTCTACATTAATAGCAGCTACAGATGATGTAACTTTTAAAGTGGCTGTATTCAAAGTAGTGTCTTTGTCTATATAATATCTTCCAACATCATCATCACTATTTGGCAGTACACTAAATCTACCTTCTGAAAGTTTAAAAGAACTAAACTCTACACCGCTAGCTACTAATATTTCATTAGTACCTGATGCCAATGTTACTGTAGTAGCCCATAGAAAAGGCACCCTACGTCCATTACCTAAGTTCTTATATAAACACGCATCTTTATCATCCGCATTTACTCTTACAACTTTAGGTATACTCCTACCTGATAATTTTGCTTGTGGCATGAGCGATTACCTCCTTATATTTTTTTAATTACTTTTTTTAATTCTTTTAATAACCCGCCTCGTTTATCTGTTTTATTCATTTCTAACAACTTCGATTCGGCGTACGATGCTGCCTGTTGTGCTATTTGATTACGTAAACAATTTGGATCAGTTGTATCACGTCCAAAAGAAGTACAACCAGACTCATATAACGTACACCAATTTTCATGTAAAATCTCAGTGTCAGGGCCAACAGGTTCGTTGGCATATAAATATTTTTTATAACTTACACATATACCAATACTTGTCTGTGATCTAATATCTTCAGCACTAATATCAGCTTTGGTTTTTTTAGTTTTTTTAATCGGTATATCAATATCTCCTACACCGTCTATTTTATCCAAATCAACCAAAATAGCTTCTTTATTTTTATTTTTTGATTCTGCGGCAGTAGTAAATATTAAAGACCTAGGATTAGCGGGTTTTTCTACTAAACCACATCCAGAAAACATAAGGTCTCTTAGTACTCTTGCTATTTCACCAGAAGCTACTTGTACACCACCTTTGATTATATCTGCAATTCTACCAATATTATCAAACGATGCAAGTCCCATAACTTCAGCTTCCTGTCTACTCATAATTAAGTTACCTACTTTAATATCATAGTCCTGAAAATACGTCTCCATTGATAGTTTCCATTTATCATCTGTAACCTCTTCAGCCATCTCTGGAAAACGACTTTTATATATAATACCACCTATTATTATATCTAAATCCATCATATCAAGTGCTTTTTCATCCATAGTTGATAAAGTTTCTAATTCTAGTTTATTTCCAGATTGATCTACGAACGCACTAGAATATATATGTCCCACTATAACATCTTCTTCGTGTTCTATGTCAAGTGGTTTATTTATTATACTATTAAATGATTTAACTAATTCAGATGGCATAAAATAAGCATGATTTAAATTTTCACCAGAAGAAACAAAGCAACCAGTAAAAAATAACATATCAGGCGTTTTATTTTTCGGAAACTCTACAATAGAAGCTACTTCTCTCATAAGATCTTCAGTACTATCTATTATATTAATTTCAGCCTCTAGTAGTATAGGTTTGTTTTTAGACACAAGTAACCCCTCCTATAAAAAATGTATACATATATTCCTACTAATAAGAAAGTTAGATAATTACAAGTTATTTAAAATTCAATTATATTAGGATAAGCTTGATAAAAAACCTTCAGTAAATGACTCAAATTGCTCATCTGTCATAATTTTTGCAGCTTCTCTCAATATACTTGCTGCCTGGTTATTTGGTTGATTACTCGGTGATTGGTTTGGTACTTTAGTAGTTTTTGAAACTTTTGTTTCTTTTGATTTAGGTTTAGCTACTTTACCTTTTGGTCTACCAGCTGATGGTGTTCCAACAGGAGCTTTTTGTGTAGGCTGTATGCCATCGGAACTTTTTTGAAATGGGCTACCTACTATACCTAGTGTACCATCCAGAACACTAGGTAGTTCTAATTCCATATTTGAAAATTCATTATCAAATTCAAACCCAAGTTGTTCTGTTGCAGTACGGTAAGATATCATTCTTCTATCTACCAATTGAGAAATAGTACTCATATAAAGTATAATATCTTTAAGTACAGTATTGTCCCACCTAACTTTAGGGAATCTATCAAATCCTTGTGATTCAGCTATCTCTCTATATTCATTATATATCCAGCGTTCTACTTGAGAGCGTGCATACCATACTTCCTCACTAATAGTTCTAGCTAACAGTGCGGCTTCAGCTTGATCAATATCACCTGTACCATCTATAAGAGCCCTAGACATAGCTATTGCACCAGTAATATCTTGATTTACTTGTAAATATTTGTCCTGTCCAAGAACTGCTTCTATCTCAGGAGACACTATTTTTTCAATATTCAAAGTGTGATTCCAAACCACATCAAATGATTTAGACGTTGTATCAAATAAATTTGCAACAGCGGTTAGTTGTGATTGTTCTGTCACAGGAAACTCATCGTTACCAACGGTTATTTTTAATATATAATTTGTTATACCATCTAGTGTACTAAGATCAGCTTGTCTTAAAGCATTTTTATATTCTATAGCCTCAAACGCTTTAACACCTCTAGGCCTTGGATATCTTTCATAAGGCATTTTACGGTAATCAACTGAACCAACATACTCACTAGGTAAATCTATACCACCACCTTCTTCTACACTTTTCTTGAAGTCACTTGGTAGTAACTTAATTATTTCTTTTTCTTCTGTAGTAAGTTCAGAACTAGGTTTAGATAATAGTTTTTTCAATTCATCTGACGGCTGTAATGTAACCTTAGTATCATTAAATAATAAACTCCCATTAATTTCTAAACTAAGTGGATTTAATATTGTATACCTAATAGGCATATAACCAGATGACCACTTTTTTTTCTTTTGAGCAAGCTCTTTATTCTTAGACAACAATTGTGATCTTCGTTTATTAATTCTTTCAGCTCTAGCTGATATTTCTTTTAATATACTTCGTTCTACTTTAGTGCCCGGTATATTAGATAAATAAGTTATACCTGGCTCATATTTACCTACTGATTTATACGTTCTAACCATTCCTACTCTAAACAAATCAAAAAATATCCAATTAATTATTTCTTTAAAGTTAACATCCAAATTCCACACATCAAAAAATAACTTTATATCAGAATCGTCAGAATCATTTTCAAATCCCTTTGATGATAAATTTGTTAGAACATCAATAGTTGAGCCATAAATATCCTGCTCAACATAATATTTCATTGATCTCTTAAATAGTTCTTGTGGCGTATCCTCGTAAGGAGCTCTATAATTCTGAGATAAATCTAAACCAGACCTATCTAGAGTTTGTCTTCTCACAGTAGCGGCACGCTCTACTGTTCTCATTTTAATAGCATCTTTAGACTCTAACCCAGCTAATACTTTTTTAGTTGGATGTACGTACAAAGACGCCTTACTACCATCCCATTCTATCTTATGCAAACCGATGTCTGGATAATTTTTCTTTAGGTCAGCAGTTACTTTTGATATATCTTTAGAATCCATAAACTATATCTCCTATTAATACATATACATATGTATATTATATATTTAATCACTAAATTAGGTTTTATCCATAGCACTTCTTTCTATAACATCATTATTGTTACTTTTATGCCACACATCAGCCACCTGAAATGCTCCTTTTAATCCCATAATAATACCTAATATAGAAACAAACTGTATATTTGTTATTAACCCAATACCTAATAATACAGTAATCAAAATCATAACCCATATTTTAACAGAAATAAATTGAGCAAAAAGTTTCTGAAACCATTTATCCCAAAAAATATTTTTTACTATAAAGTAGTTTTTGGTTTGTTTTGCGATTAGTAATGAATCACGTCTTTGCTTAAACTTACTATCGATAGACATCTGTAAATTATCTATATCTGTTTGTACTTCATTTAATACTTCACCAACAGTTACTTTATCAACATTATCTATTTCTTTTTCATTCATAGCTAACAATACCTCCAAAAAAAATAACACCCCCACTAATAACTAGGAGGTTAGTTAAATTATTATAGTTTTCGTTGTAACACAGCGTCTTTCATATAGTCTTTACCAACACCAGTAATTTTGTTTGAAGTGAACGTATTAGTTCCACTATGATGCCTAATAAGACCTTCAGTTAATTTTGGATCAACCCGTTCCATAGTATTAGTCATTTCTTTCACACCATAAGATGCCAATATCATAGCTGAATATAAATCCTTATTTTGACCTTTTTTAGGTGTATCAAAGTGTCTTACGCCTCTAGCTGTTTCTGTAACTATTATACTTAGCATCTGAGACTTTAACATCTTTACCTCATCATACATACGTTCTTCTATTTCTGATGATGTTCTAGGTATATTAGGGAATCTTAATCTATTGTTTTCAAGTAATGATAGTGTATCAAAGTTGGCATCTGATATCCAAGTAGGAGAAAAATTAATCATACGTAATATACGTCGTCCATGTAAATATTTAGTATCATCATCGTCCATATCTAATATTGGTGTATTATCACCGTATCCCTCTGCTAGTAAATCTTTTATTGCGTTTCCACCACCTTGAGCATCCATAAATATTCTTACTATATTAAAACTACTTATCAATCTCTGCACTGATTTAGTCATTTCTTGCGTTGATTGTTTTTTAATACCGCGCACATACACTATCTTATTTGGTGATCCAAGCTCTACCACAATTAATCCAAATAAAGCTGATCCACCTTGATTTGGATCTATTCCAAGTATATATTCCTTACCAGATTCACCTCTTAATTTTATAGTAAAATCACTATCTCTAGTACACGATTCTAGTAACGAAGCTTTAAAAAATCCCTCACTATCAGCTACCATAGCTGCTTCATATTCCATCATAAACTCTATATTAGACATAGTTCTACGAGCTTCGTTGACATTGTTCATATCCAGAAATCCTTTAGGTAACATCTGATAGGGTACTTGATGAACTGCGTATTTAGTATTAGTACCTTCTTCCTTCATGGCTTTCCAATATGATTTCATTCTATGCCACATATGATTAAATTTATAATACCCAGATGAAGTCATTATCATCTTATTAGCTGAATCTTCAATCATATCATCTTCTGTTGCCAATCCTTCATCAATTAATTTCTGTATACGTTCGATTTCACGCACCTTTAACATAGGCTCTAATTGAACAGCTGCCATTGGTCTAATTACCATATCAATTATATCAGTAGGCATCTGAGCTAACTCGTCTATTTCTATTAGATAAAAACGTGACCCTCTAATTTTAGCACCATCAACACCTATAGGTAATGCCTCTATATAACTTCCGTTAGAAATATCGGTGCCTTTGAATTTAAGAAAACACGTATCAGCGCCTCTAGTTGGTTTCTTTTCTGTAGCCTCTCTTAAAAGTGGAGCTCTTTGATAAAGTTTTTCAACTTCGGCAAATATCATCTTTGAATTATGATTTATAAAACCACCTGCCCAATAACAAGATTCATTTTCTACCTCAGCATCAATAGTCGGTGCAAAAAAATAATCTGATTCAACCATCTTAACAAAATAAAATCCTTTGTTCTTATACTCTAAAAACTTATCATAATCTTTAGAAATTATATTCTTTGGAAGACCTAAATCATAAACTATACTATGTGTTCTCTTTCTATTCTTTAATCCATTTATAAAACCATTCAGTTTATTTAATTTATATTCACACCTAAAACCTATAATATCCCTAAATTTTATTAAATTACTATACCATGTTATTCTAACTTTATAAGATGTAGCACATTCAGAATACTTATCTCTACCTATTAGTTTTTTCCTACATGCCTTACCACTAACGCAAAAACTAGATATTATACCTAAATTAAGTAGAACTGATTGAACTTCTTTAGCTAATTGTAAAGAACTAGTACTTAAAGATACTTCACATGAATTGTAATGATCATAGTTTTGTGTGTAACAACTACCATCAGTATCAAATAAACCACTCAAAAAATTAACAATGTTTTCCTTGGATGCTTTTTTTATAGATGTTGGTATTTTTTTATCTAATGCAGTAGTACTAGTAAATCCGCATTCAATTAAAAAATCACATAAATTTTTATTTGAAATATTTAACTGAATACATCCAGCATCAGTTTTTTGGTAACTACCAACATTATCTATACCAAAGTATTCACACATATATTTTTTAAAATATTCCAATAAATCATCATCAATTGAAGTAAAATTAACTCTGTATTTCCTTGGTTTATATGACACACAACCATCCCCTATAATTAATCCAAATAAATAGGACATGTCTGATGTTAATTCAGTAGGAAATTTACAACTATTAGTACGCCAATCACCAATAAGATTACATTTAGGTAATATGTTATCATTACCAAAATAATTAAATCCTGTTTTAATAACTATGTTATCATCAATAGACACATCCTGTAAATCTTTAAAAACTATATTACATTTATCATCTAATACTTGTATAGCATGATCAACAGTCCCAGACAATTCAAACCCTTTAGTGGTTTTTATATATCTACATGCTCTATCTGGATTCTCCCATTTACTAACAATTTTATTTTGTGATTCAGATGACTGAACTAATGTATGGTTCGATTTTATAGAATTATAAAACTCTATAGGTGTAGATTTTAAACCTTCATCCGTCCAGAAAGTAGTACAAGTATCTGATAATACAAGACTTTGTCTAAAAGACGGTCCTATTAATCCTATCCTATATCCAGGATACAACATAGCATGTAACACTGCGTTTATACCTAACAAAAAAGTATTATGGTTTATAAAACCATTAGTAAAATAATTAGGTTCTCCGTCCATACTAATTTCGAAATCATAACAATCACCCTTCCAGTCATCTACTGATACTATAGTGTCAAAATAATAGTTATAGTATAGTATATTGTATAATTTCTCTATATCGTGTTTAACTCCAACTAAATCAAATCCATTATTAATAACGTATTTACATTGAGTTAAAAATTCAACAATACTTTTATATGTTAATTCATTTTTATTAGATAATTCAACGGTGAGATTTGGTTTTATTTTAACTTTATACACATCATCATAATATTTAGATATTTTAGCACATAAATCAAATACATAAGGTATAACAGCCTTGTCTATATCTAATTCTTCTGTGTCATAGTAACTATCTAATATATTTTGTTTTCTATAAAGTGTAAAACCTATTAGTTCTTTAAATCTATAAGCGTCTTCTGAAGATATATCTAAGAAATAAGATTTATTCAATTCAGATTTAATTCTTTTTTCATACAATCTACTTGTAATACCAAAGTTAAGAAGCATTAATTGAATCTCTTCTAGTAATTTTCTATACAAAGAACAGCATGACACACTACCATCTGTATTAACATCACTATTTATATCAAAATAACCTTGTAGAAATGATATCTGTGATTCACGACTAGATGTTCTTATTGAATATGGGACTAATTTATTAATTTTATATTTGTAGAAAAAATAATCAAATTCTTCAAATAATATCTTATCAGCACTTTCAGTTCTTTTATCATAAGTTATTTTATAATCAACCTTGTTATTAATACAATAATCAATACAAAAGTTTTTTATACTCAATTCACTACTAATAACACTTTGGTTATCATTAATGTCTACACAACCACATCCAACAAATAAACCAATTAAATAAGCGTCAGCACTATCTATAATTAAACCACCGAATATATTTTGATTACGCTGAATACATACAGTATCACCAGGAATAAAATCAGATAAACTTTTATATATAAAATCACAATTATCATTAATTGTAAGTAATGGGTGATGATTAGATCCCCTATTTACAAATCCACTATAAGTCTCAATACGTTTACCCTCTATATTACTTTCTAAACACAGTCTTTTAGTAGGTTTAAAACCTTCTGAAGTATATATCCTATCATCCCAATCTATTATTTCCTCTTCACCATCACTTAGATAAGAAGGAATTGGTGGCAGTTCTTCATATAAATAAACCAAACCTTTATTATCAAAATGAGTTAAGCTATTAATATCCTGGCTTTTTCCAAAACCACGACCAGCCACTGATATACAATAATTCTTAAACCACATATCATTAAGCACTATACGCTGTATAGGAGCTAAATCAACTTTTAATAAATCATAAGCAGCTAATATAGGATAGTTTCTATAGAAATCAACTAATGAGCCGCCTCTATTAAACAATAACTCCATATCTTCATAAATATCTACCGGCATATATTAATCTTCCTTATCAAACGAATCAGCATCTTGGTCTTGACTATTACCAACTAATGCACCAGACATTATAATTGATTCTTCCTCTGCTTTGTAATCAGCGTATTTAGATATCATGCCTTCCTTTTTTTCTTGATCAAAAGATACAGCCAAATCAACAATAGATAAACCTGAATATTTTTTTGGGTCTATTCTATCCTTACGTCGTGTAACTAAATTCTCTTTCAACCTTTCAGTTTGTTTTCTTATTCGCTCAACAGCACCAGATGCTTCTATTTGAGCATCACTGTTTCCTTTTGATGATTTTAATAGCCGTATCTCCAACACCCTATTAGTAGCTATAGACACTATATCATCCATATCATTAGCTGATAACTGACTCTCATCAAAATCACTTAGAAATAACGATATTAAACCGTTAAACATTTCTAATTCTTTTGGTTCAAATATATCAGATGATGGAATTAAATCAGACAACAAATCTTTAAATTTAGGTGGATTTTTAGGGCGTCCAACTGGTCTAGCCATGTTTATATACCTTTCAAATTATATTTTACATATTTTAAATTACCACAATCCCATATTCTGTCCCAACCTTCATTGATTCTATTCTGCCACTCTGTTCCTGTAACCATAGAACTTGACTTTCGTAACGTAAATCTGTGTCTACGCCTAGGATATTCTCTTTCAGAAAAATACCAATAGTTACATTTAGTATAATATTCAAACTTAAAGTTCAGTTTATCATATAAATTACCATCAGACCATCTTCTATCAGCATAGGATATTATCTTTTTCCATTGATAAGTTCTCTCAAAATACTTTAGTAATTTTGATGATCCACCAATTATAATATGATTTGTTTTTGAACAAAACCTCTGTAATTCCCACACACCGTTAGTGTGGTAACTACCTTTAGATATAGATTGTTTTGAAAATGTCATCACAGACACCAATTCATTATCATAAAACAGTCCTAGCTTTATACTAGACCCATTATAACCCTGTAAATGATATTTACTACAAAAAGTAGAAGCCTCATTAGTAGATATTTCTTTAACTACACATAATCTAGCATATAGTCTGGTTATATTATCATCTATACCTAATATATTTTTTAATCTACTAATAACAATATCTTTTTTTAATAACCACTCATCTTCAAAAACAGTTATTAATTTATAACCTTTTTCGTTACATAAATTCAGCTTGTTTAAATGATAGTTTCTATCTTTTCCAGCTAATTCTGAATGCCAATAAAGTCCGCAATATTCAATGGCAATTTTTTTATCTGGAATAACAATATCTAGTTCATACGGTGTAATTATAGATCTATCATTTTCTATAATTAATGTATTGTTATAATAACTACTAATAGTTTTAAATAGTAATTTTTCAGCTACTGATACGCCGTTTGAATTACATATTGGACATCTATTATTTTTAGTAGACCAATTATCCCAGCTTACATTATATGTATGATTATTAGAACATATTAATTCTAGCTTAGTTTTGGCATTTATATATTGATTAGATATTAACTTATACCCACCTGATTCAATATTATGTTTTACAAATTCTATATCTATTGGCGGTCTTTTAGAACAATGAGGACATCTTCTTGGTCGTGTTTTATTTTTCCAGTTAGACCATGTAATATAAAAGATATGCCCGTTATTACATATTAACTCTATATTAGTTTTTGCATTAACATATTCAGTGGATATCAATGTATATCCTTCATTACTAATGCATTCTTTTATAAATTCTATAGTTGGTTTTGCTAAATTTGAACAGTATGGACATCTATCACCTTTTTTCCATCCATTCCATGAAATAGAATGTTTATGTCCATTAGGACATATATAATCTAATTTACATCTACTGTTAATATAATTAGTAGTAAGTAGTTTATATCCACATTTATTAAATTCATTATTTATATATTCAATAGATAGTTTTTTCACAAACAGATAATCCTTATATTAAAGACAGTAACTCATTCAATTCATCTGACATTCCACTATTACGTAGTTCTTCTTTTAACAACATTAAAAATTCAGGAGTAGAGCTATGAGAAAAGTTTTCTATATCTGATCCATAACATACCTCAAGCTGACTTAAATATATCATACGCTTATTTGTCATTATGCCTTCAGTATCATCTATATCTGATCTATGTTCAGATAACCATTTAACGGCTTGCTTTGGAAACCGTCTATATTCTCTTTCAATACCTTTAGAAACCGGATCCCTTTTTCTAAAATATCTTATCAACGATCTCGATATCTTATCTCTAGTCTCTTCTGAATGAGGAGTGCCAGTTCTACTACGTCTGATTTTTTCCTTAGTTATATCACTTAACTCATATCCACATGGTCTACCACGCTTCTTTGTAGCGTTACCACCCATAAATTTTCCCTGCCTTTTACATTATATGTACGTCACTTACGTTACACTTTATAATTCGCTCAGAACCTAAAATTTCAATACTAACAGATAACTTATCACCATCTATATCAACTATAGTAGCAACCCATCCAATGAATGGTGTTTGAATTAATTTTACCACATCACCTTTACATAGATGTGTAGTAGGTGTCATATCAGCATAGTCACACCTGTTCTGTTCCTGAACTCTTAATATTTCATCATCTGAACATTTACCAACATAACTTGATATCCAATTACACTTTTCTATACTATCATCTGTAACTATATTGTTGTTATACTTTATAAATATATAATTTGAGTAAATAGGTATTTCTTTTATTCTAGTACCTTTTTTAGTTTTATACTCCTTTTCTGCCATTGGATATATAAAATCTTCTATAACTTTGGGTTCTGTACTTTTTAATTCAGATAAAAACTCCATAATACGCCTATGCCTATTAGCTGTAACAGCCCAAACATGCCAACTACTCATTTAATACCCTCGCATTTGTAAGTTTATTACATTCAGAACATATCACCATTATCGTGCCTTTAGGAGCGTTAAAAACATGTCCACATTTTTCACACTCAAACCATGTATATGATTTTCTTATAGGAGGTCTTGATATAGTGTAAGGTAAATTCTTTGAGTCTGCTATTTTACTTTCTTTACGTATTTTATCATTATGCTTTCCTATACCACCTTCAGGAATCCATCTTCGTTCTCCCATTATATACTTAATCCTTCCTTTCTTTGATAATCCACTTTAACAAAGCGTCTAGACGCTGTGTAATCAGCAAGATACACACAGTATTCCTCTGGTGTGAATTGATCCAACGGCTTATTATACTTCTTTATGGTCCATGGTCCATAATGAAAAAATACAGACCAATAAATTATATTTGCTGATTTTTTATCTAGCTTTGATTTAAATCCACCATTATACACTTCTGATATTAAATTAGCCATTATCTGTGGATGCTCTTTGATAGTGTGACCACACGACATAAGGCCTTGTTTAGCAAGATCATGTAGTATCGATGCAGAGCATACTTCATCTCTATGATTTTCACACCCAAGACCTCTAGATAAATCATAAGCCATAGTAAATACTCTACGAGTATGTATTATAGTGCCATCACCACCTAACTCATCTATAGGATGAAACTTACTAGACGAACTAGACGGGCAATCCTCAAATACATAATCAGGTGATACTCTTATACATTCCTTTGTAAAATCTAATATATCCTTATTACCCATCAAACTTAATTCATGCTTAAACGCTTTTACCTTTTCCTTGTAATCCATTGTATTTTCCCCTTTATTATGCGTATCTATTTACTATCAGTGGTCTTAATTTAACACTTTCCTGATTAAAATCAACACGTTCTGGTTGAATGCTAGGATTCTGCGCATTATAACCAGGCTGTGGTTGCCCATTTCTATATCCCCTCTGATTACTAAATGACATATATCTATCAGAAGTGTTTCTAGTTAAAGTCCATCCCTCAGTATATGGAATAAAATGTGGTGTTTGATAATCAGATAAAGTTGGCATTATAACCTCTCCTTGAGTTCCTTATACTCACATTCTAATTCTTTTTTCCGTTCATCAACATTTTCTTCGCTAGCTTTCATCCAACTCATTAGACTCATAACAAAATCTGGTATACCTTCACCAGACCATTCATATGATATTCTAACGCGCTCATTATCACTAACTTTAATACCTACGCTTGCGTATTTATAATCTCCACTCTTAGTGATGTCAGCGCCTACAATCTCTTCAGGTAAAAAACTTAATGTTATATCACTACTTTTTTTAGCCATTATAAAGCCTCCCTTGTTTTATATTATTTGTTACTAAAAGTGCTTCCACTGTATTTTCAGCTGCTTTGTAAAAATCATCTAATGTGCCATCGTTGTTTATTTCTATATCAAAATAAGATGAGTCCTTACAGTCCAACGCGGTTTCTGATTCATGACTCATTCCGTGTATAGTATCAGCTGATGAACGTAATAACCTTATTAATATACCATTTTTCTTTACATATTCGCACTCATTAATATGTCTAACATCAGTTATTATTATATTTTTATTATTACAATTTTTGATATTATTATCTAAAGCTCTTACCCAATAATTACTATCTATACTTCTATAAAATGACCCTACTTCTTGCATAATCTCACGTGGAGTCCAATACCAAGGTGGTAACCCTCTACCATCAGAGTATTCAACAGCAGCTCCTTGAGAAGAGCCTGGTTTCTTAAACACAGTAGACTCTTCTTTATTATCTCCCCATAATTGATCATACGTTAAATCAAACGAATCAGCACACATCTGTTTTAATATATTCGCAAATGCCATTTCATTAAAACCTAGATCATGTTTTTTAATAAATATATCTTTTAAATATTCCGCAAACGTATTTTTTCCTACCCGCGCTCTAGCTGCCAGTCCTATAATCATTTTAATACCCCCTTAATATCTTTTAAAGCTTTTTTTAATTCTGTGTCAAGTCTTTTGGATTCATTACTTATAACCTTAGACATTTTCTTTGCGGACTCTTCTATTCCTTTTACAATATTTCTACGTATAGGTATCAACTTAACAACGTATTCTTCACATTCTGATTCACATTCATATTTATTCTTATGAAATGACTTTATGTTACCGTCATCAGTAAATTCTACCCAGTATTTAAAAACTATACTTCTATTATCCACATCGATCTCTCAACACTATTTTTAATAGAATGTATATCTGTCTTAAGATTACGTATCTTTAGATATAAATCTTCAACATCTACACAAACAAAGCCTTGGGAGTATAACCTAGCATGCTCATTAGTATCACCTAATTTGCAAAAAAAATCTAGTTTATCTCCCATAACTTTTAATATATTTTCAGCGTCTGCTATACTAAATTCCTCTTCATTCAACTTGATTTTAGATATAGTCTTAGCTCTATCTATTATTATCATATATTTCTGACATTCTTTATATAAATTCTCAAGTTCCTTGATTTTATTTTTCAATAATTCCTTATTTAATTTAATATCAGCTCCATCATTAGCTACTGATATATTATTTATTCTTTTACATAAGTCATTTATTGATTCTATTATTAAGTCCTTTTCCTTAATAGCTTCTGCTAAATACACTTTTAATTTCTCCTTAAACCACTGCTTCTACATTATGAGCTTGAATACCCTTTTCTGTCTCAGTGATTTCAAATGTTACAGCTTGACCAGCTTTTAGTGTTTTATAACCTTCCATATCTATATATGAATAATGAACAAAATACTCAGTCTGCTCATCACCATCTTTAAATACAAACCCATATCCACGTTCCGCATTGAACCATTTAACAGTTCCAGTTACATTCGACATTCTTTTTTAATTCCTCCTAATAATTATTTTTTTTATATTTTGTGTTGTATTTGTATTATTATATTATTTATAAAGATTTTAACATAAAATATAAAAGTAATACAACATCTTTGGCTTATTTTACTACATAAGGCTAGCCATTTACATAACCTTAATAACCCGCATCCTTATCCTGTCCACTTTTTATAAACTAACCTTTTCCTAAAATATTTATATATATATTATAGAATATTTTTATCTATTTGCTAGATATTTTATAAACTATATCAAATATATACACATTTATTCATACCATTCAAGTTCTAAGTATGGTCTATTTGATGACCCATCCTCATATGTATGAACCAATCTTCGTTTAGATACAGTTGAACCATCCTCATCCATTAGTAACATTATTGCATTTCCACTTGACCAACCACCTCTATCTACAACTACCTGTAATTCATCTGCTAAATCTGGTGTATTATACCAAGTACCCTGTGTAAAAGTTTGAGGTTCCCATACTACACCACTAGTCATTGTTAAAGCTTCAGTAGTATCTACATCTGTTGGAGCTACAGCAGTATCTATATTATTGAACCCAACTTTTACTTTCACATACCCATCCCATTGTGTAGATGTATCAGATAACACATATAACACGGCTGATGTTATAGTAGCACCGTTAGGTATAGTTATATCAGGAAATCTAAAGAAAGCTCTACCACCATCACCAGACACAGAGCCAAATGTAGCAACATCACTATTATTATTAAAATACATAGCACCAACATTAGATATATGACCATCATCAGTACCAGCCGTTGATTTAAATGTACCAGAAACAGTAACATGTTCTATTACAGGTATAACATGACCATAACCAAGTGTATTACCATTATTCTGCATAGAAATAACAGTTTTAAGACCACTAGTAGTAGTCATCTCATAATATCCTGCAGATTTTTGTGCACTATCTTCTAATATCCAATCAGATTCATTAATAACCAGAACTATAGAATCAGTACTGGTCGTTCCAGAAATTTTATAGGTTGACATACTAAGATTCCTCCAAAGTGATATATGTTTTATTACATATAATACTTATTACAATACAGCCGCCATTAAACATCCGTTAGCAACAGCTGTCATTGGATCTTTGGCTAATCTAACTTCCTTAACATCAAATGCAAATTTCTTACCTACCATAGCATCCTCAAATTTATTAACAAATCCTCTAGCTATTGTTAATCCACCAGATACTACTATTGGTATTTCTTTTCTAAACGAAGGAAGTTTAGCTCTGTTTAATTCATATATAATATTATCTAATGCATAATTTATTAATACATTGTAATAAACAGTTATAGCCTCCTGTATCTTACCTTCAGGATTAAGAAGATCTATATTACCCTCTTCTTTTTCTATCTGAATCAAAGAAGCACGTTCATCCATAGCTTTACCAACTGACTGGTCTATCCAATCACCACCCCTGATTAATGAGAACTGAATTATAGGGTCACCTTCATAGCACACTGCGGTATTAACCATACCTGCACCAAAAGATAGACACATACCTGTCAAATTATCATCTAATAGTTCTGAAAATGCTATTGCAAATGCTTCGTTTATAGGTGTAGCTTCAAATCCCATTTCTTTAATATACGATTTCATCATTTCTGTATGAAAAAATATATCAAACTCGCCATCTACAGGCTCAGCTGGAACTGAAAATACTAAGTTACTGTCTCCATTACCATCACCTACTATACTTTTTATTATTAATTTAATCATTGGTAATGAATCTTTTTCTTTAGGTGATAACACACCTTTACTCATAGGACGTCTAGCGTCCACACTTCGTTCATTAGCCATAATTAAAGCATCTTCACCAACCACTATAAAATCACCAGATTCATCTATAATAAAATTAGCTTTTCTATTTTCTAATGCCATCCTAATACTTTTTTGGTTAACCTTAGATTTAGGTGTGATACGAAGAAAAGCATCTCGTTGTCGTTTATAAACTGTATTACCTTCCTCGTCCATAATTGCAGAAACTAACATATTAGTTCCTATATCTAATCCAACTCCACTCATAGTAAATCCTCCTTTACTCATTAATACTTATACTTGTAGGCTTAAACTTTTTATTATCTAATAAATTTTTAAGCTTTGCTACATCAGCTTTCATATCACGTCTAGAATCACCTTCTATAGACACATCGACATTTATATGAGAATCAAGTTCTGTAACAACTTCACTAATAGGATCTATAAATATTTTTTCGTCTATTACAGGTCTGTCATCATGGTAGTCGTATTGTGTTATTTTACCTGATTTTATTTTGTCTATAAGATCCATAATTTTTAATTTTAATTCGCCTACCTCGTCATTTTGATTTGATCTCAAATCAGAAATATCCCTATCTTTTTCTTCTATTTTTTTATCTTTAGTTATTATTTGCTCTTTTAACGTATTACATTCTTGCACATACTGGTCTACTTGTGTGTTGAGGCTCTTAATTTGACCCTTGGCTGCGTTTAATTGACTATTTAGACTACCAATACCACTTTCGTATCTTTGACGCACCTGTTGCGTCGTATGCTCGACCGCTTCTTTAATTTTTTGCTCAACCACATCAAAAGGTAAACCTAGTCCTTCAATATTTCTACTAGAATCTACCAAATCTTTTACTTCATTCATCTCTTTACGTATTTCTACTTTAAGTTCTTCTCGTGCTTCTTTGTTATTTAGTAAAACTTCTTTTAAAGCCTCCATATCAATCTTAGGCATATTAATAGAAGCAGAACCAACTCCCTGACGCCTCTGCATATCTCGTGGACCTCCTCTGCCTAATTGTTTAGTAGCCTTTGGTGGAAGTTCTTTTCTATATACTATTTGTTTATTATCAACCATGTAATTACTCCCTACTATATAATACTTCGTCAATTACTCCATATTTCTTAGCTTCTTCAGGACTTATGTAATAATCTCTTTCTAAATCCTTTTTTAATTTATTCATAGTCTTACCTGTGGTTTTTGATAATTCTGTAAGTAATATAAAATTCAATTTATTTACTTCATCCATTGTTCGTTTCATATCCTCTATATGACCTACAGCTCCACCAGAGATTTGGTGCATCATTATACGAGAATTTTTCAATGCAAAACGTTTACCTTTAGTACCCGCTGATAAAACAAAAGCAGCTGCACTAGCTGCCTGACCTACACAAATAGTAGATACATCAGGTTTTACATAATTCATAGCATCGTATATAGACAAACAAGCGGACACCTGACCGCCTGGACTATTAACATACACTGTTATATCTTTTTCGTTATTGTCTGATTCTAAAAATAGTAACTGAGCTACAACTGAATTTGCTAACGAAGATGTGAACTCTTCACCTATAAAAACTATCCTATCTTTCAACAACCTTGAATATAAATCATAAACTCTTTCACCATTACCTGACTCTTCAATAATATACGGAACTCCTGACATTTTTAATCCTCCTAAATCTTTTAATTATTTTAATTATAAAAGCGTTAGCTCATATATCTGTGTTTGTAAAACATGGACCATAATAATATTATAAATTTTATCGTTGAAAAGTTCATATCGTTTAATTATTATCCTACAAACTGTTTTACTGACCGAAAGTTAATACCAATTACTGTTGTCCTACAAACTATTTTTTAAAACTAATATTTTGTAGGGTTTCAAACGGTTTGATTCATCAAACCTTTGTACTATTCTATTACTTATTCTATTATACTATTCTGTAGCCCTATTTTTAGGGCATATACTAGCCCTATTTTTAGGGCATATACTAGCCCTATTTTTAGGGCATACTAACTACCTCATCTATGAAGTATCTATCTGTACCAAACTCAGTTAAACGACCTAGTAAATATATATTTTGTTTGTATTTTTTACCAACATTTACTCTATCGATACGTATCCATCTACGTTCAACTAGTTCGTTTACGTATCTATGTATTTTTGATCGATACCACCCTGTTTTATCCATTATTTGTGAATAACTCAGTGCACATACTAAATAACCATTATCATAATACTCTTGTTTGATTTTTTTCCATAAAGGTGTAGTCATTTTACCACGTATTAATTTACCCCTAAATAACAAATAAAGCATCATAGGACTACTTTCGTATTTATAAAAATTACTGTTATCAACTAAACCACCGGGTATCCATATTTTAAATCCATTATCTTTTAAAATTTCACATTTTGAATGATTATCTTTATTTATAGTGTTCCTGTAATCATCGATTACTTGCTCAGCCGATAAACCAAATTCATTTAACATTTAATTCTTCTCCTATCTAAGTATCTTTGTGTCTAAAAAATTGTACTAAACCATCGTCCTTTGATACATAATGAGTGCATTCTACTGTAGAATCTATATCTAGATCCATATCAGAGATTAGACACATATTCATAATAACTATATTTTCTTCACCCACTAGGCTATTACCATCATCGTCTATAAAATTCTCTGGGTGTAGTGGTATAAACACACGTCTAAACCTGTGTTGGCAGTTTTTACATAAACTTTTATTATCAGACATATTATATCCGCCGTTGTTTTAGTGATCGTACTACAGTATCCTCGTTTTTATATCCGTCTATTCTACCTTTAGCTTTAAGTCGTTTTATTTTAGCATTGATAGATTCACCATTACGCTGCTTACCCATTTTAGCAAACAATTCAATTAATTCCGATATTGTTTTAATTTTATAATTACTAATAAGTAATTTTTCCTCAGCTGGACTCCAACCCTTCCTTTGCATATACATCACCTCACATTAAAAATATATAATAAATTACAATACTTACTATTTATATTATAGTATATTTTACTAACTTTGCTAGTCTCCATATAGTTTGTTTTCAAGTTTAATTATTTTTTGTTTAATTATTCCTATTCTTTCTTTTAATAATTCATTATTTGGTTCACGTGATAACTCTTTGGTTAATAATAATTTGTGATCTCTTAAATCACTAAGTTGTTCTACATCCCATTTGCGTGATAAACCTTCTTGTTCTGTTTTTAATATCTTTTGTTGCATTTCAAATGTTTTTACTGATGATTCTTCAAATGATTTTTTCATTTCTTTAGCTGAGGCTGTGCTAAAATACCTATCTTCAAAAAATATAACACCACCACCTATAGTAGTTATTACAGCTGCTATAGCCACTAACATTTTTGATAAATTAGTTAGTTTATTAATGCCTTGCATACTTTTATCTATAAACATTTTAGTTACCTTTCAGAATGTATTTTAATATTTTAATAAATATTATATGCTTTATCCTAGTAAAAAAGCTCACCCCAACTAGTGGATATAACATAGATATGTTACCCATTATGTCTGAGATAAGCCCTTTTTTAGTTTGTTTAGGTTTAGACAGCTCTGATAGTTTCATTATTAGTCCTATACAATAAACATATATTGAAGTTGGCTGTATACCTATGCCATGTAATAATCTGGGAGAATAGGAGTCGAACCCGTATTGACTGGATCAGAACCAGCAGTCCTTCTATTGAACGA
>Ga0307379_10003487_pt1 | contig 22839 bp, 22 predicted proteins | sample UN2MG_FD_202237 | JGI IMG/M metagenome (GOLD analysis project Ga0307379, IMG submission 202237) | Soil microbial communities from Risofladan, Vaasa, Finland - UN-2 | ecosystem: Environmental > Terrestrial > Soil > Coastal area > Acid sulfate soil | place: Finland: Risofladan, Vaasa | collected... | reverse complement strand
CAGAAGATTATGGCGCGACTCATGGCCGGGCTGCGCCCAGTTCGACACCTCGTAGTTGGCAAGCCCCGCGCCGACCAGGAGATCATCGACGAGTTCGTACTTGTCGGCCTGATCATCGTCGTCGGGGTACCGGTCCGGCTGGGCGGCGAGCGGCGTACCCGCCTCGACGGTCAATCCGTAGGCCGAGACGTGTGGGGGGTCGAACGCCAGCGCCGACTCCACGGTCGTGCGCCAGTCGTCGACCGTCTCGCCCACGGCGCCGTAGATGAGGTCGAGATTGAACGACGGCATCGCCGCGGCCGTGATCGCATCGACCGCACGGGCCACGTTTTCGCGATCGTGTGTCCGGCCGAGGGCCACCAGTACGTGCGCCGACATCGACTGCACGCCCAAGCTCACTCGGTTGACCCCGGCGCCCCGGTAGGAGCGCAGCATGTCGACGGTCACGTCGTCGGGGTTGCACTCGACGGTGATCTCGGCGTCTCCCCGTGTCGGAATCGCCGCAATCACGGCTGCCAGAGCGTCGGGTGCGACGAGCGTCGGTGTTCCCCCGCCGACGAAGATCGTGGAGGCGGCGGGCATCCCCTCGGCCACCGCTCGGTCGATCTCGGTGCCCAGTGCTTGCAGATAGGCACCGATCAGATGACTTCGATCGGTCCACGTGGCGAACGCGCAGTACTCGCACTTCGACGCGCAGAACGGGATGTGGACGTACACGCCGAAGTTCTGCATGCGGTCGGCCATCGCTCCAGTCAACCCGGGCGAGGACGGTTCACCGTCGCGGACCGTCAGCCGGCCGGGACGAAGAGCAGGTCGAGCGCAGCGAGGCGCTCGGCTACCTGATCGACCGGCACGTCGAGCATCGCCGCAATCGAGCGGGTGTCGTCGCCGCGAACGGTGATGACGCGGCCGTTGAAGTCCTGTCGTTGCACCTGGATCAGCTTGAGGTAGCGGGCGAGCATTTCGAACGGCGAGCCCTTGAGTTGCACCAGCTTGGCGACGTCGATCGCCAGCTTCTTGTTGACCGGCGACGCAATGGCCGCGGCAGCCTCGGTGCCGGTGACCTCGCGGGGCAACAACTGCTCGACCGGGACCGCATAGAACTGCGACAGCCGATCGAGCCGGGGCACCGAGAGCGCCCGCTCGCCACGTTCGTAGGCACCGAGCACCGACGCCTTGAACTCCTGGTTCGACTGCGCCTCGACCTCCTGCAGCGACATCCGCTTCTGTTTGCGAATTACGCGCAGCCGCTCACCCACCTGCTGGCTGTAGGCCGAAGGAGCATCATCGTCGATCATCGTCATGTCAGTTCCCGCCTTGCTGTTCGTTTCATCGGTGGCGCCCGCCTGCCGATCCGGTCGTTACCCAGGGGTAACGACCGAAAGCATAGACCGTCAGCGTTCGAATGCCACGCAGAGTGCGGAAACCGCCACGGCGGCGGTCTCCGTGCGCAGGATCGTCGGACCCAAATCGATCCGATCCCGGGCGGCAGCGAGTTCCGCCTCGCCCCAACCGCCTTCAGGTCCGACGGCGACGGCGGTGTCGGCGGCAGTCAGCACCCGACCGCCGGGCTCGGCCACCACGTAGTCGCCGAGTACGTCGACTGCGGCGACCGGGGCGTCGATCACCAGGCGGAAAACCCGCCGACTCTGGCGGAGCGCCTCGTCTGCGACGCGTCGCAGCCGAGCGAGCTGGTGCTCGGCGCGATCGGGCTTCCAACGCACCACCGAACGGTCAGCGTGGAGCAACGCGAGGTGGTCGACACCGAGCTCGGTCACCTTCTGCACCATCCAGTCGAGGCGCTCACCCTTCGGCATGGCAGCCGCGACGCTGATCGTCCTCGTCGCGGTCGGCTCGACGACCACGGGCGAGGTCGTGTCGAGACGGAGCGCCGCTCCATCGAGCATCACCGTCGCAAGACACCATCGCCCCTCGCCATCGGTGACGCTGACGGCCTCGCCGTCACGCAGACGCAGCACCCGGCGGAGATGATGCTCGGTGTCGTCGTCGATCGAGATCAAGCCGCCGGCACCGAGCAGGTCGGCATCGACGAGGACATGTGCGCTCGTCGATCGCAGGGCGGATCGATCCGGGCTGACCATCAGCGCTCGTGCCTCAGGAGAACGCCGACTTGATCCGCGAGAACAGGCCTTCCTTGCCGTTGCCGACCGTTTCGCCGCGCCCTTCGGCGTAGCGGGTCAGCAAGTCGACCTCGTCATCGGTCAGCTTCGTGGGGATGTCGACACGAACACGAGCACGCAAGTCGCCGCGGCCGCGGCCACGCAGGTGAGGGACGCCGCGCTGGCGAAGCACGAACTCGCGGCCGGGTTGGGTGCCGGGTGGAACGATGAGGTGCTCGCTGCCATCGAGCGTCTCGAGATCGATCTGGGTACCAAGCGCGGCTTGGGCGATCGAGATCGGGACCTCGGTGACGAGATCGTGGTCGTCACGGACGAACCGCTCGTGCGGGGCGACACGCAAGTGGACGTACAGATCGCCCGCTCCCCCACCCCGCGGGCCGACAGCGCCGCGGCCGGAGAGACGCAGCGTCGAGCCGGAGTCGACACCAGCGGGCACGTCGACCTGATAGTTCTTGTCGGAGGTGACCCGGCCCTCGCCACGACACGTGGGGCACGGAGTGGTGACGATCTGGCCGAGCCCGCCACAGCGGCCGCACGGGCTGGCGGTGACCATCTGGCCGAGCAGGCTCTGGCGGACGCGTTGAACCTGGCCGCTGCCTCCACAGTCACTACAGGCAACGGGCTGGGTGCCTTCGCCCGCTCCCGAGCCGTCGCAGTCGCCGCATCGGGTGGGGAGTTTCAACGCAACGTCGATCTCGTCGCCGAACACCGCCTGTTCGAACGAGATGTCGGCGATCACTTCGAGGTCCTGGCCGCGAGGTGGCCCGGACGGCCCACGGGAACGTCCGCCGCCGAAAGGGCTCCCGCCTCCTCCGCCGAAGAACGTCTCGAAGATGTCGCCCAGGCCGCCGCCGAACAGGTCCTCGGCCGACGGACCTCCGCCGGCACCGCCGACGCCTTGCTCGCCATAACGGTCGTAGCGGGCGCGCTGCTGGTCGTCGGAAAGCACCTGGTAGGCCTGTGCCACCTTCTTGAACTGCTCGGCGGCCGACGCGTCATCGGGGTTCGCGTCGGGATGGAACTCGCGAGCGCGCTGGCGATACGCCTTCTTGATCTCGTCGGCCGTGGCGGCGCGCGACACACCGAGAAGTTCGTAGTAGTCAGCCATGGAAGGCCCCATCATGCCGTGATTTGGGCACTCGGACTCAGCCTTCTTCGATGCGGTGGCCGAGTTGCTCGCTCACGACTTCGACCGTTGCGAGCGCCTGCGGGTAGTTCATCCGGGTCGGCCCGAGCACCCCGACCGAGCCGAGATGTTCACCGTCGACGACCACCGGGGCGACCACCACCGAACACGCCGACAGCGGTTCGACGCCGTGCTCGACGCCGATCGCCACCGACATCCCGCGGTCGACGATGTCGCTCACCAGGGTGACGACCACGAACTGCTGCTCGAGCGTGGCCAGCACCGACCGGACCACTTCGACGGCGTCGAACGCATTCGCGACCGCTGCTGCTCCCCCAGTGAAAACCAGGTCGGGACTGGCGGTCGCATGCAGCGCATCGAACGCATCACGACACAACCGGTCGACGACGGCGTCGCCGGTATCGGTCAACGTGGTGACGGCGCCGAGGACGCGGCCGTCGAGCGCCGCCGACAGATGCGCGCCCGCAGCAGAGAGCTTGAGGTCGTCGTCGCCGTCGACGAGTTCGATCGGCACGTTCTCGACTGTTCCGTTGGCAAAGACGACGATCACCGTGGCGGCCGTCGACGAGAGCGACACGTACTGCACGCGGCGAACCGGAACCGCTTCGGCACGAGGGCCGACGACAACACCGGCGTTCTTCGTGAGCGCAGCGAGCAGATTCGACGTCTGGTGGAGCATTTCCTCGAGCCGTCCGTGTGCCGCGGAGAAGAACTCGCCGACCTGGCGGGTGGTCGCATTGTCGAGGCGGCCTGGCTGCGTGAGATGGTCGACGAAGTATCGGTACCCCTTGTCGGTCGGGATCCGCCCAGCCGAGGTGTGCGGTTGCACCAGGTAGCCCTCGTGTTCGAGGTGGGCCATCTCGTTGCGGACCGTGGCGGAGGACACCTTGACCGTCGGCGCCTCGGCGATGTGGCCCGAGCCGACGGGCTGAGCCGTGGCGATGTACTCCTGCACCACGGCGCTCAAGATGGCGGTCTTGCGGTCGTCCAACATCTGGCACTCCAGACTACAGACTGCCAGCCGGTCGTTCCCGCAGCCAGGCTCGGGAGCGCCGCGGTCAGCCGAGCGTCTTCAGGCGGCGGAGAGCTTCATCGCGTTCGGCCTTGTGATCGAGCATCGGCTCGACCGGCGTCGGCACCCAGCGAGCCACGTACGAGCCGTCGGGGTCGTACCGCTCCTGCTGTAGGTGCGGATTGAAGACCCGGAAATACGGTGCAGCGTCGGTGCCGGTCCCTGCGGCCCATTGCCAGCCGTGGTTGTTCGATGCGAGATCACCGTCGATCAGACGCTGCATGAACCACCGAGCACCCCACTGCCACGGCAGGTGGAGATCCTTCACCAGGAAGCTCGCCACGATCATGCGGACGCGATTGTGCATCCATCCGGTCGCCGCCAGCTGACGCATGCCGGCGTCGACGATTCCGAACCCCGTCTCCCCCACCGTCCACCGATCGAATCGTTTCCGAGCGGCCGCGTCGGTGTCGACCGGCATCGCATCCATCTTCGGGTTCAAGTTCTCCCACGCCGTTCGGGGTCGCTGGAACAACACGTCGGCGTAGAACTCACGCCACGCCAACTCGCTGGAGAACACGGTGTGGCCCTTGGGGCCGGCGCCCGACGCATCGAGGTCGGCAAGGAGTTGGCGGGGATGGATCGTTCCCCACTTCAGTGCCGGCGACAACGTGCTCGTGCCATCGACAGCCGGCAGGTCGCGGCGGTCGGGGTAGCCGTCGACGCCGGCCGGACAGAACGACGACCACAGCTCGTCGGCCGCGTCTTCGCCGGCCGGCGGGAGTTCGATGCCGGGATCGGGGCGACCGCCGAGTAGCTCCGACTCGATGCCCGCCGCATCGTGGTCTGCCCAGCGGAAGTCGTTGGCCGGAGCATCGACCGGGAGGTCCCATCCCACCCGACGCCACACCTTCGAGAACGGAGTGAACACCGCGTACGGGCTGCCGTCGTCCTTGGTCACCGTGCCCGGGCCGACCGCGTACGGCGACCCGACGCCCTTCAGATGACGGCCCGATTCACGCAATGCCGCGGCGGTCAACTCGTCGCGGCGTCGTCCATAGGGCGCGTAGTCCCGAGCGACGAACACCGCGTCGGCGCCGACCTCCGTCGCCAACTGCGCGACCACGTCGACCGGGTCGCCGTGGCGGATCACCAGCCCGGATCCGGACCGCTCTCGTATCGAGGCATCGAGCGACCGCAGACAGTCGTAGAGGTAGGCGAGCCGCGGGGCGCCGGACGTCGCAAACGCGGGGTCGACCACGAAGACCGGAACGACCTCCTGGCCGTCCGCGCCCGCCGCCAAGAGCGCGGGATTGTCGGTCAACCTGAGGTCGCGCCTGAACCAGATGATCGATCGGTTGGTCACGAGGCCCAGCGTGCTACCACCGATCGCCTCCGTCCACTCGGGACACGAATCAGCGGACCGTGTGAATGGACGATCAGGCCTTGCGAACGGTGTCGCCCGGGGCCACCGCTCCAGCGACCACGACGATCGCGCAGATGCCGCGGAGGCGCAGATCGCGGCGAGAGTTGACCCAGCGGGCAGCGTCGATGCCATATCGGTCGGCGAACTTCGCGCAACCGTTGTGCGGCTTCGTCGTCACCTCGATCATCGCCGTGCCGACGGCGATGCGTGTCCCAGCCGGGCAGTTCGCTTCGGACAGGTCGAAGTCGACGATCAGCTGGTCGCCGGCGAGCGGCCACCGTTGCCGGTCCGCTCCCGCAACGGCTTCGAGTGCTCGCGTCGACATCACGTTGAGTTCACCGAGCGGGTCGGCTGGGCCTCCGCCCGGCTTGGAGCTTCCGCGTTCCAGGTAGTTGTCGCCCACCAGGCCGACGCCAGGTCGCAGCTCGGCGGTCTCGAGCACGAATCGTTCTCCCGTCGCCGGCCGGGCCACCACCAGGTCGACCGTCCCGACGTCGGACGGTCCCGAAGCGACGTGGTCGATCAGCGCCTCGAGTTGTTCCGTGGTGGCACGCATCGCCCCAGTATCACCGTTCCTCCCGATCACCGATGAGCGAAGCGACCGCAGACGGCGATCTCGCTCATCGCGACACGTTCCTCCGCTGATCGTGTCTCCGTGACCAAGGGCCCGTGCGCGCGGCCGGGCGAAGGGAACATGATCGAATCGGAGCCCGGGTGCGCCGGGCGAGAGGAGGAGGTCGTGATGCGCGCCGTCGTCATCTACGAGTCGATGTTCGGGAACACCCATGCGGTCGCTGAGCACATCGCCGAAGGGATCGAAGCGGTCTTCGAGGCAACGGTGATCCCCGTGCACGACGCAACACCGGAACAGCTCGAAGCGGCCGATGTCGTGGTCGTGGGCGGACCGACGCATGTCCACGGCATGTCGAGCGAGCGCAGCCGAGCGGGTGCTGAAGACATGGCAGCCAAGGACGACGATCTCGAGTTGGACCCGGATGCGTACGGTGAGGGACTTCGCGACTGGTTCAACGGCCTGGCCGACACGTTTGGCGCAGACCGCCTCGCCGCTGCGTTCGACACACGTGTCCACGGTTCCAAGCTGCTCACCGGCCAGGCCTCGAAGGGAATCGCGAAGCGGCTCAGCTCACACGGGTTCGAACTCGTCGTCGACGCCGAGAGCTTCTTCGTCGACAGATCGAATCACCTCGAGGCCGGCGAGGTGGCTCGGGCGACCGCCTGGGGTCACCGCGTCGCCGAAGCAGTCCGCTCGGCAACCTGATCCGACGATCGCATCGCCCACGAGGGGCGGCCGAGCCACAACCGCTCGATCCGGTACAGCGGAGCGAAGGCGACCAGGAACAACGGGAACGGGAACCCGATCAGCATGAACGCGAGCACGCCGATGTGCATCAGCCACGCTGCGAGCACCCAGGTGGTCCGGAGCCGGCCACCCAGCAACGCAATGGGCGCAGCGAGTTCGATGACGATCGTGCCGGCGGCGACGAGCGGCCAGATCCCGTCGAGCCGAACGGCCCACCCTGCGAGCGGTGACGGTGAGCCACCGAGGAGGTCGAGGCGTGCTGCGGCATACGCGACGTGGTTGCGCAGCGTGTCGCCGAACACCCACTCGGGCCCGCCGTAGCGAAGTTTCGCCACACCGGCAATCACGTAGGTGATGACGAGCACGAGCGATGCCAGTGCGATCGGGAACCCGTACGCCGGCGACTCGAGTCCTGCGTCATCGCGAGCGCCGCGACCGCCGCGACCGCCGCGACGTCGAGCGTCCATCGACCACGAGTCGGCCGCCGGCGCCAACGAGATGATCAGGAGATACAGCACCATCAGATTCTCGAAGTGCAGGAGCTGCCCCCATGAACCTCGATAGGAGCCGAGCGCAAGCATCCCCAGTGCGAACATCGGGCCACTGAACCGAAACCGCCAGCCGAGCACGAAACCAGCGCCGGCAAGCGCCGTCACGGCAATGACGATGTCGACAACGGTGCTCGACACGGGGCGGGCGAGCAGCGCCGCAATGCCAACGCCGTCGAAGCCCGAGCGACGATCGCCGAGCTGCAGGAACACCGGGAGCCGAACGAGGAGGTAGACCACAGCGAACATGCCCGTGAGGACTCGCAGCATCGCCAATCGTTCGGGTGGCGCGACCGCATCGATGATCGGCACGCAGCGCGTCGGCTCGACATCGGCAATCATCGCTGCACCTCGCAAGCGGCGTGCACTGTCCGCGCGAGAACGCTCGGCGTTCCTTCGACCTGGGCGACAACGTCATGGCGTTCGGTGACCACCTCGATCGCCGCGGTCCGCGGTGGCAGACGGCCCCAGTCAGCGGCACGCGCTGCGATCTCATCGCATCGCTGTTGCGCACGACCGTCACGAATCGCATCGCGAAGCTCTCCAGCCACGATCAGCGGGTCGTCACTGTCACCGATCACCTCCAACGTGAGCGCGGTGGTCTCCCCGTTCGCATCGATCCCTTGGGCCGTGACGAACGTGACAACAGCGCCGCGAGAACGCGAGTACATCGGGTACGTCGACAACGGAAACCCGTCCTCGTTCAGCACCACCGGCGCGACGAGCACGCCGACGAAGGCTGCCGTGATCAGGACCCTCGCTCGACGACCCACAACTCCAGCATCGCGCCCCGCTCAGGCCGTGGGCGTGAGTTCGCGTGCGGCGGTGCGGTTTCCGGCTCGCCAGTACCTGGCTGCGACCGTGACGCACACCAAGCTGATCACGCTGCTGTACGCAAGCGCCCACTCCGGCGAGATGTTGTCGGCGATCAACCCGGTGATCGGGCCTCCGATCGGAGTCGAGCCAAGGAACGCGACCGCCTGCAACGCCAACAGGCGACTGCGCATGTCCGGTGGGCACTCTTGCTGGGTGATCGCGTTGGCGCCAGTGATGAACGCCGCACCACCGATCCCGAACGGCACGCACCACGCATAGGCAGCCCAGAGGTTCGGCGCCCAGGCGAGTCCGATACCTGCAAGCGCCATCACCACGATCGAGCCGAAGAACCATCGCATGGTGACGACGTGTTGTCGGGCGGTCAGTAGCGACCCGGTCAGCGACCCGACCGACATCACCGCGAGGATGAACCCATACGACTCCTCTCCGCCCCAACGAACGTCGGCAAGCTTCGGGAACACCGTTCCCTGGTTGAACGCCACCATCGAGACAATCACCAGCAGCGAGTAGATGATCAGCAGATCCCGTTGACGAACAACGAATGACAGGGCCTCACGGATCGGCTTACCTCCCTTCGGCCGTCGCTCGACCGGGAACATCTCATCGCGGCGGATCGCCATCAGCGAGAAGATGATCGCGAAGAACGTGACGCCGTTCAGGAGGAAGCACCAAGCGGTGCCGATGGTCGTGACGAGGACACCCGCCAGTGCCGGGCCGAAGATGCGCGATCCCGTCATCACCGCCGTGTTCAGCGACGTCGCGTTGGGGATGTCGACCGTCGGGACCAGTTCGGTGACCAACCCACGCCGGGCCGGATTGTCGAACGCGTTGACGATGCCGAGCACCAGCGACAACGCGTAGACGACCGGCAGGGTCGCCCAGCCGGCCAGGTCGATCGCGCCGAGCACCAACGCCTGTGCCGCCAACGCGCTCTGCGTCACGATCGCCATCGTGCGACGGTCGCGCCCATCTGCGATCACGCCGGCCCACGCGCCGAGCAGCAGCATCGGCAGCATCTGCAGTGCGAGCGTGACACCGACCGTCGTCGCCTCGCCGGTGAGCCGATAGACGAGCAACGACATCGCCGTCATCTGCAACCAGGTGCCGACGTTCGACACTGCCAGTCCGGAGAAGAACAACCGCGCGTTGTAGTAATTCAGCGAGCGGAAGGTCGACGACATCAGCCACCCATCGTTACCGCCCGAAGGAGCGCGCGCACGACCGAACGTTGCCGGTGCCGGTTCTCGTTGCGTCAGCGTGGTCGCTTCGTGTGGCAGCGACGACGGTGGGCCGGGAGCACCGACGCCTGCTGCGAGGAAACCCAGGCACTCGCCGAGCCGAACGACGCGACGGACGAGAACGTGGCCGCGCTCCCCACGATCGACAACTGCCCCGATCTGCCCGCCGGTCTGTTCGTCGCCGAGTGATCCGTTGCATCGCGGGTCTGACCCTGCGGTGATCAGTCGTCGAGTTTGAGGGCGTTGATGAAGACGTCGCCGGGCACTTCGACACGGCCGATCGACTTCATCTTCTTCTTGCCCTCCTTCTGCTTCTCGAGCAGTTTGCGCTTGCGGGTGATGTCACCGCCGTAACACTTGGCGAGCACGTCCTTACGCTTGGCCTTCACCGTCTCGCGAGCGATGACCTTGCCGCCGATCGCCGCCTGGATCGGGACGTCGAACATCTGCCGCGGGATCAGCTCCTTGAGCTTCTCGCACATCCGCGCCCCGTACTGGTAGGCGGAATCGCGGTGCACGATCGTGCTGAACGCATCTGCGGGCAGACCGTTGAGGAGCAGGTCGACCTTGACCAGCTGCGATGGCCGATAGCCGGAGAGCTCGTAGTCGAGGCTGGCGTACCCCTTCGTGCGCGACTTCATCTGGTCGAAGAAGTCGATGACCACCTCGGCGAGCGGGACCTCGTAGACGAGCTCGACCCGTTCCGGCGACAGGTAATCCATCTTCTTCATCTCGCCGCGTCGGCTCTGACACAGGTCCATCAGCGCGCCGGTGTAGTCGGTCGGGCTGATGATCGAGATCTTGAAGAACGGTTCCTCGATCGTGGCGATGCGCTGCGCCTCGGGCATGTCGGCCGGGTTGTCGACCAGCTCGATCGTGCCATCGGTGCGCGTCAGGCGGTACTCGACGCTGGGCGCCGTGGCGATCAGCGCCAGGCCGAATTCGCGCTCGAGGCGCTCCTTGACGATCTCCATGTGCAGCAGCCCGAGGAAGCCACAGCGGAAACCGAACCCGAGGGCACCCGACGACTCGGGCGTGTAGGTGATCGATGCGTCGTTGAGTTTGAGTTTCTCGAGCGACTCGCGCAGGTTCTCGAAGTCGTCGCCGTCGATCGGGAACAGCCCCGAGAACACCATCGGCTTGGGGTCGCGATAGCCGGGAAGCGCATCAGCGGAACCGCCCGAGGCGGTCGTGACTGTCTCGCCCGAGCGGGCATCGCCGACGTCCTTGATCCCGGCGATCAGGTAGCCGACCTCGCCCGGGCCGAGCTCCTTCACCGGTGTGGGGACCGGCTTTCGGACGCCGATCTCGATTGCCTCGTGGTTCGCGCCGGCCTGGATGAACGTGAGCTTCGAGCCCGAGTTCATCGTTCCCTGCATGATCCTGATGCTCGACACGACGCCGCGGTACTGGTCGAACTGCGAGTCGAAGATCAGGCCCTGCAGCGGTGCGTCGGCATCGCCGCTCGGGGCAGGGATGCGTTCGATCACGGCGTCGAGCAGATCGGGGACGCCGTCGCCCGTCTTGGCCGACATCCGGATGATCTCGTCGGCGGGGATCCCCAGGATCTTCTCGATCTCACCTGCGTAGCGATCGGGGTCGGCCGCCGGGAGGTCGATCTTGTTGAGTGCAGCGACGATCTCGAGGTCGTTCTCGAGCGCCAGGTAGCAGTTGGCCAGTGTCTGGGCCTCGATCCCCTGTGCTGCGTCGACGACGAGCACCACGCCCTCACAGGCAGCAAGGCTGCGGCTGACCTCGTAGCCGAAGTCGACGTGGCCGGGCGTGTCGATCAGGTGGAAGACATGGCCCTTCCAGTCGACCCGAACGTTCTGCGCCTTGATCGTGATGCCGCGCTCCCGCTCGAGGTCCATCGAGTCGAGATACTGCGAACGCATGTCACGGGCGTCGACCGCGCCGGTGATCTCGAGAATCCGATCGGACAGGGTCGACTTGCCGTGGTCGATGTGCGCGATGATCGAGAAGTTGCGGATGCGGGCCAGATCCATGTCCGAGCCAACGCTATCTGGGCACGTTGCCGCTCAGGAGGGCCTCCCGATAGAGTCCCATGGCTGTTCAGCGCGGGCACCGGGCCCCGCTGCGCAGACCAGTCGACGCAGTACACCGCACACACGCCAAGAGAGCAAGGTTCCACGGCCATGGCCAACATCAAGAGCCAGAAGAAGCGCAACATCACCAACGACAAGCGTCACGAGCGCAACAAGGCGGTGAAGGCGGAACTCAAGACTCGCACCAAGCGCGTCGAGAGCACGCTCGGCACCGACGACGGCGACGAGGCCGTCCGCGCCGCCGTGAAGCGCATCGACTCGGCCGCCTCCAAGGGCATCATCCACAAGAACGCCGCCGCTCGCAAGAAGAGCCGCATGATGAAGAAGGTCAACGCCGCCGGCTGACCTCACTCGATCCGGAAATCCGCCTGGATGTGCGCCCGAGCGCAACTTCCAGGCGTTTTTCGGTTTTTCGGGTCGTGGTGATGCTGTACGTTCCGGTGGAGCGGACGGCAGGGGAGCCAGATGACCAACACCACCGAAGTTGACTACCTGATCGTCGGAGCGGGGGCCGTCGGGATGGCGTTCGCCGACACCGTGCTGTCCGAGACCGACGCGACGATCGCCCTGGTCGACCGTCGGCATCGGCCGGGCGGCCATTGGAACGACGCTTATCCGTTCGTCCGCTTGCACCAGCCATCGAGTTTCTACGGGGTGAGCTCACGCCCGCTCGGTACGGGCGCCAAGGACGAGGTCGGACACAACCGCGACATGTTCGAGCTCGCATCGGGCCAGGAGGTGCTGAGCCACTTCGACCTGACGATGCAACAGCGGTTTCTTCCGTCCGGGCGAGTCCAGTGGTTCCCGATGAGCGAGGTGGTCGACGACGGCACCATCCGCTCGCTGATGTCCGGCGACGCCACGGAGGCCACCGCCCGCAAGATCGTCGACGCCACCTACTCCCAGATGCGCATCCCATCGGTCAACGCTCCGTCCTACGACGTCGACTCCGGCGTGACCTGCGTGCCGCCGAATGAACTGCCGACGAGCGGTGCGGGCCGCGCCCAGTACGTCGTCGTCGGTGCCGGCAAGACCGCAATGGACGCCTGCATCTGGCTCCTCGACAACGGCACGCACCCGAACCGCATCCGCTGGATCGTGCCGCGAGACTCGTGGCTGCTCGACCGACGCACATACCAACCGGGTGACGAGTACTTCGCCGCGGTCTGCAAGGGCATCGCCGATCAGGTCGAGGCAGTCGCCATCGCCCAAACCGTCGACGACATCCTGTTGGGCCTCGAGGAGCGCGAGTTCCTGACCCGCATCGACACCTCGGTCACTCCTGAGGCCTACCACTGCGCAGTCATCAGCCCTGGCGAGATCGAACAACTGCGACTGATCACCGACGTGGTGCGACTCGGCCGGGTCACGCGACTCACGACCGACGAGATCGTGCTCGAGCACGGCACGGTGGCCACCACGGCAGATGCGCTGTACATCGACTGCTCATCGCAGGGCATTCCCCGGCGGCCGTCCACACCGATCTTCGACGGCGACCACATCACACCGCAGTGGATCCGCACGTGCCAACCGACGTTCAGCGCGGCGTTCGTTGCGCACGTCGAGGCGAGCTACGACGACGACGATGTGAAGAACGAGCTCTGCCGACCGATCGAGCCGCCCGAAGTGCCGCTGGACTACGTGCGCATGTTCCAGCAGGAGCTCGCCACGCGAACGACCTGGGATCGCCACCCCGAGATCCGCACGTGGCTGGAGACCTGCCGGCTCGATCCCTTCTCGTCGGTTGCGAAGCGGCGGATCGGCGTCGACACCGAAGCGACGGAACACCTCGGCCGGTACCTGACGAACTACGCCCCCGCCGTCGAGAGGCTCGACGAACTCCTCGGTCCTCACTGACCTGACGTCAGCGGCGGAGCTTGGAGAGGCGGGCGACGAGCACTTCCATCACCAGCTCGGGTTCGAGATCCTTGTCGCCGCGAAGGTCGAGATCGGCCTGGGCGAGCAACTCGATCGCCCGTTTGGTCGAGGCTGGTCCGAGACGCCGATAGTTGGCGAGCGCCTTCTTCGCCGGATACGGCGACTTGATGCCGGTGGCCGCCATGGCATCTTGTTCACTGCGGGCGTCAGCACCGTCGAGCTTGGCAACGTTCGCGTAGTGGCTGTGCAAGATCGCCATGATCTGCAAGGGGTGCCGACCGCCGGCGTGCATCATCCGCCCGAGCAACGTCAGGGCCTTGGTGGTGTCACCGGCATCGATCGCATCGGTGAAGTCCCACGGCGGCACTCCCCCGGCGTCGCCGAGGAACGGCTCGATCTCGGCGAACGTGAGCACGTCGCCGGCGCCGTAGGTACTGGTGAGCGTGGCGAGGATGCCGTCGAGGCGCCCCGCGTCCTCGCCGAGCCAACCAGCGAGTTGGGCTGCCGCGTCGGGTCTGATGCGCAGCCCCGCCTCCTTGATGTGCTCGGAGATCCACTCCTGGCGGTCCTTCGGCCGCGACGGCGGCGACGTGTTGCTGACCGTCCCGATCGCCTTGACGGCGTCGCCGAGCTTCTTCGGAACGCTCCCGCTGTTGATGACGATCACCAGATCGGATGAGTCGAGCGGATCTGCGAGATAGCCGAGCAGCGGCGCCAGGTCGTCAGCAGTGAACCGATCGACGCCACGAGCGACGACCACTCGCTTGTCGGTCAGGAACGACGGGGTCTGGGCGGCGTCGACGACCAACCGGAGCTCGTACTCGTCTCCATCGAATTCGTCGACCATCATCGCCCGGTCGCCGTCACCGACGAGCTCGTCGACGAGTTCGTGCACTGCTGAGCGCAGCACCGACTCGTCGTTGCCGCTGAGGAGATGGGTTGCCATGGAGACCTCGATTCTTATCGCGTCTCGACGGGACCGCGACAAACCACCCAACACGTGACGATCGCAATCACCGCCCAGCCGACCCATGACCACGGCGGGTCGGGTTCGAGCCGAGCGCCCACGCCCGCGACGGTGTCGACCCAGCGGGTTCCGACGCGAGCGGGGAACATCGCAGCGGGGGCCAGCGCCGGGATCGCGCCCACGACGAGGCCGGCCGGCAACCCGTAGAGCATCACGAACCCTGCGACCGGAACGGCGAGCACGTTGGCGACAACGCTGACCAGCGGCAGCCGGCCGAACACCAGGACGCTCGGAAGTACGACGCCGAGCTGCGCTCCCAGTGTGATTCCGAGTGGGAGGGCGAGCGGCCCGAACACCGAGAGGCGGCACGCAAGCCACGGACCGACCGTGCAGACGCCGGCGGTCGCTCCGACCGACAGCCAGAACCCGATCGACCAGGCCAACAACGGGTCGAGCAGGACGAGCGCGATGACCGCCAGCGCCAAGATCCTCACGGGGCTTCGCTCGCGCCCGGTCGCGTAGGCAGTCGCCGACAGCCCCGCCATCACCCCGGCGCGGAGGATCGACGGCTCGAAGCGAGTGAGCGCCACGAACCACGCGATCAGGGCAACGGTCAGTGCCCACCGAGGCAACGGCCGCATCCGCACCAGCAGCGGCCCGCACGCCGCCAGCACAAACGCCACGTTCTGGCCGGATACCGCGGTCAAGTGCGACAATCCGCTCGCACGGAATCGCTCGATCATGTCGCGTGGCTGGTCGCGATCGTCGCCGATCACGAGACCGCGATAGAGCGCGCCGTACGGGTCAGGGAGCGCCTCGGCCGCACGTTCGATCGTGGCTCGGATGCGGTTCGACGCGCGGGCGAGTGGTCCGCCGGCATCGACGTCGCTCGCCCATGCGAGATCGAACTCGCCGACCACGTGCTGCCATGCCACTCGTTGTGCTCGTTCGGGCTCGAGCGGCGTGCGTTCCCCCATCACCATGATCCGCTCGCCGCCACGCCACGACTGGATGCGTTGCTGCTGGGCCCGTCCGCGCGACCAGATCTCGAAGCGCTCGTGATCGACCTCGACGATCACGCGCGTGCTCGTCGAGTACGGCTGCGGGTCGTCGATCAGCCGTACCCACCCCGCGTACGGGCCGAGCACGTCGGGGACGAGACCGGACCATTCGTGCTGCGACCGCACAGCCCCGCCGACTGCCAGCAGTACCGCCACCAGCACCATCGGCGGTGAACGCGCCGGCAGTGCGGCGACGCCTCCCACGACCAGCGCCAGCATCACCGCAGTCACCGGCGAGCCGACTCGGACGGACACGACGACCACGACGGCGAGCGCTACGACCGCAGCGTCGGTGACCGTTGGCACGGCCAGGCCGGGTCGCCGCCCCGAGCGGGCCTCGGTGCCATAACCTCGGGGGTTCGTGACCTCGTTCACCCCGGTTCCCCCCGGCGCCCGCCCAGCGCCGTCTCAGCCACCGCCCGGCGCCCCGCTCGTCGAGGGGCCGCGGTGGTATCGGTCGCGTCTGCGCACGTGGGGGCCGTGCGCAGCGCTGATCGTGCCGTCGATCGTCGGCGCCATCGCCTTCCTCTCGCTGCGGTTGTTCGACACTGCGTGGAGCGGCGCTGTCGGGCTGATCGGCGGGGTCTTCGCGGCCCCGGCGCTGCTGGCTGCGGGCGCACCATTCGGCGATCGTGGGTTGTATCCGATTGCGGTCGCCGCGTCGGGGGTGATGTGGCTGCTCATCGGGTTCCTCGCTGCCCGGCGCGCCACCCGGAACCCAATGGCGACCTGGTCGGATTTCTGGCGTCACTACGCGTGGATGTGCGCGGGGGTGTGGGTCGGCGCCGGCACAGCGCTGGTCGTCGCCGCGCTGTCGATCTCCGACTCACTCGTCTGATCGCTGCCCTCACGTCGTCACCAAGTCGCGCAGCGCTTCGAGCTTCGCAGGCCCGATTCCGGGAACACGGTCGAGGTCATCGACGTCGACGAACGGCCCGTTGCGCACGCGTTCGGCAACGATCGCTGTTGCCGTCGCCGGGCCGACGCCCGGGAGCGCGTCGAGTTGGTCGGCTGTCGCCTCGTTGACGTCGATCGATCCGCCGAAGGTCTGCCCGGCCGGAGCGGCCGCCGGGACGGTGAGCGACGGCGGCACCTCTTCGCCAGTCGCCGGCACGTAGACCTTCACACCGTCGGCGACCTCGGCGGCGAGATTCAGGGCATTCCAGTCGGCGGCATCGGTCGGACCGCCTGCAGCCACGACGGCATCGCGGACGCGCGCACCAGCCGACAGTTCGTAGACACCCGGCGCGACCACCGCTCCGGCAATGTGGACCAGCACGACAGGCGGCATCGTCGAAGCAGGAGCATCGAGCGGATCCGTGCGATCGGCCGCGACGCTGGTTGATGATGCCCGCGGGAGCGATGCCTCGGTTGCCGGCGGCGGTGTGCGCACCAACCACACGGCGCCAGCGCACACGATGAGCGTCGCGACCGAGGTGGCGACGAGTCGTCCGATCCCGAACCAGTCGACCCAAGCACGGGCGCGTGCAGCGAGCGACCGAGGCGGCGTCGGCCTCGACAATGGTTCCAACGATCGACCTCCTCGAACCGGCGCAGACCACGCAGATGCCTCAGGGGGAGTCGGTCGTGCTGAACCTACGGTCGGCCCGCCGCAGGTCCGCCCGCATCGCCGATGAGATGAGCGAAACCGCCGTATGCGGTCGCTTCGCTCATCGCGGACTGACTGGATGGGTCAGCGAGGAGCCCCAGAGGAGGCCGCGCGCCAGAATGCGCGATAGCTCGGGTACTCGATGGCCTCGGTGACCCATCCCGATCGCACCAGTTCGCCGTGCAGACGGGGCAGGTTGCGCCATGGCACCCCCATGTCGACATGGTGAGCGAGGTGCCAGCCGGTGTTGTAGGGAACCATCCAGTACCGGGCGATGCGGCTCTGGCGGATCACATGCGTCGTGAGGCGCCGGTCGCGCGAGCGGACCATGCCGCCGTGCTCGGCGATCGAGCGGAGCCGGTTCGACACCTTCCACAGCGTCGACCACGACAGGATCCACACGACGTAGGCGAGCGGACGCATGAATGCGATCGACGCGCCGAGCATCACGACGTGGACCCCGATGATGCACCTGGCCTCGGCCTGGCCACGACGCAACGAGAAGAACAGCCCGCGGAAGTTCTTGTAGGCGCTGTTTCCACGGGCATCTCGACGCAACTTGCGACGCCACGAGTCGCGTGGGATCGGATACCCGGCGTAGAGCGCGAGATCCGGCTCGTCCGGGCCCATCTCGTCGCGATGATGCGCGAAGTGGACTCGTCGGTACGCCAACATCGCCTGGTAGGTCGGATAGCCGAGCAGCCATCGGCCGACGCCGTCGTTCATCCGCCGGTTCGTGAACAGCAACCGGTGCGCAGCCTCGTGAGCGAGGATGTTCAAGCACACGTGACCACGTGCCATCAGCACGAACGCCAACAGGTACGACCACCACGTGTTGATCCACGCCGCAGCGATCACGACACCGAACGACTGGAACAATGCTGACAGCACGGTGATCGCGTTGCGGCTGTTGGACACGTGGCGGAGTTCGCCACGCAGCGGTGGCCGCGGCTTGGCTCGCTCGTTGAGGCGATCGGTCGGCAGGACCTCGGGGAGCACCGACGGATCAGGCACCATCGACCCCGCGACCAGCGGAACCACCTGGTCCGAAGCGTGCACGATCGACGTCATGTTCAAATGTTACACTCTTCGTTCGTGGCGAACACCATGCGTGCCAACCCGACTGTTCCGGCGTCGGTCCTCGACCCGCTGAACGCGCGCTCGATCGTGTTGTCGGTGCTCCTGGGCTCACACCCACCACAGATGCCCGTGGGCCGCATTCTCGATTTCACGTCGCTGTTCGATCTCGCCGACGGCACGGTGCGAACTGCACTCTCACGGATGGTCGCCGTCGGCGATCTCGTCAACGACGACGGGGTCTATCGCCTCGCGGGTCGCCTCGTCGAACGCCAGATGCAACAAGATGCCGGGCGTCGAGACCCACCGCCCGGGTGGGACGGAACTTGGTGGTCGGTTGCGGTGGTGTCCGAACGTCGCACGATGGCCGAGCGTCGCGACTTCCGCTCTCGCGCCATCGGCTCACGGCTGGGTGAACTCCGCCCCGACCTGTGGCTTCGTCCGGCGAACACCGCGATCGCCACCGACCTCCCCGATGCCCTGATCACCCGGGGACCGGTGGTCGCCGGCGACGAGATCGACCTCGTTGCCCGGCTCTGGGATCTCGGCGAACTCCGGAGCCGAGCCGACCTCCATCGCCGAGGGCTCGACCATGCCGCCGCTCGGTTGGACTCCGACACCGACCGCGCGCTTGCGGACACGTTCGTCGCGCTTGCCGCGACGCAACAGTTCCTCCGCGTCGAACCGCAGCTTCCGGTCGAACTCGCCCCAGACGCCACGGCAACGAACGTGCGGTCGCGCTACGCCGACGTGGTCGGCGAGTTCCAGGCGCGGCTGGCCGCGTTCTTCGGGCACGGCGCGCCCGAGCGGGTCAGTACAGCCGCGATGTGAGTTGCCGGCGATACTCGGCCGTACGAGGGTCGCTCGGACCCATCAACTCGAGCAGATCGACGTATTGCTGGCGGGCGTCGTCGTCGTCCTTGACCTGGTCGAGCAACGCCGTCAGCTGCGCGTCGAAGTCGTCGTCGGGGGGCTCGCCCACCCGAGCGAGGGCGGCAACGTGGCGGGTGCGATCCGATTCGGGGATCCTGCCCAGCAGCGCGAGCGCTTCTTCGTTGTTCCCGTCGGCGATCAGCAGCTCGGCGAGCGCAACGATTGCGTCCTCGTTCGCCGGCTCCATCGACAGCGCGAGACGCAGGCTCGCCTCATCGCCGGCCTCGAGGAGCTCTTTGACCGCTACCTGCTCGTCCGTCGGCTGGAGCGCGTCGACGAAGCGCTGCACCTCGTGCTCGGGATAGGCACCGATGAACCCGTCGACGACCTCGCCGCCCTTGAGGGCGTAGACGGCCGGAATCGACTGAGCCTGGAATGCCTGCGCGATCCCCGGATTCTCGTCGACGTTGACCTTGGCGAGCACGACCTTGCCATCGGTCGCGTCGATGACGGTCTCGATGATCGGGCCGAGTGTCTTGCATGGACCACACCACGGCGCCCAGAGGTCGACGACAACCGCCACCTCCTGGGACTTTTCGATGACCTCGGTCTGGAACGTGGCGTCGGTGACGTCGATGGCTGCCATGGCCTCAACGATACCGGCCGTGCATGATGGCGACCGGGAGCAACCACGTGACTACCCTCGGAACGCACATGACTGGATGCGTGACCACATGAACGAGATACCGGGAATCGACATCGAGCCGGTCACGTCATGGCTCGAGGCCAACGTGGACGGCGCGGTCGGCCCGTTCCGATTCGACGTGATCGCCGGCGGGCATTCGAACCTCACGTTCGCCGTCACCGGGGCGAGTGGCCCCAAGCTGGTGCTGCGCCGACCGCCACTCGGCCATGTGCTCGCAAGCGCCCACGACATGGGCCGCGAGCACCGGATCCTGTCGGCGCTGCAGGGCACCGCTGTGCCCGTGCCGCCAGTTGAAGGATTCTGCGACGACCTCGCCGTCAATGGCGCGCCTTTCTACGTGATGCGCTTCGTCGACGGCCACGTGCTGCGCGATCGCGAGACCGCCGAGCGCACGCTCTCCGAAGCGGCACGGTCGAATGCCAGCCGGTCGATCGTCGACACGATGGCCGCAATCCACGCCGTCGACCTCGCCTCGGTCGGGCTCGACCAACTCGGACGTCACGAGGGCTACATCGAACGCCAGCTCAAGCGCTGGTATGGGCAGTGGAACCAGGGCAAGACCCGCGAGCTGGCTGCGGTCGACCGCGTCTACGAAGGGCTGCTGTCGCGCATCCCCGAACAGGGACCTGCCACATTGGTCCACGGCGACTACCGCCTCGACAACTCCATGGTCGACAGCGACGGCAATGTCATCGCCGTGCTCGACTGGGAGATCTGCACGCTCGGCGACCCGCTCGCCGACGTCGGGCTGCTCCAGGTGTACTGGAACGGCCCGAATGATGCCGCCGGCGCATGGAGCGGCACGTCGACGTCGGCGCCCGGGTTCTGGGATCGACGTCCGCTCGCCGAGCGCTACGCCGAGGTGTCGGGCCGCGACATCTCGCAGCTCGACTTCTACGTGGCGTTCGCGTTCTGGAAGCTCGCATGCATCATCGAAGGCGTGTACTCGCGGTACCTCGGCGGTGCGCTCGGCGATCGTCCGCCCGAGGAACTCGCTCCGTTCAAGCTCCAAGTCGAGCAAGCCGCCGCATCGGCCGAGAAGTACCTGGAGTCGTTGGCGTGATCGACCCACAGGGAGCGTACGAATGGCTGGTCGACGAGCCGATGCTCCACGAACCGGTGCTGGTCGTGATGCTCACCGGATGGATCGACGCTGCCGGCGCCGCCGAGGCTGCAGCGCAGGCGTTGTCGCAGGAGTGCGAGACCAGCCCCATTCTGCGGTTCGACGACGACACCTTCATCGACTTCCGCGCGCGCCGCCCCCTGATGGAGCTGCGCGACGGCGTCAACACCGACCTGATCTGGTCGACGATCGAGCTGCGCGCCGGTCGCTCGTCTTCAGGGCGCGATGTGCTCGTGCTGAGCGGACCCGAGCCCGACATGGCGTGGCATCACTTCGCCCGGGCGATCAGCGACATCTCGGTCGAACTCGGCGTCACCAAGATGTTGTCGTTCGGCGCGTATCCGTTCGCTGCGCCGCACACCCGGACGCCCCGCCTGTCGTGTACGTCCCCGTCGACCGAAGTGCTCGCCAACGTGACCTTTGCGCGCAGTTCGGTCGACGTGCCCGCGGGCATGGCTGCCGCACTCGAACACGCGCTCCACGCCCGGAGAATCCCCACCCTCGGCATCTGGGTCCAAGTGCCGCATTACGTCGCGGCCATGCCATATCCGGCGGCCTCGGTCGCGCTGCTCGACGGACTGACCGAGGTGACCGGCATCGAGGTGAGCGCCACCGATCTGCGCGCCGCCGTCGGTCCGCAACGCGACCGCATCGACGCGTCGATCGACGGCAACTCCGAGCATCTCGGCATGTTGCGCCAGCTCGAGGAGCTCTACGACGCGTCCATCGAAGGTGACGCCACGCCGGGGCCGGCGATGGAGCTTCGCTCCGGCGACGAACTCGCCGACGAGATCCAGGCCTTCCTCCGCGACCAGGACTGAACTCCCCGACCCGCGGCAAGCGAGCCAGTTCACCCGGCCGCACCGGCCGGTTCCGGTCGGGAGCGCACGACGTCGAGCGGGCTACGGTCGGCGCCATGAAAGTTGACGGCAACATCGGAATGGACCTGCGCAGCGTCGCTCAGAACGCCCAGGAGGTCGAGGCGGCCGGATACTCGGGAGCGTGGACGGCGGAGACGTCGCACGACCCGTTCCTCCCCTTGCTCCTGGCAGCCGAGCACACGGAGCGATTGGAGATCGGCACCTCGATCGCGGTGGCGTTTGCTCGCAGCCCGATGACGCTCGCCAATACCGCGTGGGACCTCCAGGCCTACTCACAAGGCCGCTTCATCTTGGGCCTGGGCAGCCAGATCAAGCCGCACATCACCAAACGGTTCTCGATGGAGTGGAGCCATCCTGCGGCTCGCATGCGCGAGATGGTGCTCGCGATGCGGGCGATCTGGAATACGTGGCTGACCGGCGAGAAGCTCGACTTCCGCGGCGACTTCTACACCCACACTCTGATGACGCCGTTCTTCACTCCCTCGGCGTCCGACCTCGACGGCTTCGGACCGCCGAAGGTGTTCCTCGCCGGCGTCGGCGAGCTGATGACCGAGGTCGCTGGTGAGGTCTGCGACGGCTTCCTCTGCCACGGCTTCACGACCGAGAAATACCTGCGCGAGGTGACCATCCCTGCGCTCGAGCGGGGCCGGGCGAAGGTCGGCAAGACGATGGAGGGCTTCGAAATCATGGGCCCGTCCTTCGTCGTGACCGGCAACAACGACGAGGAGCTCGAAGCCGCCGCGACCGGCACACGTCAGCAGATCGCGTTTTACGGCTCGACGCCGGCGTACCGCAACGTGCTGGAGATCCATGGCTGGGGCGGCCTCCAGGACGAACTGAACGCGCTGTCGAAGCAGGGCGAGTGGGCGAAGATGGGCACCCTCATCGATGACGAGATCCTCAACGCGTTCGCCATCGTGGGTTCGCC
>Ga0307379_10003484_pt1 | contig 22861 bp, 16 predicted proteins | sample UN2MG_FD_202237 | JGI IMG/M metagenome (GOLD analysis project Ga0307379, IMG submission 202237) | Soil microbial communities from Risofladan, Vaasa, Finland - UN-2 | ecosystem: Environmental > Terrestrial > Soil > Coastal area > Acid sulfate soil | place: Finland: Risofladan, Vaasa | collected... | reverse complement strand
TTGCCGGGCCGCCAAGAAACATCAGGTTTTACTTGGCGATCCTTGGCGCTCTTGGCGTCTTGGCGGTTTTCTTACGGCCTATTTTGGACAAGAGTGAACCAGATCATAACTTTTTCTTAATCCGTGTTTATCAGTGTTCATCTGTGGTTGTGTTGTTTTACTGAAAGGAGGTCGAGATGAGCAAAGGCGAGTTCGCGGTCATCGGCACGGGCGAGGTCCCGTGCGGGAATTTTCCGGAGCGGACCGAGTTCGAGACCGCCTACCGGGTTTGCAAGCTGGCGATCGAGGACGCGGGGATCAATAAGAACGAGATCGGGGCGGTGCTGTGCGCGCAGCACATCATGGGGAACGAGTACAACACGGAGGCGGTGTTCGGCCGCCTCCCGGAGGCCATCGGGGCGCGGGGATGCAAGATCACGTGCATGACCAGCTCGGGCGGGGCCTCGAGCTTCTCCATCCGCAAGACCGCCGAGGGCATCCTTCACTCCGGGGAGACAGACACGGTGCTGGTGGTCCATGCCCAGCGCTTCTCGCAGTTCACCATGAACGAGATGGCCCAGTACTTCGCCATCGCCGGCTCGGACGAGGAGTGGGACGTGCCCTACGGCATGACCTACAACTCGCTGGCGGCCATGGTCACTCAAGCATATATGAACGCCACCGGCTCCACCCGCGAACAGGTGGCGGCGGTGGCCGTGGCCTGCCGCAAGTGGGCCATGCTCCAGCCCAATGCCATGTTCAACAAGAAAGAGATCACCGTTGAAAAAGTTCTCTCCACCAAGATGGTGGCTTGGCCGCTCACCAGCCTCATGTGCAACGTGCTCGCCGACGGCGGGTCAGCCTACATCATGACCACGGCGGAGAAGGCCCGGAAGGTCTGCAAGAAACCGGTCTATTTCCTTTCCGACGCCTCCGACTATTCCCACCGCTCCATCACCAGCGCCAAGGTCAGCGGTTTCGAGTCCCTGGCCCAATACTTGAAGCCCCTCGCGGACAAGGCCTATGAGCGGGCGGGGCTCGGGCCGGACGACATGGATATCTTCGAGATCTACGGCTCCTACCCCGGCATCCACCTCATCATCATGGACGCGCTCGGGTTTGTTGAGCCGGGCAAGTCGGGCGCGCTGGTGGAGGCCGGAGAAACCGGCCCGGGCGGGAAGTATCCGTGCACGACCAACGGCGAAGCCCTGTCCTTTGGACACACTGGAACCGGGGTGGGCTTCGGGCTGTTTGTCGAGGCCTGCCGCCAGCTCATGGGCAAGGCCGGCAAGGCCCAGGTGCCGAACGCCCGCTTCATCATCGAGAACACCGGCGGCGGCGCGTTCATGGACTGCCATTTCACGGTCCTGGGGAATGAGGTCCCTTAAGTATTTTTCTCGCACCGAGGCACAGAGATCACGGAGCTAAGAAGAGGAGAGATCAAATGGGAATTAAAGAATTATTAAATCTGTCGGACGAGGAAGTGAAAAAGCCCATGCCCAAGCCGTCGAAATGGTCAAAGCCTTTCTGGGACGCGGCCAAACAGCACCGGCTCGTGCTCAAGCGCTGCAAGGACTGCGGCCGTATTGACCATCCGCCTTACCTCTACTGCACCAACTGCCAGAGCGATAATAGCGAATGGGTGGCGGCTCAAGGAAAGGCCAAGCTTTACGCCTATGCCATCAATGAGTACATGGTGCCCTTCCCGTTCTGGGACGACATGCCTTATGTAGTGGCGATGGTGGACCTGCCGGAAGGCGTACGCATGATCTCCAACATCATCGAGTGCGACAAGGACAAGCTTAAAAACGGCATGGAGCTGGAGGTGGTGTTTGACGACGTATCGCCGGAGTTCACGCTGCCCAAGTGGAGGCCGGCGGGAAGAAAGTAGCCAGTAGCAAGCAGCCAGTAGCCAGGGGAAGAATGGAGAAGGGAGACAGACTGCGGCGGGCCGATCCGTGGAGACAGACTTTCGAGCTTCGGCGAGAGAACCCGGGCCGGGAAATAACCGACCACTTGCCCGCGCTGGAGATTGATCCGGCGGCGCTCGACGCCTATTCCGAGGCGGATCCGCTGCCGGAGCTGCCGGGCGCGATGAAGAACAAGCTCATGCTGATCGCCAGGCTGGAGGCGCCGAAGTGGGCGAAGCGCGGCAAGCTCGGCGATTATGGATGGGGCGCGGGCCGGAGCATTTTGCGCATGGACCTGGGGCAGACGTTATTCGAGAGAAAGGTCGCCCCTCAAAAGGCCCCGGACCTGAACCAGCTCAAGCGGGAGATCAGGGAATTCGCGAAAAGCGTGGGCTACGGCCTTTGCGGATTCACCCGCATTGATCGGCGGTTTATCGCCGAGGGGCGGGACGACAAGTTTCCCTACGACGCGGCCGTGGTCCTGGGCATGGAGATGGACCGGGGCCTGCTGGAGGAGGTCCCCTTTCCCGGACGCCGGCTCTTTGACTTCGAGGTCTACGTGGAGAGCGGACGGCGGGTGTTCGAGGTGGCCAGGTTCATAAGGTCGCGCGGATACCGCTGTCACGCGCGCGTGCCCTTTGACGGCTGGGTCAAGTACCCGCCGCACGCCATCATGGCCGGGCTGGGCGAGCTGGGAGCGCAGGGCGTGGTCATCACCAAAGAGTACGGGCCGCGGCAGCGCTGGACCATGATCAGCGTGGACGCGGACCTGGACCCGGACGAGCCGGTGGACCTCGGGATGGCCGAATATTGCGACCAATGCATGATCTGCGTCAACGCCTGTCCGGGCCGGGCCATCACCCGCGAGCGCATCTGGTGGAGAGGGGTGTTGAAGCGGAAAAACAACGACGCGCGCTGCTTCCCGATCTTCAGGAAGTACGAGGGTTGCGGCATTTGTTTAAAGGTCTGCCCCATCAACCGCCACGGCTACGAGGCGTGCATGGAGGCGTATCAAAAGGACGGGACGGTGCTGGGCAAGCAAGGTCCGGGCGCGGCCGAATTCGGCGGCCCGGAGGGAGCGGGAGAAAGGAGAACGGAATGAGCGGCGAATACCAAACCCTGCTTTATGAGGTCTCGGGTCCGGAAAACAGCGTCTGCACCATCACCCTGAACCGGCCGGAACAACGGAACGCCATCAACCGGGAGATGGCCGCGGAGATGCTGGACGCCTTCCGGCGGGTGCGCGACGAGCCGGGCGTCAAGGTGGTGGTGTTCACGGGCGCGGGCAAGTCCTTCTGCTCGGGCGGAGACCTCTCGGTCCTGCCCACGTTCAACCACCAGACCGTCATGGACTGGCTCGCCCGCACCGGCTACGACATCATCCACAACATCACCGAGAGCGAGAAGATCGTGGTGGCCAAGGTCAAGGGCCACTGCCTGGCCGGCGGGCTCGAGCTGGCCCTGGCCTGCGACCTGATCTACGCCAGCGAGAAGACCAAATTCGGCGTCACCGAGATCACCATGGGCATCCTGCCCGGCTGGGGCGGCACCGCGCGCCTGGCCCGGACCATGCCCATCTTCCGCGCCCGCGAGATCCTGCTCACCGGACGCAAGGACTACACGGCCCGCGACGTCTACGACATGGGACTGCTGACCCGGGTCTTTACCGAGGACGAGTTCGACCGAAAGGTGGATGAAGTGGTGAAGGACCTGGCCCTGAAGTCCGCGGACGCGCTGCGCATGGGCAAGAGCGTGATCAACCGGTCGTTCGAGGGGATCAACTGGGACGCGGCCATGACCCTGGAACGCAACGCCATCATGTGGCTCTTCTACTCGGACTATGCCACCAACCTGCGCAAATTCGCGCTGGCCGCCCTGGAGCAAAAGAAAAAAACGTGACCGCGACCCAAGGCGTCCGCGCTAAGAGGAGGGACCCATGGATTTTTCATTGACCGAGACCCAGTTGCTGCTCAAGGACCAGATGGAGAGGTTCTGCAAGAAGGAGCTGAATTACGAGTACGTCAAGTGGATGGATGAGAACGTGGACTTTCCGCCCGACGAGCTGTGGAAAAAATTCATCGCCCTCGGGATCTTCAGCGGGCCGGTGGCCGAGGAGTACGGCGGCCAGGGGCTCGGACAGGTGGACGCCATGGTGGGTTTCGAGCAGATCTGCAAATGCTCTTTGTCCGTGGCCAACGCCATCGGCGCCACCATCGGCTTCGGGGTCCGCTTCATTTCCGAGCTGGGGACCAAGGAACAGAAGGAATTTTTTCTTCCCCGGCTGGGCGAGGGCAAGCTGAAATTCTGCATGGCGCTGACCGAGCCCGCGGGCGGCACGGACATCCTGGGCGCCATTTCCTCGTTTGCCGAGGACAAGGGAGACCGCTGGGTCTTGAACGGCCAGAAGATGTTCATCACCGGCGCGCACGTGGCCGACTACATGGTGGTGATCGCCAAGACCGAGAGAGACGCGAAGCCTTCCAAGTCGCTGAGCATTTTTCTGGTGGACGCCAAGAGCGCGGGGATCAAGACCACCAAGGTCCCCAAAATCAGCTTTCATCATTGCGATTCGGTCGGGATTTTTTTCGAGGACGTCGAAATTCCTCAGGAAAACATCCTGGGCCGGCGCGGCGCGGGGTGGTATGACATGCTGACCGTGCTCAACCCGGAGCGCATCGGAGTGGCCATGATGGGGGTCGGGATCATCGCCGCGATCTATGAATATGTTTTCAAGTACGTCCAGGAGCGGCAGGCGTTCGGCGGACCCATCAGCCGCTTCCAGATCCTGCAGCATTACCTGGCCGACATGTACTGCAACCTGGAGAACTCCAGGAACCTGACCTACAAGACCGCCTGGCTTTGCGATCACGGCAAGCCGTATCACCTGGAAGCCACCATGGCCAAGCTGGTGGCGGCGCAGGGCGCCATGCACGCGGCGGTGCACGGCGCGGAGATCATGGGCGGCTACGGCATCTGCAAGGAATACCCGATCCAGATGTACGCCCGCGACGCCTTCCAGATCCAGTTTTCGCCGATCTCGAACGAGATGAGCAAGAACATGCTCATGCAGTTCCAGGGCCTGCCCAAGTCCTGGGCCTAGCCGCGCCGCGGGCGCAAGGAAAGGAGCACCCCATGAGCTATGATAAACTCTTCGAGCCGATTCAAATCGGCGACTGCGAGCTCAAGAACCGCGTCGCCATGTCGCCCATGAACATGACCTATTCCGCGCCCTTCGGGTACATGAGCCTGCAAAGCCTGGCCTGGTACGCCACCCGGGCCAAGGGCGGCTTCGGCCTCATCATCACCGAGTGCGTGGTGGTCAACCCCCACCGCTGGCGCGGATGCGACGCCCTTAACCCCGCCCTCTTCACCGACGTGCGCCAGGCCCGGCATTTGAGCGAGCTCGTGAACCTGATCCACACTTATGACCGCACCCGGATTTTCATCCAGTTGAGTCCCGGGTGGGGGCGGCAGGGACACCCCAACCTCGACCAGCCCGACGTGCCCAGCGCCGCGCCCTCGCCCGTGCCCATGCGCACCGACGTCAGGAACCTCAACAAGGGCTGGGAGCGGCAGGTGAAGAGAGTGGCGCCCGAGATCGTGGCCCTGGTCGGCGGCGACTTCGACAAAATCAGGGCGATGAGCGACGACCAGTACGCGCTCCTGGAAAAGGTCATCATCGAGGCGCTCGCGAAAAAGGCGCCGGAGCTTTTGCACGTGGTGGTGGGGGAGACCCCGCGCGAGCTCCGCCGGGACGAGATCGTGGACCTGGAGGACCGCATGGCCGCGCAGGCCGAGGCGTCCTTCAAGCTCGGGTTCGACGGCGTCGAAATCCACAGCCCCCACGGGTACCTCATCCACCAGTTCCTGTCGCCCCGCATGAACCTCCGCCATGACGAGTACGGCGGGTCCCTGGAAAACCGCGGCCGGTTCCTCGTCAACATCATCAAGAAAATCCGGGCCCGGGTCGGGCCGGACAAGCCGGTGGGGGCCCGCTTCTCCGGCGACGAGAAGGTTCCCGGCGGCCTCTCCCGCGACGAGGCCAGGCAGTTCGTCGCGATGGCGGCGGCGGCCGGGATGAACTACGTCAACATCTCCCAGGGATGCTACGAGAACCCGGGCGCCTTCGCGCCCGACGGGGAGGACGAGTTCACCCAGTACGGGCCCGGGTTCAAGCAAGCGGGCGGGGTGCCCGTGGTCACGCCCGGCTTTATCCATCCCGAGACCGCCAACGAGGCCGTGCAGGCGGGCTCTACCGATGTCATCTCGCTCGGCCGGCAGGCCATCGCCGATCCTTACTGGCCGGCCAAGACCCAGGCCGGGCGCGAGAAGGACATCGTGAAATGCACAAGATGCAACCAGTGTTACATGAACCTCTTCGAGCCAAGATGGATCACCTGCAAGGCCAACCCCACCGCCGGGTTCGAGAAGTTCTATCCCGAACTGTGGATCAGGAACTCGCCCCATGAAAAGAAAGCCCAGAAGTTCATGGCCAAGGCCAAGGGCCTGATCTGACGGCCCCGCAAGAGAGGATTGACCGATGATAATGCTCGACGACATCCCGAGAAAGCACGCCAAGCTCGACCCGGAGTTCGAGTGCCTGGTGTTCGAGGAGCACCGCCTCACCTGGCGCCGGCTCGATGAGCGGGTGGACCGCCTGGCCAACGGCCTCATCGCCCTGGGGATCAAGCCCGGCGAGCACCTGGCCATCCTGGCCCAGAACAGCCACCGCTTCATGGAGTATTATTACGCGTGCGCCCGGGCGGGGATCGTGGCGGTCCCTCTCAACTGGCGGCTTGCGCCTGACGAGCTGCATTACATTTTGGACCATTCCGAGGCCGTGGCTCTGCTCACGGGCGCGGAGTATATCGAAACGGCCAAGACGCTTCGGCCGAAGCTCCCGCGCCTCCGGCATTACCTCTCCCTGGACGGTCCGGTTGAGGGCATGCGGGATTACGAGGCGCTCCTGGCCTCTGCTTCGCCCTCGCCCCATTACGGTCCGCGCGACGAGAACGCCATGTTCATCCTGATGTACACCGGCGGCACCACCGGCCTGCCCAAGGGCGTGATGCTGTCGAACCGCAACGTGCTGACCGCGGCGCTGGGCTGCCTTTTCACCATGCGGATTACCAAGGACGACAGCACCATCGCCATCCTGCCGCTGTTCCACATCGCCTTCTGGCCCGTTACCGTGGTGCACTTCATGGGCTCGAAGGCGGTGATCAGCAAGAAATTCGACCTGGCCTACGTGCTCGAAACCATCCAGAATGAACGCTGCACCCACGTCAACATGGTCCCCACCATCGCCGGCTTCCTGCTCATGTTCCCGGACCTCGACCAGTACGACCTCACCAGCCTGCGCGCCATCACCTATGCCGGCTCGCCCATGCCCTTCGAGCTCCTGATGAAGCTCAAGGAGAAATTCCCCGACCTCGACCTCGGCCAGGGCTACGGGCTTACCGAGGCCGCGCCCACCGTGGCCATCCTCGACCAGTTCGACCACCGGCGCATCGAGACCGAGCTCGGCCGGCGGCGGCTGGCCAGCGCCGGCCGCGAGTGCCTGGTCACCGAGGTCCGGGTGATGAACGAGGAAGGCGGCCAGGTGAAGCCGGGAGCGATCGGAGAAATCTGCGCCCGGGGCGCCAACGTCATGCTGGGCTACTGGAAGAACCCGGAGCTTACCGCCGAGACCTTAAAAGACGGCTGGCTGCACACCGGCGACATGGCCACGATTGACGAGGACGGCTATATCTACATTGTGGACCGCAAGAACGACATGATTATTTCCGGGGGCGAGAACGTGTATCCGCGCGAGGTGGAGGACGTGATCTACAAGCATCCGGCCGTGATGGAGGCCGCGGTGGTGGGAGTGCCCGATCCCACCTGGGGCGAGGCGGTGAAGGCCGTGGTCGTGCTCAAGCCCGGACAGAGCGCCACCGAGGAAGAGATCATCGCGCTGTGCAAGCAGCACCTGGCCGGCTATAAAAAACCCAAGAGCGTCGAGTTCGCGTCGAGCCTGCCCAAGACGGCCATCGGCAAGATCCTGCGCCGCGAGGTCAAGGCGCCGTATTGGATCGGCAAAAGCAAGAGAGTATGAGCATGAAATCGGCCGAGCGCATACAGGCTGTCGTGGACTTGGAACGGCCCGACCGGGTCGCGCTGGCCCCGCTTATTGACCACTTCGCGGCCACTTATGCGGGCTGTACCAATGCCGATCTCATGACCGACGGTGAAACGCGCATCCAGGCCGTGCTCAAGACCATGCGCGAGCTGGGGCCCTGGGACATGACCTTTATCGCGGACACCGCCAACGCCTTCCTTTTGAAGATCGGGGTCCTGGCCCGGCTCCGCCTTCCCGGCCGCGAGCTGCCGGCGAACGAGGTCCACCAGTTCGTGGAAAGCGAGTTCCTGAAACCCGAGGATTACGACCGCCTCATCAAGCACGGCTTCTTCCGGTTCATGATGGCGGCGGCGGGCAGGAACCATCCGGAGCTGGCATTCGGCAAGGGCATTCCCCGCACCATCTACTCCCTGTTCGAGATGCGCCGGCACCGCAAAATGGTGGAGCGGGCGGGCGCGGTCATGGCCGCGGGCTTCATTCATCCGGGTCCGCTGTTCGAGGCGTTTTCCTTCGGACGCGGCCTGGGACCGATCAGCCTGGACCTCTATGACCGGCCCGACAAGCTCAAGGCCGCGAGCAAGGCCTGGGCCAAGGCCTCCACCCGCATGGCCATCGCCTGCGCCCGGTTCATCGGCGCGCCGCGCATCTTCATCGGCCTCTCCCGCTCGTCTCCGGCCACCATCTCGCCCCGCCACTTCGAGGAGTTCGTCATGCCCGAGCTCGAGTACATGGTGAACACCATTATTGACGAGGGCATGACCCCGCTGTTGCACTGCGACACCGATTGGAGCAAAGGCTATAATCTGTTCCGGAGACTCCCGGCCAAGAAGTGCATCCTCGAGCTCGACGGCTTCTCCGACATCTTCAAGGCCAAGGAGGCGCTGGGCGATCATATGTGTATCATGGGCGACGTGCCGGCGTACCTGCTGGCCTTCGGGAAAAGGGACGAGGTGCTGGCCTACTGCAAGCGCTTGATTGAAGAGGTCGGCAAGGGAGGCGGCTTTATTTTGTCGTCGGGCTGTTCCATCCCGGCCAACGCCCGGCCGGAGAACGTCAAGGCCATGGCCTATGCGGTGGAGGAGTGGGGATGGTATTAAGGGACAAGTCCGTGGCTGACCGCCGCGTCGTCCGCTCCGCGTGCCGCATGTGTCACGGCGTGTGCCAGGTGCTGGTGCACCTGGAAGGGGACCGGGTGGTCAAGGTGGCCGGCGATCCGGCGAGCCCCACCAGCAAGGGTTACATCTGCCCCAAGGGCGCGGCCTCGGTCGAGCTGCTTTACCACCCGGACCGGCTCCGCTATCCGCTTCAGCGCGCGGGCGAGCGCGGCCAGAACAAGTGGAAGCGCATTTCCTGGGACCAGGCGCTCTCTGAAATGGCGGAGAGGTTGGGCCGGATCAAGGACGAGAGCGGGGCCGAATACGTCGGGATGATGCAGGGCACCGGCCGGCCCTATACCGGGTTCACCACCCGCTTTGCCAACGCCTTCGGCACTCCCAATTTCACGGGCGTGGCCCACGTCTGCTATTTCCCGAGATGGATCGCCAGCCTGGGCACGGTGGGCCAACTGCCTATCGCCGACGTTTACGGCTTCGGCGGCCGGATGCCGGAATGCGTCGTGCTCTGGGGCTGCAACGTCACCCAGACGGGCGCTTCCGACGGCATGTGCGGAGGCATGGTCCAGCGCGCCCTCGACCAGGCCAGGAAAGTGATCGTGATAGACCCGCGCCGGACCGGGCCGGCCAAGCGCGCCGACCACTGGCTCCGGCTCCGGCCCGGCACCGACGGCGCGCTCGCCATCGCCATGCTTCACGTGATCGTCGGCGAGAATCTTTACGACCGCGAGTTCGTGGAGAAATACACCAGCGGCTTTGACAAGCTCGCCGAGCACGTAAAGCCGTTCACGCCGGAGTGGGCCGCGGCCATCACGCGGCTTACGGCCGATGAGATCCGGGCCGCGGCCCGCACTTACGCCGCGGCGCGGCCGGCCTGCATCCAGTGGGGCAACGCCCTGGACATGAGCGCGTCCAATTACCAGACCGCGCGCGCCATCCTCATTATGAGCGGCATCTGCGGCAACATTGACGCGCCCGGCGGCGACGCGCTGTGGGTGGGGCCGGCGGGCGTCAAGCAGCGCTCCATCTTCCGCAACCTGGAGGTGGCCGGTCTGCAATTCCTTCCGCCCGAGAAGGCGGCGAAGAGACTCGACGGCGGCAAGTACCCGCTGTGCCCGGCCGTGCATCCGCCCGCGTTCTGGCGCTCGATCGTGACCGGCGACCCCTACCGCCTCCGGGCCTTCTGGGTGGTGGGATCGAATCCGCTCACCACCATGACCAACACCGCCGACGTGGAGGCCGGGCTCAAGCTCCTCGAATACACCGTGGTTACGGACCTGTTCCTGACCCCGACCGCGCAGCTCGCCGACCTGGTCCTGCCCGCGGCCTCATGGCTGGAGCAGGACGAGATAGTCAACATCCATAAAATCTGGTGCGTGCTGGCCCGAAAAAAAGTCGCCCAAATCGGCGAGACCAGGGACGACCGCGAGATCATCATCGAGCTCGCGCGAAGGCTGGGACTCACCGCGGCCTTTCCCTGGAAGGACTACCGCGAGTACCTGGAGTGGGTATTGGAGGATTCGGGCCTCGCCTTCGAGGAATTCTGCGAGCGCGGCATCCTGGCCGGTGAGCAGCGTTATTACAAATACAAGAATTCCGGCTTCGAGACGCCTTCCGGCAAGCTCGAGATTTACAACGGCCTGCTCAGCATGCTCGGCCGCGAGCCGCTGCCGGTTTACCGCGAGCCGCCGCTGACGCCGGTGTCCGCGCCCGAGCTGGCAAAAGAGTATCCGTTGATCCTCACCACCGGCGCGAAGGTCCGGGCGTTCTTTCACTCGGAGGGCCGCCAGCTCGAGTCATTGCGCAAGACCAATCCCGATCCGCTGGTCGAGATCCATCCCGACACCGCGCAGCCGCTCAATATTTCCGACGGCGACTGGGTCTGCATCGAGACGCCGCACGGCAAGATCAAGATGCGCGCCCGCCTCACCGACATCGTGGCGCCGGACGTGGTCTCGGCCCAGCACGCCTGGTGGTTCCCGGAGCAGGACCCCCCCGAGTACGGCTACAAGCAATCCACGGTGAACCTGCTCTTCGGACCCATGGCCTACGACCCCGACACCGGCTCCGAGTCGCTGCGCAGCGCCTTGTGCAAGGTGTACCCGGCAAAGGGAGGCCGCTGATGAAGCTCCGGTCAATCGGGATCGCGGTCCTGGCATACGCCCTTGCCGCGGCCTCCGCGCTCCTGGCGGCTTCCAACCCGCAGGACCGCGAGGGCCTGTTTGCCGAGACCGCGGTCATCATCGTTGGCGCCCAGGCGCCGGCCCTGAATGGAGCGGACATATCCGCCTTGAGTCTGGCCGCGTCCCACGACGGCAGGCTTACCGCCATCCCCATGCAGGTGGACGAGGTCAGGGACGGCGAGCACGTGTTCGCGTGGGTGAGCCCCAAGGGCCGGGAAAAGGGCCTGCACGATAGGGACGTGGACAACGGCCGGCTCGACGCCGATGACGAGATCGTGTTCATGGCCCGGGACCTGGGCCCGCGCGCGGAGCCGGTCCAGGAAACCGGCGCGGCCAAGGCCGTCGAGCTATCCGTGACCGATCCCGCCTCCGGCCGGACCGCTTACGCTTACCTCCTGCTCAACTCCAAGCTGCCCCGCTGCCAGCACGATTATGTCAAGATGGACATCTCCGGGGAAAGGCTCCACATCGAGACCGAACGCTACCAGTTCTCGCAACAGGCGGACCTGGGCTATTTTGATGAGCTTCGGGTCCGGACCGCGAACGGAAATTTCACCCCCGACCTGGTGGTCCGGAACCAGACGCCGGGCGTGCTCAAGGTCAAGGTCATCGGTCTCACCGGCGAGGTGGACTTTTACGATCTCATCCGGGGCGAGACCATCGCCACCAAGGACGGGCCGGTGCGCGCGCTGTGGCGGGCCGCCGGCGGCGCCGACTTCGGCGTGTTCCGGATCAAGGGCCAAGGCGGGACCGAGCAGCACTATTACTTTAACCGCATGGACCAGCCGGTGATGATGGACATCCCCTTCGACTTCAACTCCGTCCTCTCTTCGTTCGTGATCCGCGGGACCGTGGTGCTGGACCCCAAGGTCCTGCCCCTCACCTACTACGATGTTTCCCATCGCCAAGGCGTTATCCTGGACGGGGTCCCGGATTCCCCGGACGGGCCCTTGATCGGCCGCGACGCCCGCGACTGGTGCGTGGGCAGCGGACGCGGCATGAGCGTGTATTACATCGTGCACTTTCCCGACGAATGGAAGAAAACTCTTAAACAAGTGTCCTTTGTGGACGACGGTCCCGGCCGCTCCGAAGGAGGTTCGCAGTTCGGCGATATGGTTGACCTCCTCACCAGGGGACTGCACCAATACATGGTCCGCTTCTATATCGTGCCGCATGAGTTTAAATGGGGCGATGAGAAAAATATCGAGGACATGGCGGGAGACAAGCTTCAGGTGTCATGCGCTGAAGTGCCTTGAACGAAAAGCTGGCAACCATCTCCGATGAAAAGATTATTAACAAGGATATTCAGGATTTCCAGGATAATTTCCGGTTTCCTTGATCCTGAACATCCTGAATATCCTTGTTAAAAATTCTTGGCGGGGTTATTAAACCGCCTCTAGTGGCCGGGGCTCGCGCCCGATTTACAAGGAGGAATTAAAATGGCGATGGAATTTGAAAAGGACGACTATTTCAAGATTGACCCCGAGGCCCATCTCATCGGCGACATGGGACCCATCAACCATTTTCCCGGCGTCCAGATGTGGTGGCGCGCCATCGCCAGCATCACCCGGCCGCTGATCATGGGATCGCCGCCGGAAAGTCTGGCCATGCTGGAGCCGCGCGAGATGGTCAAGAACCACGATCCCGCAAACCTCCTCTGGTCCATGGACCGGTACGGCGTGGACGTGGCCTGCCTTTTGCCCGAGTCCATGATGGACACCACCGGCTACACCTCCCGCTGGGTCAGCAACGGCGAGATGGCCAAGGTGGTCGAGTCCAATCCCTCGCGCTTCATGTATCAGCCCAACGTCTCGCCCATCAAGCACAAGGGCCTGGACAACACCATCTGGGAGCTCGAGTACTGGGTCAAGGAAAAGGGCGCCAGGATTTTCAAGTTCTACCCGCCGGAGGACACTTTCATCAACGATCCCGACCTCTGGCCCTTTTATAAAAAGGCCGAGGAGCTGGGCATCGTGCTCGACATCCACACCGGCTTCTGCTGGGTCCCGCCCGGAAAGTCAAAGCACGCGCTGCCCATCCTGCTCGACGACGTGGCCCGCGATTTCCCCGATCTCAAAATCGTCGCCTTCCACATGGGCTACCCTTATTGCGACGACCTCAACATGGTCGCCATGGGTCATCCCAACGTCCACGTCTGCCTCTCGCTCCTCTGCCCCTGGGCCGTCTCCGCGCCCCGCAAGTTCGCCAAGATCATCGGCGAGGCCCTGCGCTGGGTCGGACCCGACAAGATCATCTGGGGCACGGATTACGCCGGCTTCTCCGCCCAGATCGGCGCCGCGGTCAAGGGCCTCCGCGATTTCCAGATCCCCGAGGACATGCGCTCGGGCTACGGCTTCCCCCTCATCACCGGCGAGGACCGCCGCAAAATCTTCGGCCAAAACCTGGCCCGCCTCATGGGCATCGAGACCAAACGAAGGGTCTGAACTCCGCCCCCCTCGCTCCCGCAAATGCCGGAAGCCGGGTAGAAGACGTTCGGGAACGCGGAACCCGGAACGCGGAACGGGGAAGAAGCAATGGTGCGCGCGATGAATTTTTGAGCATTGACCATTGGCCGCAATTCCAGGCCACGGAAGCCTTTCCCCCGAAAATATTTTGCCCGGCTCAACACGGCCTGCAATAAAATCGAGTAGTTGCCGATCCGAGGCCCAATTTCTGTGGCCCAGAGTCCGGGCCGCGAAACCCCTTTCGTGGCCCAACTCCCGGCCTCCCGCGGCCCAATGTCCAGGCCACCCGCGGCCCAACATACAGGCCGCGAAAAGGCCTCCGTGTCCCAGCGTCCAGGCCACGGAAGGTCGCGCCAAAATCCCCGCTTTTGACCCCATTGTTGAACACGGCTCTCCACTTTTTTTTGATACTTCAAGAATAATAAACAAGGATGTCAAGGATTTTAAGGATAAATTCCAAAATCCTCTTATCCTGTTCATCCTGTATATCCCTGTTAACCCTCTTCAACCCCAAACCCCAAACCTTTCTTCCCCTCCCCTCTTAAACCACAAACCCCAAACCTCAAACCTCAAACCTTTTAAATTGCCCTCCTACTATTCGCAAAATGGTCGCACCAAAATGGAAAAAAAGTAATGCTGGGGGAGAGAATTGAACCACAAAGACTCAAAGGTTTTAAAGGAAAACAAGAAGTTCTTTTATTCTTCGTGTTCTTTGTGACTTAGTGGTAAAATTTTCCGGAGAGAATTGAACCACAAACCACAAACCTCAAACCACAAACCTTCTTTTGACCCCAAACCTCAAACCTTTCTTCTCCCTCCGTTCCCTTGGTGGTTACGTTCTCTTTCGCGCAAGTCCCAGAGCTCGCCGCCCCGGTAACGGGACCAGAACGACCAGGAGAAAAAATAACGGTTGACATTGGATGCGGATATAATATGATGAGCAAGGAAATGATGCCAAAATATCTGAAAACCGATGAGCGAGGGCAAGGCAATGGCGAAGATTGAAGGGGCGCTGGGGGCGTTGTCAAGAGCCAGGCTGCTGGAGCTGGCCAGGGAGATGGGGATCACCGGGCTCACGGCCAGGCAGAAGGACGAGATCATCGCGGCGCTGGCCGGGGCCAAGGGAGTGAAGCCGATTGACTTGCTGGCGACGCTCGGCCGCAACGAATTGAAGGACATCTGCCGCAATTTGGGACTGGACGACTCCGGCAAGGAGAAGGCCGCGATCATCGCCAGGATCATGGGAGCGGAGACGATTTTTGATTACCACGAAGACACGAAGAACACGAAGAAGAAAGAAAATCAGGGGCCGGATGACGCGGGAAAAGCTAAAAAGAAGAGCATCGAGCAGTACGAGCACAGGGACAAGCAGAGGTTGAATAATCCGCCGGTCGGACTGGTGGACGCGGGATCGGACCAGGACGAGGGCAAGAAGGAATACGCCTTTGACCCGCACCTGGACCCGCAACTGGTGTGGGCCGGAAAGGCCGAGCGCATGAGCTTTACGGTGCCCACCGTGTCGCTCCACGTCCACGAGCGCATTGACCCCAAAACCATCATCGAGGCCGTAAGGAAAAAGAACGGGTCGCCGCAGGGATCGTTCTTTTCCATGTGGGACGAGAACCCGCCGCTCCGCGAGGCCATCGAGTTCTATCAGCACCCCCACGGCTGGTCCAACCGCCTCATCGCCGGAGACTCCCTCCAGGTCATGAACTCGCTCCTGGAAAAAGAAGGCATGGCCGGAAAGGTCCAGATGATCTACCTCGACCCGCCCTACGGAATCAAGTACGGCTCCAACTTCCAGCCCTTTGTCAACAAAAGAGACGTCAAAGACGGCAAGGACGACGACCTCACCCAGGAACCCGAGCAAATCAGGGCGTTCCGCGACACCTGGGAACTAGGCATCCACTCGTACCTCTCCTATCTCCGCGACCGACTCCGCCTCGCCCGAGAACTACTCACCGAATCAGGAAGCATCCTTTTACAAATAAATTCTGAAAATAGCAGCATGGTGTCTTGTATTTTGGATGAAATATTTGGCTGCAACAATTTTATTGCCAATATAATTTTTCGCAAAAAAAGTCTGCCTTTAGGAGCAAAGCATCTTGAGACGATGCACGACCATATACTTTTTTACGCAAAAGACAAACAAAGCCTGAAGTATAGACATTTGTACGAACTAAACGATGTTTCGCAAATTTCTTCTCATGGCCCTTATGCGCTTTTCCCAGACGGCTCATGGGAGAAAATATCTCATTCTGAGTTTAAAAGCGAAAGCCATCCTAAAGATACAAAATATTATAGATTGTTTTCGTTAATAGCTCCTTCATACAGTTCAACAACTGACTTTCAGTTCGAATTTGAAGGAAAGCTATATTCACCGCCCAGCAAGGGTTCTTGGGTAGTTGATTTGCCAAAACTTCAATTGTTAGCTTCAAAACAACGTCTTCAGCCAGAAGGGAAAAGCCTGAGCTATAGGCTTTTTTATGATGACTTCCCATATAAAAAAGTAACCAACTTCTGGTTAGAGACCGCAATGTCTTATGAAAAGATATACGCCGTTCAGACAACTCCATCTATTATTGCTCGTTGCCTCCTCATGACCACCGACCCCGGCGACCTCGTTTTCGACCCGACCTGCGGCAGCGGGACCACAGCCTTCGTCGCCGAGCAATGGGGCCGGCGTTGGATCACGTGCGACACCTCGCGGGTGGCTATTGCTTTGGCCAAGCAGCGTCTGATGACGGCGCCTTTTGATTATTATGAGCTGGCGCGGCCGGCTGAGGGGGTGGGGAGCGGATTCAAATACAAGACGGTGCCACACGTCACGCTCAAGTCCATCGCCAACAACGAGCCACCGGGGCAGGAGACCTTGTACGATCAGCCTTTCGTGGACAATAAGAAAATGCGGGTGACGGGACCGTTCACGGTGGAGGCGGTGCCGGCGCCGGTGGTGAAGGCGCTTTCGGAGGTTGAAGCGGGACGGGTATCGGACCAGTCGGTGGCTCGTTCGGGGGAGACGGCGCGGCAGTCGGATTGGCGGAGCGAGCTGTTGAACGCGGGCATCCGGGCCAAGGGCGGCAGGATGATTGATTTCTCGCGGGTGGAGGCTTTATCCGGGACCCGTTGGCTCCATGCCGACGCGGAGACCAAGGGCAAGGAGCCGGAGCGGGTGGTGGTTTCTTTCGGTCCGGAGAGCGCGCCGCTGGAGCAGCGGCAGGTGCAATTGGCAATTAATGAAGCTCAAAAACTCGTTCCCCGTCCCAGGATAGTGGCCTTTGCGGCATTTCATTTTGATCCGGAGGCTGCTAAAGACATAGATGAGACGGAATGGCCGGGAGTGACTCTAATCAAGGTGCAGATGAACACGGATCTTCTGACTTCTGATTTAAAGAAGAAAAGGTCCTCCAATCAAAGTTTCTGGCTGATCGGGCAGCCGGACGTCAAGCTGACCAAGATAGAAAAAGGAGAGCATAAGGGCAAATATCAGGTTGAAGTCATGGGTTTTGATTACTACAATCCGGTAACCGGCATGATCGAATCCGGGGGTACTGATAAAATTTCGATGTGGATGCTTGATCCGGATTATGACGACAGGAGCGTTTTCCCACGGCAATTCTTCTTCCCCATGGCCGGCGATAAAGAGGGATGGGCACGTCTTGCGCGGAATTTGAAAGCGGAGATAGATGAGGAGCTGATCGAAGCTTACCGGGGTACGGTCAGTCTGCCGTTCGAAGCAGGAGATAACAAACAGGTGGCGGTGAAAATAGTTGATGACCGGGGAATTGAGAGCTTGAAGATCCTGGAGATAGGGGATTAAAAAACCACAAAGACACGAAGGACACAAAGAAGAAATATTTCTTTTCTTGCTTAGTGCTCTTTGTGCCTTCGTGGTGAAAAATCTTTATGAAAAAATACGATCCCATACCTCAGGAGATAGAGGAAATCGCGTCGCAGGTGATTGACGCCTGCTTCCGGGTGCATAAAAATTTAGGTCCAGGCCTTTTGGAGTCAGTATACGAGGTTTGCCTCTGCCATGAACTGAGCAAATTGAATGTTCTTTTTCAAAGCCAGGTGTCTTTGCCGGTGGTGTATGACGGGACCAGTCTGGATGCGGGGCTGAGGCTTGATCTTCTGGTCGCGGAGAGGGTGATTTTCGAGTTGAAGGCGGTGGAAAAGATGATACCTCTTTATGACGCGCAGCTTTTGACGTATCTGAAGCTGACGGGGTTGAGGCTTGGATTTTTGATCAATTTCAATGTGCCTTTGATCAAGGATGGGATCAAGAGGATTGTAAGATAAGATTTATTAACCACGAAGACACGAAGAACACAAAGAAGAATAATATTGTTTTCTTAAACTTAGTGCACTTTGTGTCTTTGTGGTGAAAAACTTTTAAAGAGGCTTTCATGGACAAAGGGAAAATAGACCGGCTGATTATCAATTCGCCTTTCACGGAGCCATCGTATCATTGGCACTATGAGTCCGAGACAAAAAGGTTCAAGCTGGAGGAAGGGCGGAGGCCGGCGGGGTACGTGATTGCAACACAGAGTTCAAAGACTTTTGACGACCCCGGCCGTTTCGTAAAGATCCCCTTGGTCAACCAGATCCGTATCCGGGTAAAGGCCTGGCGGGAAGCTAAGTATCCGGGCATCAGCGGGATTACCAGGAGGCTCCTCGAACACTGGAACGACATCAGCCAGCGCGAGGACAAGCAGTTCTTTTTTTGCCAGCTTGAGGCCATGGAGACGCTGATCTGGCTTACCGAGGCCCCGGCCACCGCCAGGACGGGCATTGAGATACCGGGCGACGGAGGGCCTTTTAGGAGGCTTTGCTGCAAGATGGCCACAGGCTCGGGCAAGACCGTGGTCATGGCCATGCTGATTGCGTGGCAGATATTGAACAAGGTGACCTATCCAACAGACACGCGGTTTTCAAAGAACGTGTTCGCGGTAGCTCCCGGCCTCACGGTAAAGAGCAGGCTTGAGGTATTGATGCCGACTGCTAACGGGAATTACTACGACGAGTTCAACGTGGTTCCGGGAGGCCTGCGGGAGAAGCTTCGGCAAGGCAGGATCATGGTCAAGAACTGGCACGCTCTGAATTGGGAGAGCTATGAGCAACTAAGAAAGAAGCGGAGCGTGGATAAGAGGGGCGCGAAAAGCGACGAGGCTTACGTGCGTGAGGTTCTTGAGGACATGGCCGGTGCCAGGAACATCCTGGTCATCAATGACGAGGGGCACCATGCCTGGCGGTACAATCCGAAGGAGCACGGCAAAGGATTAAAGAAGGACGAGATCGAGGAAGCGACCAAATGGGTGGGCGGTCTGGACCGGATCAACAAGGCGAGGGGGATACTCAATTGCTATGATTTTTCGGCCACGCCTTTTGCGCCGTCGGGGAAGCGGGCGGAGGAGGAGGCGTTGTTCGGCTGGATTGTCTCGGACTTCAGCTTGAATGATGCGATTGAATCCGGGCTGGTCAAGACGCCGCGGGTCGTGGTGCGCGACGATGCAGTGCCCAGCGCCAAGGACTACAAGTCCAAGCTCTATCACATCTATGAGCATGTGAAAGACGACCTCAACCGGCGGGCGGAGGAACACGATCCGCTGCCGGACCTGGTGCTCAATGCGTATCATCTGCTGGGGATAGACTGGCGTGATGCAGTCGAGGCATGGGCAAAGGAAGGGCATAAGACGCCGCCGGTGATGATTACGGTAGGGAACAGGACGGAGACGGCGGCCCGGGTGCGCTATGCGTTGGAACACAACAAAGTCCATATTGATGAGCTTTGCGATCCGGAGCGGCTGCTGCATATAGACTCGAAGGTCCTGGATTTCGCGGAATCCTTGGAAGAGGCGGCGGAAATCGAGGAGAACGGCGAAGAAGGCGAGGAAGAGAACGGAGAGGCCAAGCCCAAGAAGCGGAGCAATAAGAAGATTCGGGCTGAAGAACTCCGGCGGCAAGTGGACACGGTAGGAAAAATCGGAGAGCCTGGGGAAAAGATACAGGCGGTGATCTCAGTGGGGATGCTTTCGGAGGGATGGGACGCCAAGACCGTTACTCACATCATGGGTCTGCGGGCCTTCACGAGCCAGCTTCTTTGCGAGCAGGTGGTGGGTCGCGGGCTGCGCCGGACCAGCTACGAGCTCAACCAGGATAGCGGGCTGTATGACGCTGAGTACGTAAATATCTTCGGGGTGCCCTTCACGTTCCTTCCCCATGAGTCGGATGAAGGTGTGGTGCCGCCACCGCCCAAACCCAAGTGGTTGATCCAGCCTGATCCCGAGAAAAGACAATTCGAGATCACCTGGCCGAACGTGATTCGGATCGAGTATGTTTACCGGCCGACCCTTACTCTGGACATGGAAAAGGTCGAGACCCTTGAATTGAATGCATCAGACACCCCCACCCTGGCCGAGGTGGCGCCGATGCTCGATGGCAGGCCGGACACCACCAAGATTTCCGAGATCAATCTTATCGAGCTGGCTAAGAAGTTCAGGACGCAGAAGATCATTTTCGAGGCATCCAGAGACATCTTTGACCAAATGCAGGCGACGTGGAAGGCCAAAGGGACCAAGGAGGTGCTGCTGGCCCAGTTGATCAGGCTGGTCGAACGATTCATTGAATCCGACAAGATTTCGATCACGCCGCTCTTGTTCAACCGCGACGAGTTGAGAAGGCGATTGATGCTGACCCTCCATATGTCCGCAATCGTGAAGCACATATGGGAGGCCATCAGGTTCGAGAACGCCGAAAAGATCGAGCCGCAATTTGACCGCGACCGGCCCATCCGCTCGACCGGGGACATGATTTCGTGGTACACGGGCAAGCCGTGCGAGCATACCAAGAAAAGCCATATCAACATGTGCGTTTATGACAGCACCTGGGAGGCGGCGGAGGCTTTTCACCTGGACCACAATTCTTATGTAGAGGCCTGGGCGAAAAACGATCATCTCAATTTTGAAATCCCTTACATCTACAGGGGCGAGCATCACAAATACCGCCCCGACTTCCTGATCAAGTTGACCACGGGAAGTTTCCTGGTACTTGAGACCAAGGGCAAAGACACCGACCAGGACAAGACCAAGCGGAAATTCCTGGATGAGTGGGTCCGGGCCGTGAATGAGCACGGCGGGTTCGGGCAATGGAAATGGGCGGTATCCAAAGATCCCGCAGATGTAGCCGACGTGATTGATGAAGCCTGCGCCTGATGCCTGCCTGGAAAGTTGGCTCTGGGGTTGCCATCGTAATCAACGCCCAAATCCCCCATTGCGGGCCTTATCTTGCCCAACAAAAAGGCCGATGGATGGAAGACGTTGACCTGTCTCCGGCCTTCACCCTGAACGCGGTGACTCCCCCATGACCGCGCCGTAACACCCCCGACATCACCATCCCGGGGCAAGAGGCGGGAACATCAACTGTATTCGCGGCCGGCGCTGGAAGGGAAGTTCCAGCGCCGGTTTGTTGCGACGAGCAAGGATACGGGCCGCCGGCAACTCATCTAATGCTTGATTCACTGCCACCCATCAGTTACCATGCCGGAAAGGAAGGATAAGGAGAGAGAGGAAGATGGTAAGGGTTGAAGTGGCGGAGAGGATCAAGGCGCTGCCGCCGTATTTGTTCGTGCGGCTGGACCAGATGAAGTCAGAGGCGTTGGCTCGGGGCGTTGACGTGATTGATCTTGGGATCGGGGACCCTGACCAGGCGACGCCGCATCATATCGTGGACTCCGCGGTCAATGCCATGCGCAATCCCGCGCATCACCACTATCCTTCGAGCTACGGCATGATGCGGTTCCGGGCGGCGGCGTCTGCCTGGATGGAGAAACGGTTCGAGGTGGAGGTCGCGGCGCGGGACGTTGTAAGCCTGATCGGGTCGAAGGAGGGGATCGGCCATTTCCCGCTGGCGTATTTGAACCCGGGCGACATCGCGCTGTGCCCTAGTCCGGCGTATCCGGTTTACCGGATCGGGACGATGTTCGCGGGGGGCGTGCCGTTCATCATGCCGCTTTTGGAGGAGCGTGATTTCCTGCCGGACCTGGATGCGGTTCCGGGGGACGTTGCGGACAAGGCGAAGCTGATGTTCCTGAATTACCCGAACAACCCGACGGCGGCGACTTGCGATCTCGGTTTTTTCGAGCGGGCGGTGGCGTTCGCGAAAAGGCACGAGATCATCATCGTTCACGACAACGCTTACTCGGAGCTGGCGTTCGACGGTTATGAGTCGCCGAGCATATTGCAGGTTCCGGGCGCGATGGATTGCGCGATCGAGCTGCACTCGCTGAGCAAGAGCTATAACATGACAGGTTGGCGGATCGGTTTCGCGGCGGGCTGCGCGGAGGCGGTGGCGGCGCTGGGGAAGGTGAAGAGCAACCTTGACTCGGGGGCGTTCGAGGCGGTGCAGGCGGCGGCGGTGGAGGCGATGGAGCATGGGGAGTCGGACATCCGGGCGATGCGGGAGACGTATCAGAGGCGGCGGGACGTGCTTCTGGGCGGGCTGGACGCTCTGGGGATCAAGTACAAAAAGCCGCGGGGCAGCTTTTACGTGTGGGCGCGGACGCCGGGGGGCATGAATTCGAGCGAGTGGGTGGCGACGCTCTTGGAGCAGGCGGGAATCATGACGAGCCCGGGGAGCGGATACGGAGCCCTGGGGGAGGGCTTTTTCCGGATGGCGCTGATCGTGGACGAGAAGCGGATGGGGGAGGCAGTGGAGCGGATGAAGAAGATGAAGGCGTGAGGAGCTGAGGAATTAAATATGGTTCTTCACCTTCCAGAGTGGATCCGAAACATAACATGGGAGCGGAACCGGAGGCGAGTAGAGCGTAGAGCGCAGGGCGGAGGGCGTGAAAGACCTCTAGGTTGGCGCCGATTTGATTTACGCCCTTCGCCCTTCGCCCTTCGCTCTACGCGATCCGCGCCGCACATATTATCCATTCTCCAGTGCGAAGAACCACCCTTAATGGGCCAAGTGTCAGCATTTACTGACCACTTAAAATGTTGATTCATGACAAAGTGTCAGCAATTGCTGACCACTTTTTCGATATTGGTTTAGGAAGCGCATAATGGACCTCCTTGAGCAAAGGTTGTTG
>Ga0307379_10003483_pt1 | contig 22868 bp, 15 predicted proteins | sample UN2MG_FD_202237 | JGI IMG/M metagenome (GOLD analysis project Ga0307379, IMG submission 202237) | Soil microbial communities from Risofladan, Vaasa, Finland - UN-2 | ecosystem: Environmental > Terrestrial > Soil > Coastal area > Acid sulfate soil | place: Finland: Risofladan, Vaasa | collected... | reverse complement strand
AGGTAATGGATAAGTGCCGTGGAACTCAATAGGATTCTCCGTGGCAATGACTATAAACGGCTTAGTCAGTGGATAACGCTGGCCTTCAATAGTCGCCTGGTTCTCATTCATTGCCTCCAGAAGTGCAGATTGGGTTCTTGGTGAAGCTCGGTTGATTTCATCGGCAAGAAGAATATTGCAGAAAATCGGGCCGGGACTGAACTTGAAGTCCCCGTTAACCGGGTTGTAGATAGAAGAGCCCAGAATATCCGCAGGCAATAGATCGGGTGTGAATTGTATCCGGCGAAATTTGGCGTCAATGCTTTTGGCCAACGCTTTGGCCAGGGTTGTCTTGCCGACACCCGGTACATCTTCAATCAGGACAGAGCCTCCTGCTAACAGGCAGACTATCATTACATCTATACAATCGCTCTTACCGTAGATAACACTTTGCAGGTTTTCCTTTAACGGCGCCAATAGTGGATTTTCTATTTGTGTAGTAGTCAATTCCTATCTCCCAAAATACAGTCCAATTACACTATAAGCTTAGGAATTGTATTATAAATAAATACGCTTAGAATGTAAATTAAGTTCTCTTATAGTCCGGATAAAAAAGAAACATAGTGGTAAAATCAGCTCAAAATTGGTATCTTGATAAATAACTGATTCATAGTTGTCTAAATTTAGATGTAATCAGCTTTTTAGTATCAAGAAACGAGAAACTTCAAACTGATTTTACAGGAGGCCAGCCCATGACCCGTCAACTTAAACAGATGATTTTTGTTACAATTCTGATTCTTGCCAGGTGTACATTCGCCGCTGATTCAGGGAACACACAAATTATAAAAGTTCAATCACCGAACAAAAAAATAACAGTAACGGCCCGTTTATCCGGTTCCGGTCAAGCAGGAAATCTCAACAATAAAGCCCAACTGGAATACAAAGTCGATTACGCCAGCAGAGAGGTAATTTCGTACTCCCCCCTCGGTATCATTCGTACCGACGAAAAATTTACCGATAACCTGAAATATATTGATAAGGTTAGCAGTCCTGTAATCGATGAAACCTACACTATGCCGCATGGTAAACGTCGTATTTGCCGCAACTATTATTCTGAATCAACAATTAAACTCCGGAACAATAACAGTGCCGGGCTCGAAGTGATAATCCGAGCATATAATGATGGAGCAGCCTTGCGTTATCGCTTTCCCGAAAACAGCGACAAAACCTATACCGTCACTAAAGAGCTTACAGGCTTCCAACTACCCACCAGCGGTAAAGTCTGGCTTCATCCTTACGACAAAGCCACCAAGTACACCCCCGCCTATGAAACTTACTATCTCGACGGCATACCCGTCGGTACACCCTCACCAAATAAGGAAGGCTGGGCCTTTCCGGTTCTTTTTCATAACGCGGACACCTCTCACTGGGGTCTCATTACCGAAGCCGCCCTCGATCCAACCTACTGCGGCTGCCGGTTAGAGCAAAACGCCCCTAAGGGTCTCTACCGCATCCGCTTCCCCAATGAAGGCGAAGGAAACAACACCGGCCAAATTAATCCATCCTCGAAATTGCCATGGGCAACCCCCTGGCGTGTTATCATTCTCGGTGACGGCCTTGCGCCTATCGTTGAATCGGCCCTCGTTACCAACCTTAATCCGCCCTCTATCATTGAAGATACTTCGTGGATAAAGCCCGGCCGAGCTTCCTGGAGCTGGCTCTTCGATCACGACAGCCCACAGGACCACGACAAGCTCCGCCGGTGGATCGACCTTGCCGCCGAAATGGGATGGGAATACTCGCTCATCGATGCCAACTGGACCATTATGAAAAACGGTACTATTCACGACCTCATAGCCTACGCCAACGCCAAAGGTGTCGGTTTGCTCCTCTGGTATAACTCCGGCGGGCCTCACAATATCGTCACTGAAAAGCCCCGCGGTACCATGTTCCTAAAAGATGTCCGCCGCTTCGAATTCGCTATGCTGAAAAAATGGGGCATCAAGGGCGTAAAGGTCGATTTTTTCCAGTCCGACAAACAAAACGTCATCCAGCTTTACCACGACATTCTCAAAGATGCAGCCGACTATCAGATTATGGTAAATTTCCACGGCTGTACTCTGCCCCGCGGCTGGTCCCGCACATTTCCACACCTGATGTCTATGGAAGCAATGAGAGGTGAGGAATGCTACAGCTTCGATAAAGTCTATCCTAAAATGGCACTTTCTCTTAATACAATCCTCCCTTTCACCCGCAACGTCGTCGGCCCTATGGACTACACCCCCGTAATGTTCTGGGACAACGTCTATCCCCACTTAACAACCTATGCCCATGAACTCGCCTTGTCTGTTGTTTATGAGTCCGGCTGGATCCACTTCGCCGACGGTACAAAAGCTTACCTTGAGCTGCCTGAAGTACCCAAACAGTTCCTAAAAGATGTACCTGCGGCATGGGACGACACTAAATTAATCGAAGGATATCCGGGCAAATATATTTTCATCGCCCGCCGGAAGGGTAATCAATGGTTTCTCGGCGGCCTTACCGGCCAGGACACCACTCGCAAATTCAATCTCGACCTTAGCTTCCTCGGCTCCGGCGTATATAACGCCACCGTCATAAGTGACGGCGCAAAGCCCCGCTCTTTCAGAACATACAACCAATCCTTAAGCGCCACCAGTAAGCTCAAAATCACCCTGCAAAAATACGGCGGCTTCGCAGCCCAGCTCAAACCGTAACGAATATCACAACAAATGATACACTCGATACGGATTAAGTAGCTGGATGAAAAGAAATGTATCAATCATATAATTCTTTCGGGGATATAGGAAGTGCATATCTCTGAGCATACGTTTTCGTAACTCGGACATTGCGCATAGATCTGATAGGTAGCAGGTTCACCGACTCCTAATAGTATTCCTTCTGCCATTAGTTCCCAGAATCGGATTAGCGTGAGGATTCCAAATGTATCCTAATGCTCACACTGTTTTTGGTCAGGGTACATGTTGCCTCCGGCGCCCAAGCAAGATACTAACGGACAGAATGAGCAATAATTTTTTTTCTGTTGTTTTCGCCGCCACCTCAAGGTATGATGGCTGATTTCAGGGACTATACACCCTTAAAGATTTCGCAGACAACAGTCAGGCGAGTGTGATCTGGTCAAAAGTTAATATGGAGCCATATCATGGAATTCAAGAAAAGATCTATGACGCTCGCGCGATTAGCCACTTTGGCAGCTTATTGATGTGCGATAATTGGGGTCGGGGTGTATGTATGAGCCGAAATTAGAAACCATAAAAACCTGAATCTCGTATAAGAAAACATGGGAAATATGAAAGTGCTATTGATTAATCCCAAGAATCCTATGGGAGGAGGAAGTATTATTCCACCTCTCGGTTTGGCTACCAATGCATCTTATATTCCTGACAAATATGATGTGATGATAGTAGATGAAAATGTTAAGCAGGCAAATTACAGTGGTGCGGACCTTGTGGCTGTAACTACAAACACGATAACTGCCCGAAGGGCATACCGGTTGTGTGAGGAGTTCAGAGAAAAAGGAGTTCCGATTGTTCTTGGAGGAATTCATCCTTCGGTAATGCCCGAAGAAGCAGGTAGATATGCAGATGCTGTCGTAGTAGGCAATGGTGAAAACGTGTGGGAAGAATTGCTTGAAGATTTTGAGAGGGGCAGACTAAAGAAAGTGTACAGACCGGGGACATTCGATTTGACACAATCAGCGGTCCCAAGGAGAGATTTGTTGAAAGGCAGGTACTTTGTTGATTCTTTACAGACATCCAGAGGCTGTCCTTTTGACTGCGAATTTTGCTCGGTTACGAGGTTGTATGGAGGCGAATACAAATATAAACCCCTTGACAGAATAAGAAAAGAGTTAGAAACGCTTAGAACAAGAAATGTTCTTCTTGTTGATGACAACATATTGGGTGTTGGAAAGAAAGCAGAACGGAGGGCCCTTAGACTGTTTGAATTGCTCGGAGAATATGGCCTACATTGGATTGGTCAGACTTCGATAAACATTGCAGACAACTCCGAAGTGTTAAGATTAGCTCAAGAGAGCGGAGCCAAAGGTTTCTATATTGGCTTTGAATCACTAAACGAAGATTTTCTTCGAGCAGCAAACAAAAGGCAAAATCTGAAAAAGGGAGCAGGGTCGTACAAAGACGTAATAAAAAGGATACATGACCATGGCATTGCAGTCTTGGCGTCCTTTATTTATGGGACGGATTTTGACACCAAGGAAAGCCTGCTCCGGCTGGCCGAGTTTATCTCTGATTCGACAATAGACGCAACCTCCGTAAAACCTCTCACGCCGTTTCCCGGGACGAGACTATATGAAAGACTCAAGCAAGAAGGCAGACTTCTTGATGATAGTTACTGGCTCGAGGACCCATATCCGATTTTCACATTCCAACCAAAAAAGCTCTCTCTTCAGGAGTTAGCAGAGGCTACTTTAGATTTTCTTGATGTGTATAATCCCCTGAACTCAATGGCTTATTTTATGAGATCTTGCCGGTTGACTAAAAGCGTAAGAGCCTCTTTCATGGCTTTTCTCGTTAACATCAGCGATAATCATACATATAGAAAGTACATAAGGAGACACAAGCACACGCTGGCCAGAAGACTTGGGATTGATCAGTGGCGTCGCCAGCAGCCTCGAGAAGTCGATATCGTGATTCGTTGAAAATGGTAAAGTCACGGATTCTCGATGAGTTCGTTGCTGTTAACAGCATGTGGATAGGTTCTTTGTCGATTGAATTAAGACAGGCACTCGTTAAAATGGTGCGGTAAGAGGTAGAGTTTTGGTCGCGACTTTAATTATAAATTGGATTATAAACAAGATAGAGGAATAGAAAGGAGGCTTAATATGCTTTTAATGAGCACTTTGGGCTGGATACTTATTGGTGCGGGTGTTGTGATTTTGGTTGTGATTATTGGAACGAAAATAAAAGATAAATATTATTAGAAGGGAGGGGATTTTCATTGGTTGTTAGTTTGAAAATGCAAGGTAGAGTGCCTGCTTGTTGGGGGTTGGCAGGCAGGGGGTCATGGTAAGTTGAGATATGCTGTGGACGGTTAGGGTTTATTTAATTTGAATCAAAAAAATCCTTAGGGTTTTGTTTTCTTCTCGAATGTTCGTTCTGAGTCCCTCTGTGTTTGGCTTTAATAGCTTTGACTTTCCGACCAAAATTTTCTGGATTATATTCGTCAAATTTCTTTTGTGCTTTAGCAATCCATTCAATTACTTTCTGATTATACGCAACACCTTCTTCCGGCATCTTTGCCAACATGACTTGTAGAATTCTCATTGCTTTATCATACTCAGGCCTCTTAAGCTCAAATTTCATAGCGTATTCTGTTGAAGCTGCTCTGATATCATCTTCTAAAGCGTTCAGAACTTCAGTTTTTCTTATTTGCTTAATCTCAGCTAATATTGCTTTGATTTGCTGCGATAATATAGATATTTGTTCTTTAATTTCTGCAATTTCTTCTTTGCTAAATTCTTCGACAGAAGACTCAGCATCCGACCCCTGTTCTTTGTCACCTGTCCCTTTACCTATATTCATTTTACAAATATCTACTATCCATGTAATACTATCACAGCAATGTTTACCATATTTCACAATAAAGATAATGCTACCAAATATGAGTGCTGCAATAATTCCAAGAGCCAAATCAGATATTCCCAAAGGTATAGCTGTCGCTGATATAACCTCTGCTTCTTGAAAAGGCATTGATATGGCTACCATTTAATCGCCTTCATTGTCTGTATTCCGTTTGTTAGGACCTTTTTTCGTAAGCACTCTTTCGCCTGAATACGTGGGCAACAGTCACCGGCATTTTCCTAATATCGGTCAAAAGGACCAGTGTTTTCACATATTTAACACAAGCCCAGCTTTTTATTCTCGTATCAATCCTGCTCTCACGAACTCAGCAATATGATGAAAAACACAGAGTACTGTCAAAGGATTCAATCACAGGCTATTTGTGGTGTGCCTTGCTCGTCCCAGCCGCGTTTTTCGTAGTAGAGCGCCAACATTTTTTCGTATTCGTCTTTGTCGCAGACCTTACCGGCCAACGGGCCGCTATGGATGGGAATAAATGTTCGTGCCGGCGGATAGTCGTCGGATTTGGACGCACCAAGCTTAACGTTGATAGCCCGGGTCATATTATATAGATTCTGTGATTTGACCAGCAGATCATCAAGGCTGTATTTCTGGCCTACGACTTCGCTGTAGAGTTCGGCGTAGAAATCTTCGTGGAAACCCAGCTCAATCCAGGGCAGCCGGCATACACCGAACATATCGAACAGTGAACGGATGTGTTGATGGTATATTACAAGATCGACCTTTTCTTCAATACCCCAGTCGGCACCCATCTCAAGCTCCTTGCCTACAGTCCATGCCCGAGTGTGATGAGCACCGATATCGCTTGTGCCGTAAGCAAGAGCCATAGAGCTTGCGCCCCTGCAGTCGTAAGCCGACTGCTCAAGACCTTTGACATGCAGCACAATATCCTTCAGTTGGGGCCAGCGTTCAAGCACGCCTTTGGCGCCCAGGGCAAGGGTTGCGCCTATAGACTCGCATTTGGCAATCTGCTCGATAAGCTCCATTATGCGGTCGTCATCACCCCACGTGATCGGCTTGCCGTCCAGATCGTCAAGTGTTAAAAGGTCCTTTTCATAACCTTCAATCACAACAGCTATCAGATTTCCTGTGGATATCGTATCGATACCCAGGTCGTCACAAAGATGATTTCCCCTTAAAATACTCGCAAAGTTATCTACGCCGAGATTAGAGCCGAGCATAGCCGCTGTTTCATACTCGGGCCCTTCGGTAACGGTGCCCGCCCATTTACCTTCTTTGACAAGATTAATATTGCCGCAACACATCGGGCACCCGAAGCAGGCGGTATTACCAATCTTATGGCCGGCAAGCATTGTCTTGCCGTTGATATTCTTCGACTTTTCCCAATGTGTATCGCGGAAATTATACGTCGGAAGAATTCCCATTACATTAGCATAATCGATTACACCCATCAGCCCCTGCTTTTGCCAGTGGCCCATCATATTGTGAGCACCAAGCTCTTTGTACGCCTGCTCGGAAATTTCTATTACTTGATCAATATTAGCTACGGGCAAATCCTGCTGCCCTCTCACAGCGATTGCCTTGATATTCTTGCTGCCCATGACCGCCCCTATTCCGGTTCGGCCGGCATTCCTGCTCCAGTCACTGGTCACACACGCAAACCGCACAAGGTTTTCACCCGCGATGCCGATAGACGCCACCTTCACATCGTGATCCCCAAGATTGTCTCGAATCCTGCCCTCGGTCTCCAGGTTTCCTTTGCCCTTGAGCTCCGGACACGGCACTATCGAAACGAGATTATCATCGATAAACACATAACTCAGTTCCGGGGCCTTTCCAAGAATCGTGACGGCATCGTAGCCGGCCTGCCTCAATTCGACACCGAAACCGCCACCCATGCTCGAGTCTCCGAACAATCCGGTAGCCGGTGAAATCGACGCAAAGGAATTCTTTCCCGAGCTTGGCAGGTAAACACCTGTCAGCGGCCCTGCCGCCACTACGAGCATGTTCTCCGGCCCGAGCGGGTCCACCCGGCCATTATTTTTTGCAAGGTTGTCCCACAAGAGCTTTATCGCAAAACCTCTTCCACCTATATAGCTTTCGATAAACTCATCATCGACAGCTTCGGTTCTGCTGGTGCCGCTTGTCATATCGATATGCAGTATCTTTCTGAAATATCCGCCATTATGCTGTTTCATTATTCATCTCCTGTTCTGTCGCGACCTTCGGCGGCGTTGTTGTCGGCGTAGTGCAGATGTTTCGGTTCACCGTGTTCGATGTACTCTATCTCCTTCATATGCGTATAAGAGAGGACATTATTGAGCCGATGAGCCTGTCCGAATACGTGCTCCGGCATAAATAGTATAGCACCAGTCGGACACATCTTAACGCATTGCGGCTGGCCGCTGTCGGCGCACAGGTCGCATTTCAAAGGTACGTCAATATCAGTATGAACATACATAGCTCCAAAAGGACAGGCGTCCACACACGCGTGACATCCGATGCAGCCATCCTCATGTATCTTAACCACACCGTTCTGTCGGTATATCACATCGGTCGGACACGCAGAAAGACACTTGGCATCCTTACACTGATTGCACACCACCGGCATACGAACAACCGGATGCGGGTATATAGTCGTCACTCGTATCCTGGCTTTTTTGGGATTATTTATCTTTTGCCTGTGAATGGCACAGGCAATCTCACAAACCCGACAGCCGGAACATTTTTCCGGCACTACTGCTATTTTGCGTCGCATAAATTACTCCTTCAAGACCAATAAACGCAGAGCACACAAGCACATACGTGCCCTGGATTGTACTAACACCTTACCATATAGCTGTTAACAAATCAAGAATTTACGATAATTCCAGGCTGCCAGTACTGAAATCGCCTCAAAAATGATATCTTTGCTATAAGAAATCTATATGATAAAATTACACTTGTTAGGAGTTATCGTCTATATATAAGATTAGGATAAGTAAATGGACGGCACAGAATTCTTAAACCGCCTCAAAAAAGGTAAACGCCTTTATGGAACCGCGATTCTTTCTGCTTCTCCTCTATGGCCTGTGGCTGTAAAGAGAACAGGCGCAGATTTTGTATTTATAGATACTGAACACATTCCTATTGACAGAACCACTCTTGCCCAGATGTGCCAGGTTTACAAAGGGTACGGATTACCTCCGCTCGTCCGTATTCCTATTCCTGATCCGCAAGAAGTATATAAAGTTCTTGATGGAGGAGCATCAGGAATTCTTGCTCCTTATATTGAATCTCCAGAGCAGGTGAGAGAACTGGTTGGTGCTGTAAAAATGCGGCCTCTGAAAGGCGAGCGATTAAAAGAGGCCTTACAAAATCAAGATTCTCTTGAACCCGATCTTAAGGATTATCTGAGAGACTGGAATAAAGACAAGTTTTTAATAATCAATATAGAAAGCGCTCCGGCCTTAGAAAGACTGGAACAAATATTGGCAGAACCAGGCCTCGATGGAGTTATCATAGGTCCACACGATCTATCCGTAAGCCTTGGGCTGCCTGAAAAATATCATGACCCTCGATTCGAGGATGCCGTTACAAAAATAATTTCAAAAGTCAGAGAAAAAGGCTTAGGAGTAGGTATCCATTTCTCTGAAGGGGCCCGATTACAAATTAAATGGGCCAAAGCAGGTGCAAATATTATAATACACAGTTCAGATATCGCCCTGTTTCAACAAAGGTTAAAAGAAGATATCACAGAGATCCGTCGCGCTTTGGGGGAGGAAGTTAGTGAAATAGAAGAGGACAAGGACATAATAATTTAACAAAATATCTATAAAATAAATTGAGGAGGTTTCGTATGCGATTCAGAAGTCATTATATCATTGTACTATTATTTTTAGTTCTCGCATCCCCTGTAAATCTACCGGCGTCAGATGCAAACCTTGACTTCACTAATAGTGTTATCGTTACGCCGCGAAAATTGGAAAAATTAGAGCAGAAAGCGATAACGGTACTGCTGGAAGAGATAAAGAAAAGAACAGGTATTCAATTGAACACTGTAACAAGGTGGCCAAGAAATAAACAGCCGGTCATCGCTATCGGACAAAAAGAACAAATAAAGTTTTTCGCAGGTCCATATTCGGACATTTTCGAAAAAGGCCAAACTCTTAACAAAGAAGGATTTCGACTTTTAATAAAGCAAAATGCAATATTAGTGGTAGGGAATGACCCGAGGGGAGTCTTTTACGGTGTTGGAAAATTGCTTCGCAATTTGCATATGAAACCCGGTTCGATTTTAGCTCCAAACAATTTGAAAATTACCACTTCCCCTCGATACGCTATTCGCGGGCACCAACTGGGATACCGGCCAAAGACAAACGCTTATGACGCCTGGGACCCTGCACAGTTTGATCAGTACATCCGGGAACTGGGGATTTTCGGTGCCAACTGTATCGAAATTATTCCGCCAAGGAGTGACGATACTCTGACGAGTCCACATATGAAGCTTCCTCCCATAGAAATGATGAATAAACAGGCCGAAATCATCGATTCTTATGGAATGGATGTTTGGATATGGTATCCCAATATCGGAGAAGATTATACGCACCCGGACTCCATTCGAGAAGAATTAGAGGAGAGAGAGGAGATTTTTAAAAAACTGAAACGTATTGACGTTGTCTTTGTTCCCGGTGGTGACCCCGGGGACTTACATCCCGACATTCTGTTCATATGGTTGGAAAAAGTGGCTAAAGTCCTTAATAAATATCATCCAAAGGCAAAAATCTGGGTGTCTCCTCAGGCGTTTCGTCCAACTAAAGAGTGGCTGGATGCTTTTTACAACAACGTTAATCTGAGATATCCCTGGTTTGGCGGGGTCGTATTTGGGCCCTGGATTAAAACACCTTTACCTGAAATTCGAAAAATCGTAGATCCCGAGATTCCCATCCGCCGTTACCCGGATATCACTCACAGTATCAGCTGCCAGTATCCGGTAAAAGACTGGGATTTGGCTTTCGCGATGACACTGGGACGGGAATGTTACAATCCGCGTCCGGCCGCAGAAAAAGTGATTCATAATGCTCTGGACGAGTTTGCCAACGGAAGTATAAGCTATTCTGAAGGGATTAATGATGACGTGAATAAATTCATCTGGAGCGACCAGGACTGGGACCCGGAGACACCGGTTATCGAAACCTTGAGAGAATACAGCCGGTTATTTATTCACCCCGATTTTTCAGAACATATTGCCCAGGGAATATCAGCACAGGAAAGAAACTGGCAAGGGCCTCTGATAGCCAACAATTCTGTTGAGGTAACACTAAACCAATGGAAATATATGGAAAAACAGGTCCCGCCTGAGGTTGTTAAAAATTACCGGTTCCAAATGGGACTGCTGCGTGCTTACTATGATGCATATATTCGAGAACGGCTGATTCATGAAACAGCATTGGAATCAGAAGCCAGAGGAATTTTGCGAAACGCAACTATCAATAATAGTCAGAAAAAAATACAACAGGCCGAATCCATTTTAAATCAAAAGTGGGAGAATCCGGTTGCTCAGGATTACAAAGAACGTTGCTGGGAGATTGCCGATTATTTGTTCGAAACCATTGGTTCACAAACCTCAGTGAAAAAACATAAAGCGAAGCCGGGACGGGGCGATTTTATGGATTATATTGATACCCCTTTAAATAATGCCATTTGGATGTTATCGCAATTCGAAAGGATCCGGCAGATAGCAAACGAAAATGCACGGTCAGCTTCCATAGATGCACTGCTTAATCGGAGCAATCCCGGGCCGGGTGGTTTTTACGACAATTTGGGCCAATCTATAAACACCCCACGACTCGCCGATTATCCGTCGTGGGAAGAAGACCCGGGCAGCTTACGATCGCCCCGAGTAAGTTTCGGCGCAGGATTAAAAGGCCGGGAATGGGTCCATACGGTACAAGCGAGAGGATTCGATGGAAGTGCCATACCTTTGGAATGGATGAATCAAATAACCACTCTTTATGAAACACCTTTAAATGTTGTCTATGAAAATTTGGACCCCCACTCAAGTTATATTTTGAAAGTGGCATACACCGGACGCTTCCAGTCGAAAATTCAGTTAACGGCTGACAATAAATTTCAAATCCACGAAATGATAAAGACCGGAAAAACACCTGTTAATAAATTTCCTGTTCCGAAAGAGGCAACCATGGACAGCAAATTAAAACTGACATGGACGTGCTCAGAAGGCGAAAGGGGCGCTCAAGTGGCAGAGATATGGCTGATCCCTGTAAAAAAGTAAATCCAATCCATAATTATTTGAAAATTTAATCCTTTATATATTTTCTTGCATGGGCTTAAACAGTTATATTTTCAAAGCTCCCAACCCTTCCTGTATTCACGCGTCAGGTATTTATTTGCACTCTGGAAGTTGCTTATGGTCATGCTTGCGGTATCATAATCAACTTTTCTTCCCGCCCTTAATGCCACAGCACCGAGGTTGATAGTTTCAGTAACAGGACCTGCAAACAGGAAGCTGCCGGGTGATTCTTCATTGTTTTTAATGGAATTTACCCAGTTGTTCGACCTTCTTGACCGGCCTTCTTCCTGAACTTCTTTTTCCCCGGCATAAGACCGCATTTTCTTTTCCGGGATAATCTGCGGATTTTCACCGTGGAAACCCGCCAGGATTTTGCCTTTATCACCGACAAACATCATGCCCTCGCCCGGTATTGATTTATTATCCGCCTCAAGCTCTTCCGGAGGAAAGGGCTTCATGCCTCCATCGTACCAAAAGAGATCAAAAGCAGGCAAATCCTTCTGCTTTGGGAACTTGAACCTGATCATGCAGGAATAAGGGAAGGCCACATCATTGTTCACCGCCACGCTGACCTGATCTACGATAGTCCGGGTAGTTGTTCCATAGGCCTCAGCACTGGTCGGCGGAGTCTCTATGCCAAGGGTCCGGAATAATGGAAACAGGCTATAATGTCCCATGTCTGCGATACTGCCGCCACCGAAATCATACCAGCCTCGAAAAACGTTATGTGTATAATTCGGATGATAAGGACGATTCGGCACAGGACCCAGCCACAGATTCCAGTTAAATCCCTTCGGTATTGGAGGCGTGTCCGTAGGATTTGACGTCCATTGCGGCCACACAGGTCTGTAAGACCAGTTGTGTATTTCCCTGAGTTTACCAATTACACCTTCCCTGATCCACATCCTCGTCAGTTCATTTCCACGTCTGGCGCTCCAGGCCAGAAGGTGCGTTTTGACCCTTTTCCGCCGGGCCGTTTCAATGGCCAGCCTTCCTTCCGATATCCTGTTCGCAATCGGCTTATGGGTAATGGCATGCTTTCCTTTTTTCATCGCGGCAATAGCTACTGTGGCATGAAGATGGTCCGGCGTCATAATTTTTACGGCGTCCAGGTCTTTTTCCTTTTCGAGCAATTCACGGAAATCCTCATAAGAATTACATCCGGAGTATTTCCCTGAAGGCATATTTTTAGCGTAATACTTTTCAACGTACTCCCGGCCTATGTCACGCCCGCCGGGAATACCCTTATAACCGGCGCCCCAGGTCGGATCTTTCAACGTGTTCCGGATGCCGTTTCGTATGCCGTTCGATGACCAATCAATATAATTAGTAGTAAATTTATTCGGATCACATACAGCCACTATCTGTACGTCCGGATTTTCAAGCATACCCGGCATTTCACGAAGGCCCTGCGTGCCGCATCCGATATTGGCAACGGTCACCTTATCACTCGGAGCAACATAGCTGCGGCCTCCCAATACGTGCCTGGGGACAACTGCAAAAGCTATTGAAGAAACTGCCGCAGAGCCCAGCAATTCACGACGGTTCATGTTTTTTTTAGGTTTCATTTTAAATCTGTGCCTCCTGAAAAATTTCCCCCTTGTTTATTCACAAGGATTTATATAAATTCAACAATCAATTTAGAGCAAAATATTATGCAATTGTCAAGAATAATCAATACCAAGATGAACAGCAAAGCGCAATCTGATAAGTGTGTCTTAACCTCAGTTAAGTAATCCGCTCAAACAATATTGTATTATTAGTCCCACAGAGCATTTATGCGCCTAACTGTTTCATCGACCAGCACCTGGCCGCCCTGGGGCCCGACTACGAATTTGTCGGCGCTATATCCGCCTCCTCGAATTGCCTTTTCTGTCGGTAAGTAGCCGCTGTGCTGACATGACAACTGGACCAGGAAAGTCAGAGCAGCACGACTTCGTGCTTCGATGCGAACACCATAATCGAGATACAGCTCGAATGGATTCGTAGCCAGTGCAACATCACCCAACCGTATAATATGGAACTCAATCGGCCGTACAGAATCTGTTTCATAGAAAGGCGTTGACGGAGATTTGTGGGCGGGAAGGTCAATTCGCACCACCACATGCTTGAAAATAGTTTTTGTTTGAATCTCACTTTTTGCACAGGCAAATCCTTCCTCAACTGCGTTGGCTATCCGGCGTGCAATTTCCTGCCGCCAGGAAAGTCCCCTGCTTTGCCGCATTTTGTCTTCCGCCTGCTTGCGGAACATTCGATGAGGAGAGATATCACCTGCAGCAGAACATTGAGCAAGGATGTTTAGATTATCGCAGAGGCGATTGCGAATCTCCTTTCTTGTATCGTGCCAAAAGTCTGCGGAGATAACACTCAGGCCTTCCGTCTCCTGAGAAGGACAAGCCAGATTTATCACAATACCAGTAAGTTTTCGACCCTGCCCCCAAAAGAAAAGCATCTCTACCGCATGGTCCTCGTAACCCTCGAAATGAGAAAAATTATCCCGCTGCGTCTGGCCATACATGACGGATGAACCATCAAAGTAGTGGGCCCGCCGGTTCAGACCAACCACGGCATGTCCCAGAGCCCAGCCCATTGAGCCCGGCTGCCGGCTCCGCCAGGCCTCCACCACTGCCTGTGCAATACGTTCCAGAAAAAATGACGCATACTCCGAGGCCTTCATCACCCCTTCGTCCCGGCTGACATCATACAGACCTTTGAAGGCCCCATCAATAAAACCTGGCGCGGTATGCGTATGAGTTGCACTCATGAACAGCTTATCCACATCGAAATCAGGCAATTTAGGTTCTACCAGCTTTCTTAATCTCATCTGGATTGACTTTCTGATAAAGAGCACATCACAGGAAATCATTATGGCCTGCTCTTTCCTGCCGTTAAGTCCCCGCGTTTCCATGGCTAAAACAGTTGCAGTAAGAGGATCGCGCACCGACTTCGATATCCGCTTGCTCAACTGCCCCACCAACGCGACAGGCTGCTGCGGTGTAATGTCTATACTTGCCCATCCAATGTAAAGGGGCGTTTCGGCTGCTTGTTCATTAGAAGCAGCGGCTACTTGCTGAGCTGCCTCTGCAGTTGACTCGCCCACCATATTCAGACAGACAAGCACAGAGATAGTGCAAAAGGACAGAAGAATTCTAATGAACGTTTTGCCAATCATGGCTTTTCCTTTCCAGTTTATCCGGGCAAGTTTTCCAGCGTCCCGATTATTAACTTTTAGTCTCTAAGTTTTGGGTGGGACGTACTGCGGGATTTTGAGTGATTCACCATCCCTTAGCGCAGACTGATGAGCAACAATACCCGGTACAGTCATCGCAAGTGCCTCATAGACGTTCACCAACGGTTCTCTATTCTCGAGGATTGAGGTGATAAACTCATTTGCCAAAAGTCCGTGGGAGCCGCCATGTCCGCCGGCGGGCATCCCGGGCGGAAGCGGCGGACGAGTTATATCCGGAAGCTTCTTCTCAATGCCGCGATATTCTGTGCCGTCCATCCATCCCCGCTCGCCAAAGACACGACCTCTTTCTACAATGAGGCTTTGGATGCCCTTACACATCAGCATTCGAGATGAGCCGCCTTCGCTGGTTTTAAATAGAGCGACCTCGTCTGTGAACCGATTGTTGTACTTGTTGGCTCCAGGTTTGTAGACCTGGAATCCCGCATTGAAGCCTATACATGACACTGAAGTAAATCGCTTTGACGTTACGCCCACATAGTAAGCCGTGGAGTGTGTGGGGTACCATAGAGGCGGCATGCCAATCCTCCAGCCTTTGAACGAATCGATCGGCGTTGCATGGAAGTGATAATACTCTCCTTCCGAATATACAAGCCGACCAAATCCTCCCGCCTCGTAGATTTTGCGCATGCCATAACAGTCAGCCCGAAAGCAGCTCGTCTCAGCCATCATATATTTTAAGCCTGTTCTCTGTACTGTCTCGAAGAGCTGTTCGGCTTGTTCGATAGATCCAAAAACCGCCGGCACGGCGGTCATCACATGCTTACCGTGCTTGAGCACTTCAATGCAGTGCCGTACATGGCTCGGGGCGTCAGTCGCTACGAACACCGCCTCGATCCCGGGGTCCTTCACCAACACCTCTAAAGATTCGTAAGACTTATCACATCGGCAGGCCTTCATCAGCCCTTGCCGCCGCTCGGGAATCAAATCGCTGACCGCAACAACATCAACATTCGGGTGGTCCTGAAAGCCAAAGGCCGCACCAAAACGACACACACCATAACCGACGATTCCGACGCGCACCTTTCGTCCGGAGACAGGCTCCCACTGCTTTCGCTCTTGCTGCTCCCGGGCACTCACCATACTCACAGGAAGACTGCCGGCCACGATTGACCCCAATGAGACCTTACCCAGCTTCCCGAGAAAATCACGCCGATAAATACGATTACTTGACATAGAATGACCTCCTTCACTTTAACCAACATCTCTCAATGACTGCCGTGCCTCGCAGGCAGGCTGCCTTTGGCTTGCCATTATACTATAGACAGATTTATTGCGTCAACATTGCGGTTCCAAAGCTTCTCCCGAAACTGGGCATTTCCTCTTCCACAAAAGCAAAACCAAAGTTATCCTATCGCTTTGAGGGTATGCCAATTCGCACTGATACGGTATAATATGCCACAGTGTATAGTTGAGATAATAAGGACGAGACAGGTGAATAAAAGGAAAGGAAACTCAATGAAAACAGATGATAAAACAAAAACAGAAGGGATTTCACGAAGGCAATTCCTCAGAAATTCGGCGACGACGGCATCTCTGACGGCGTTGAGCGCAACTTTACAAACCAGAGCTTATGCAGCGGGTACGGAAGTGATGAAAATCGGTTTGATTGGTTGTGGCGGGCGCGGGACCGGAGCAGCGGTGCAAGCGCTTAATGCCTGTAAACGGGGAAAACTCGTCGCCATGGGCGATGCGTTCAAAGATCGCCTTGAGCGAAGTCATCAGGCAGTTTCAAAAACGCACCCCGACCGCGTGGATGTGCCGGGCAAACGACGATTTGTTGGTATGGACGCATATTCGGAGGTGATAGGTGCAGATGTGGACATAGTGCTTTTGACCACGCCGCCGGGATTCCGCCCTCTTCACTTCGAGGCAGCGGTCAAGGCCAATAAGCATGTGTTCATGGAAAAGCCAGTCGCTGTTGATGTGCCGGGCATCCGGCGGGTGATAGCTGCCAACGAGCGGGCGAAGCAGAAGGAATTAGCCGTGGCGGTGGGATTGAATATCCGCCACCAGAACAGCTCCCGCGAGGTGATCAAGCGGGTGCACGACGGAGCTATCGGCAAGGTCACTTTCCTGCGAGCCTATGGCAATAACGCCGGCGTTTGGGTAAAGCCCCGCCAGCCCGGTCAAAGCGAAATGGAGCACCAGATGCGGAACTGGTACTACTTCAATTGGCTGTGCGGCGACTTGATTGTTGAGCAGACAGTCCACGCGCTGGACCTTGTTAACTGGGCAATGGGGAGCCATCCGGTCGATGCCCAGGGGATGGGAGGACGGCAGGTGCGGGTCGGTCCCGACTACGGCGAGATATACGACCACCATGCCGTCGAATACACGTACGGTGACGGCACAAAGATGTTTTTGTTCTGCCGACACATACCCAACTGCTGGAGCAGCTTCGGCGGTATTGCTCACGGCACGAAAGGTCAGGCCGACCTCAGCAAGGGCCTGCTCAGTATGGACGGAAAGAAACCTCTTCGGTTCGACCGCGGCGTCGCCGGCCACCAGGCCGAACACGATGATCTTTTCGCCGCTCTGAATGCAGGCCGTCTGTACAATGAAGGCGACTACGGTATCACCAGCACAATGACGGCCATCCTCGGCCGCATGGCAACATACTCGGGCCAGGTCGTCAAATGGGACGAAGCTATGAAATCCGATACCGACCTCGGTCCGGAACGTTACAGTTGGAATGCCGAGGCACCTATCAAACCCGGTTCCGACGGCCTTTACGCCTGCGCCATGCCGGGCCAGTCAAAGCCGTATTGATTGGGACTGCCTGATTGCTCGTGGATGTTCTTCTTAAGGCTTGGAACTTATTGAATACCGCTTATAGTGTAAGTGAATTTGAACACTTATACAGCTTGCGGATGGTCATCGTTAATATCCGGCAGATTGGCGGCCATAGCATTGGATTCAACCTGCTCAACAGTCTTACAGCCCGGTATCACACAAGTTACAGCCGGGTGTCGCAAACACCATGCGAGGGCCCATTGGGCCATGGGTGTACCTTGTGGAACTTCGCTCTTCAATCTTGCAACCTCTTCAACGAGTTCACTCATTTCATCATCCTGCCAGATGCTCCGAACATCGCCGCCGGCAAACTTCGTATCCCTGCTATATTTACCGCTTAGAAATCCACTTGCCAAAGGAACCCTTGCCAGCACGCCCAAATTCTGCCGGATGCAGGAGTCAAAAATCTGTTCCTCCGGCTTCCGCTCGATCCGGTTATATACGACCTGGATTGCTTCCGCTCCCACCGCAGATGACTTATTGACCTGATAAGTACTACCTTGCTTCCTGCTAATCGATATACCCAGATGCCGAACCTTACCGGCCTTCACCTGCTTTTGCAGCATTTCCCATAATCCGGGCACATCGAACATCTCATCGGTTCCGCTATGGAACTGGTAAAGATCGATATAGTCGGTCTTCAGCGACCTTAATGACTGCTCAAGTTGCTCTTGAACCTGCGCCGGCTCAAATAAGTTGTCACGCTCGAAATTCGCCTTGAATCTGTGGCCGAATTTAGTGGCAATGATCCACTTGTCCCGCTGACCTTTGATGGCCTGACCAATCAGCTTTTCCGACAGGTGATCGCCATAGCACTCGGCTGTATCAATTAGGTTAACGCCCAGCTCAGCGGCTCTCTCAAGCATCGCATCAACCTCAGCCTGTTCGAAAATCTTGCCCCATTCTCCTCCGAGCTGCCACGTTCCGATTCCAATGACCGACACTCGAATATCTGTCTTTCCCAGCCGTCGATATCTCATGAGTTTCACTCCATCCAATTTTTTATTTAGCCATTCGATCAGCTTTTATATTACTACACGGAAACATTATGAGCAAGAAACTCCACCACCTGCTGACGAGTCTGCTCGATGGTAAGTGTCTTCGGAGTAATCTTCTTGAGGAAATCCCGGCAAGCGCTGACATAATCCGGCTCAACCATATGGTTATTTACTTTCGTCTCAATCTTTTTGTTATTGCCCGCGTCAAATACCAACACATGGTCAGTCAAACCGTCACTCGAATAAACTTTTTCAATCCGGCGATGGGTTTTAAGGTAAGAACCCTCGATGCGCAGAAATATGAGCAGCTCAAACCTGTTAAAAAGTTCTTGTCGAACACCATTATCACCACATACCTGGTCTCTTGCCTCTTCCAGGTCATCTGCGTGCAAATTCGTCGCAAGCATATGTCCGTTTTCAGACAACCTGCAATAAGCTCTCAATGCATCCGACCACAAATACGCAAAATACGACCCGGAGCCGATTTCATGACATATATAACAAGCTCGGGGTGACGTTGCTGCCTTCGATGCCTTATAAACTTCCTGCGGTGTTGCTGCAATCAGCGTAACATCAACCGGCACGAAATTCAGCAAGGCGCACATAACCGTCGTCTTGCCTGCTCCCCCCGGTACCGAACCAACCATGAAAGACGCCCCCCTGCTAATACGGGCCATTAGATAAGCCGCCAAATCCAGGTCTAAAGTTTTTGCCGCAAGTAAATCAAAGCCAGACAATATCCGCCCCCCTCGTTGATTACAGCGGTTCAATTCCTGGCAGTGTTTTATGATTGCGTCATTCATTATTGAGCACCAGATATTAAAATGCTAAAAGGGTAATATCTTTTAGTAACTGTTAATTCGCAACTTTTCGTATTTGAGATTTTCTCGTAAAACAGGCTCTCTTTTCCCGGCCGGATATCCGAGAGCGATTATTGATTCGACCTTCAAACCACTCGGAATATTCAACAACTTCCTGATGCAGTCTTCCGAAGTCATGTGGTCATCAAACTTCCTTTTCCTGATTTGTATCCAACAACTGCCCAGGCCAATCGATTGAGCAACCATCTGGACAAGAATCGATGCTATAGAGCAATCCTCAACCCATACGTCGCTTTTCTTCTCTTCAGCACAAATAACAATGCCAAGTGCGGCATCTTCCAGAAACCCGGCCCCATGAGGCTTGCAAAGAGCCAGTTGCTTAAGAAGCTCCCGATTGTCCACAAAAATAAATTCCCACGGGTCAATACCCCTCGAAGAAGGTGACCTTAAAACAGCCTCCTTTAGTATTTCAATCTTCTCCGGCTCGATTACTTTGTCTGTGTACTTTCTGATACTTCTTCTTTTTCTAAGTAATTCAATCATATCTTTCCTTTGTACAAATCATCATCACCATTTTAAAGGCTGCTCTACGTAATTCGAGAGCTGCTTATTAAAGGCAGGAATTACTATTGGTTTTTTATACTACTGAAAAAAGCAAAACTGGAACTACTTTTCACTCATGCAGAGCAGGTTGCCATCTTCCATTGAAACATAGAGTCGTCCATAGGCCGCGGCGATTCCATCAAAGACAGGCGTTGAATCTAACTGGTACCGTGCCAACTCGGTCCCGTCAGAGGCTGAGATGGCCATAAGCACCGCTTGCCTGCTTTCATCAAGATTTACCTGCCCATCACTTGTGTCGATACGGGGACCGGCAACAAACAGCACCTTGTCAGCCAGAACCATCGCCCTGATATGTATCTTCAAAGACTTTGTCCACTGAGCTTTCCCATCGTCCCGCTTGACGGCGAAGAGCCGGTATGCTCCGTCCTGCAGTTGATTCGACCAGTGGACTTGCCTGCGTCCGTATCCGTAGATCATCGACTCGTCAAAAACAAGTAACCTGCCGAATATGAGATTCCTGTCGCGCCCGCTGCAACCGGTTGAGATGGAACAACGTTTGCCGAATATCCAATAAGAGCGGTGAGCCCACGAGTCATCCAGAAAATCGGTCAGCGTAAACAAGTGCGCCTTTCCCTCCGGCAATACGGCGCCGCGCTTATCGAAAACCATGTCCCGCAAGTAGATGCAGCTTTCATCGCCCGTTAGAATATCCGCACGAGCACCCGGCATGGCTGATGGGGCGAATTGCGCAGGCTGTTTTCCGGTTTCAGGATCGGGACTGTAAATCGGTGTTCTTGATAATATTCTACCCGTCTCGGGTTCGAGCCGATAGAGTTCGATCCCGCCATCCAGATAAGATGACCTGCCCGCCGTAGAATATACCACTCCATCCCGAACCAGCACGCTTCCGAGTACCGGCGACGCAGATTCGAGCTGACCGCAGACCGAGATGCGCCGTCCATCACGAGCTATTCGCAGACGCCAATCCAGCTCGCCATCTGATGCCCGCAAGCTGTAAACGTACCCGTCGCGAGAGCCGAAGATCACACGGCCATGGTATAGGGTAGGTGGTGAATCGACGCGTGCGCCTGCTGTGAAGTGCCACATCGACCGACCCGAATCAGCGTCAATCGCACAGACCTCGTGCTCATCCACAGAAGCTACGAACACCTTACCTCCGGAAATGGTGGGAGCGGTAAGCTTGCGGCCAACCTCCATCTGCCATTTGCGGCGCAGCACAGCAGGGACCAGGTTCGGTGTAGAGCCACTTCGCTGGGCATTGAAGCGATATGTAGGCCAGTCCGAATTACTGTCGATTGACGATTGACGAGTGGTGATTTTGTCATAAGCGGGGCCACGCTCAATACGGCCTTCTTCGGATTTATTAACCGCAAATCCTGATTTTCTTTCAGGCGCGAGGGCATGAAAGCCGGACAGCTTGACTCCCACATAGCATGCACAGGGATGAGGCGGAGTATAAAGCAGTCCGTTGCACGGCATGACGCCATACTTGCAGACACCTCGGGCCCAGCTATGCCACAGAACATCACCCGACTTTAGATCGATGAACTCGGTGCCTCTCCTGCCTACGAGGATATAGCGGTCGGTGGCCTTGTTAGAGTAGCATCGATGATGATGCCCCGGATTCTCGGGTTCAACGTGCATAAGTATTTCGCCGGTAGCCAGATTCCGCTGCGTTGCAAAGTACGGGCCCCACGAAGGTCCCCTCTTTGTCGGAAATGGCTTGAAGCCCCCCACCCAGAGCGACCCGCCGGCAACGAACACGTCCCTAATTTCAGTGAGTGAGGCAGCCTTTGCCCATTGTGTCTCTCCGGTCTGTGCCGACAGAGCCGTTACGGTCTTGCCATCGGCACAGAAGACGCTGTCATTGCTAACCATGCGCATAGGAGCGGAGGATTCGGACCACAGCTCTCGTCCGGTTCCAAGGTCGAGACAGACAATATCCTTCCTGTTTTGATAGAACACGCGGTCACCATCAGCGCACAGACTAAGCGTCCCCAGCCCGGAGACGTTCGCACCATCCTTCTTCCAGAGCAAGCGCCCGGTATCGGCATCGAGAGCAAGAACTGATTTCGCACCTTTAGCTTCGGTCGCACGAAGGCGTTTAACTAACGGTTCGGCGGTCTCTCTCTTATCCAGCGGAGACTTCTTCTTGACAAGCTGTATCCATTTCGCCAGCTCGGTTACTCGCTCATCGGTAACGCTGCGAACGACAAGAAGCAATGTCCCCTTGTGGAGAACGATTTCCTCGGTACCGAGGGTGTTCTCATAAACTTTCAGAATCTCTCCAGTAGCCGCATCAACAGCAGTCAGCGGCGCATGAAGGCCAAGGGTAACATAGACTCGGTTCCCAACAGCCACCAGCTTTCTCTGAAGCTGACGGGGTGTTTGGCCCCAGTTAACGATATGAGGAAACCATGTGCCGATCGGTTTCTTCCAGAGCTGGATTCCGTTGAAAGCATCACGAGCTTCGAGATACCATTGCGGAGTCTGTCGGATAGATGCTACGGGAGCCTCGTCTGCGATATAGAATATCCGTCCATTTGT
>Ga0307379_10003482_pt1 | contig 22885 bp, 20 predicted proteins | sample UN2MG_FD_202237 | JGI IMG/M metagenome (GOLD analysis project Ga0307379, IMG submission 202237) | Soil microbial communities from Risofladan, Vaasa, Finland - UN-2 | ecosystem: Environmental > Terrestrial > Soil > Coastal area > Acid sulfate soil | place: Finland: Risofladan, Vaasa | collected... | reverse complement strand
GGTCCTGTGGGCGATATGGGCCGCCTCCAAGCAGCAAGGCTTCCTCAAGCTTGCGGGCGCATGCATGGCTGGATTATTCGCCGGGCTGCTGGTCTTCCTCTGGCTGCCTATCCGCTCGCACGCGAACCCGATCATGGATTGGGGCAATGTCGAGACGTGGGACCGCTTCAAGTGGGTCATCACCCGCAAGCAATGGGGAACGAGGCCGATAAGCCAGGCCCCGCCGAACCTCCTGGGCGACTGGTTTGCCAGCTACGATCCACTCGGCCAACTGGGGATTGCGGGATCGCTTCTTGCGGTCATGGGACTCCTCGTACTGGTACGGAAGCAATTGATGTGGCTGGGATGGCTCGCGGTTGTCGTGATTCCATACGCCGCCCTCATGCTGATCGGTCACCTGAAGCAGGCGAATGTCAATCTGGACTACGTAGTCGAGTATGGAGTGACCGACTGGCACCTGCCCATATACCTGGGATTCGCCGCCGGGGCCTCCATGGGGATCGCTTTTCTGGCAGCGAGGAGGAAGATCGGGGCGATGGTGGTCGTTGGGCTGCTTGGCTTCCTATTGGTCTCGGCGGGCTTATCGGTCCAGCGCACTTCTCTCAGGAACTACCGCGGCGCCAGCGAATACATCGCCGACTTTCTGAAGCCGCTTCCTGATGACGCGGTGATTGCGGCGGCTCAGGACAACAATGCCTTCATGCTCGGCTATGACGCCTATTTCGGTCATCCCGGCAACCGCATCGTCCTGTCCAGGGCGTGGACGATTGCCTCCAGAATGCAGCAGCCGGATTACCAGGAGCTGAATCCCAATGAGCGGAAGCTCAAGTATCTCAAGGACGTGAACGACTTCCAGGAGCGGCAGCCGATCAGATTGCCGGACTCGGCCATCCCGGGGCATAGTGTTCGCATCTTCTGCGATTATATTACCGGCTCGCCGAAGGATGCCGAATACATGATCCCCGCCGGCTGGCTGTTCGAATTCGTGGGCAGGCCGGTGACCAATGCGGAGGTCCTGGAGGCCGATCACCGGTGGCAGCAGCAGTACCCTGATCTGTATCGGAAGCCCTCCGCCGGGGCTCCGGACATCGAGCGGAAGGCATGGGCGAGGACGCACGAGTCGCGGGGACTCTACTTCGCCCAGCGGCAGCTTTGGGACAAGGCGGCTGAGTCGTTTGGCCGCGGGCTGGACTGGTCGCCCAGAAATCCGCTGATATGGTTCGAGCTGGCATACTCTCAAGACCGCGCGGGTAAGTACCGGGAGGCGGCTGAGTCATACAAGCAGGCGATCACGTTCATGCCGTCGTATGCCGAGGCGATCCACAACCTGGCGATGATTTACGCGAAGGCCGGGGATTACCCGGAAGCCGAGCGCCTGCTGATCGAGGAGTTGAAGCTTCAGCCGGATAATCAGCGCGCGAAGGAGAAGCTGGCGTTAGTCCGAAGGCATTTGCCCTGATTCCATCACGATCTCGATCTTATCCTTCCCCCCCGGACTGCCTGCGATGAGAGGCTCCTTCGGCGGCTGATGAGAATAGCCCTCGAGCTCCACGGGATAAAACCTATAGATGCCCCCGGTGAAGATGCGGTCGAAAACCGCCAAGCCCGAATCATCGGTCACTCGCGATCTGCTGGTTGGCATGGACGACCATTCCCTCTCGCTGAGTGGGACGCGTACTCCTTTCAAGGGATTGCCCGTCCTATCCTTCACCAGTACCTCAAGCTTTCGAACCGGCTCGATGGTGAGCATGCCCCCATGCTTCAGGAGGTTTGTGCGCTTGAAGAGCTTGACGATGCCGTTGTTCCACTTCATGTCCTTCGCTTCCAGCACGACCGTGCCGGGTGGAATCGCCGGCTCACCTCACCCAAATTCCTGGCTCACTCGAGGGACGACGACTTCGAAGTCACCGTGAGCGTCTGTCAGGACCTGCCGGCCGTAGCCCTGGCCCATGAACGCCTGGACGATCACATCGGGCACAGGCCGGCCGTTCGCATCCACGACCTTGCCCCTGGCGATGTCGAGTCTCCTTAGCATGATGTTCACGTGTCTCAGCCCCGACTTGGGAATCTGGAGCGCCTTGCCCTCGGGATCGGAGTCGGAGTAGTTCCCCCCTCCGCCTCCGTATCGGATGAACGCTTTCCCGGGCATTGCTCTGAGGGCAATTCGCCCTTGTGAATCGGATGGTTTGCTAAGGAATTGCCATTTCGGCTTGTCCCTGGTCGGGCCGGCCAGATCAATCATTGCCCCGGCGATCGGCCTTCCGGTCTTCTCATCAAGCACCCGGCCGGTGACTCCGACGCCTCTCGGACAGATCAGGTCGGCGGTTGACATGGTTTTCCCGGCAGTGACCGTCGTGTGGGCGTTGACACCAACCCTGTCTTTCGGATTGGCAGAGACCACGTAATCACCGGGCCGAAGTCCTTCGATAACGAATGAGCCGTCACTGCCGGTTTTCGTATCCTCCCAGTCACCCGTGTCTATCCCCGAAGCTTGAACGGCTGCCCCTGCAAGCGGCTTGCCATGCTCATCGAGCACTCTCCCGGAAAGACCGCCTCCAGGTTTCATGACAATGGGCTCAGCGTGCGAGAATATCTGGGTTGCATATCCCTTGCAGGTCACCCCGGGGCTGATTCTCGCCTTCTTGGGGACGCCGGTCAGCCGGTAGTTCCCCTGATCGTCGGTGGTCGCCGGGTGCATCTTAACGATTGCGAAGAGGGGTGCAGTGCTTACTCCGCTCCCGAACCCCTCCCTGATCTTGACGTAGAAGCCTCTCGGCCACACCTTCACTCCCGGTATACCGTTGCCCTTTTCATCAACCACCCGGCCCTCGCGAATGCCTGGCTTGGAGACCATTATCTCATAGAGGTCCGGCTCGGGCTGATTCCAATTGCCATAGGCCGACAAGCTCCCCCGTCCGCCAAACCAGCCGAGATATCTGTCGGGGGTGAAGGCGATCAGGGCGTATCCTATGCTGCCAGGGCTGTCCTTTGGAGGTGGAAGCGATTTGAACTCGAATGAGCCGTCAGGTCCCGAGATCACCGCCGCCTTGATGGATGTGCCGACATCTTCGGCTTCCCCGGTGTACCACCATTGCACTGCGAATACCTTGACGCCGCTGACCGGATTGCCGTCGGCATTGATGACGATTCCCTTCGCCGAGACCGCGAACACCGGCGTGGCGATCAGCAGACACAGGATGATCGAACTTATCCGTCCCATACTCCTAATAACGGTTTCGCGGCCAAAAGGTTTCGGTGATGATATAGTGTTTGACATGAGAGATGCTTTCTGGCAAGATTGACGCACCGTTCACTGTTTACTGTTCACTTCTCATTAGGAGGTCGGCGGTGGCCAAATCGAGTCTTAATCCACCGGAGGCGGGAGTCGTCTCCACCGAAGAAAGCCCATATTGCCAATTGCGGCCAATCCCCATTCGGGCGGTCACGATGCTGCCCGGATTCTGGAAGTCGCGGATGGATGCGAATCGGGAGCATGGAATCCCGAACCTATACCGCCTGCTCGAGGAGCAGGGCGTGCTGGACAACCTGCGCCGAATCTCCGGGCGGAAGAAGGTCGAGCGGCGAGGGGCATTCTGGACCGACTCCGATCTGGCGAAGTGGATGGAGGCGGCGGCATTTGCCCTGCAGTCTGAGCCCGACCCAAAGCTTAGGAAGATGCTTGACGAGGCGATTGATGACCTGACCGCCATCCAGCGCGAGGACGGGTATATCAACAGCTTCTTCACCGGCGAGTCCCGAAAGCTTTCGGGACGATTCCGAAACTTGCCGATGGAGCACGAGCTTTACTGCGCGGGGCATCTCTTTCAGGCGGCGGTGGCGCATTACCGGGCGACCGGTGCCGCCGGAGCGAGCATCCCGGATCGTCGGGACGACTCGAAGTTCCTGGATGCCGCCACCCGGTACGCCGATTTCCTGGCAGCGACCTTCGGGCCGGGGAAGATCGAGCAGGCGGACGGCCACCCTGAGATCGAGATGGCGCTGATCGAGCTCTATCGAACCACCCAGAAGCGGGAGTACCTCGACCTGGCCGGGTTCTTCCTGGAGGTCCAGGAGTTTGCCGAGAAGCAGTACATCGAGGGGCATGCCGTCCGGGCCCTTTACCTGGCTTGCGGGGCGGCGGACTATTTCGCCGAGACCGGCGATGAGAAGACCATGAAGGCGCTGGAGCGGCTCTGGGCCGACATGACACAGAAGAAGATGTATATCACCGGCGGCGTGGGATCCAGGTATGAGGGCGAGGCATTCGGCTGGCCGTATGAGCTGCCCAATGAGCGGGCCTACGCCGAGACATGCGCCGCCATTGCCGGCATCTACTGGAACTGGCGGATGCTGGCGATCCAAGCCGAATCCCGGTTCGCCGACGTGATGGAGCGGACTCTCTACAACGGTTTCCTGTCGGGCGTCTCGCTCGATGGCTGGCATTACTTCTACATGAATCCACTCGCTTGCTATGGCGACTATCAGCGGCAGGAGTGGTTCGGCTGCACTTGCTGCCCGACGAACGTCGTTCGGATGCTCGCCTCCATGCCGGGGTACTTCTACAGCACGAGCCACGAGGGCGTGTGGGTTCACCTGTATGACAATTCGCGGCTGAGTTGGCATCTTCACGATGGCATGAAGCTCACCCTCGATCAGATAACCGATTACCCGTGGGACGGCCAAGTGGAGATCACTGTGATCCCGGAAGCAACCGCCGAATTCGCCCTCTTCCTGCGAATTCCCAGTTGGTGCGAGTCTGCGTCGGTCTCGGTCAACCATGGGCCCCCGAGCGGAGTTTCGCCGGGTGATTACCTAAAGCTCGAACGAACCTGGCAGCCGGGGGATATCGTTCATCTGGACCTGCCGATGCCGGTCGTTCTGACGGAGGCCGATTCGAGAGTAAAGGAAGATTTGGGAATGGTCGCCATCCAGCGCGGGCCGGTGGTCTATTGCCTGGAGAGCAAGGACAACCCCGACGTGCCGATTCGTGACGCGGAGTTGATGATTGATGAGGATTTCACCGCCGAGTTCAAGCCTCATTTGCTCGGTGGGGTGACCGTGATTGAGGGGCAGGGAGTCTATGCCTGTCCGGATCAGGATCGAGGGGCGCTGTATCGGCCTCTCGACGGCATCAGGCTCGAGGTCCGGGAGACGGACCTGCATGCGATCCCATATTACTCGTGGGCGAACCGAGGCCCGTCGAATATGACGGTGTGGATTCCGAAGAGATAGCATAGGGGAATGGTCAAATGGTTGATGGGGATTTCCAATTCCTTGATCCTGGTCCGTTAAGCGACGGAGAGCTCGAGCTTGTGGTGGTCGAGACGACGCCGGGGGATCCCTCGCGCGAGTGGCTGCCTTCGTATACGTTCGAGATGAGGGTCGGTGGGTACAAGGCAGGCGGCCTCAATCTGCGAATCGGCAATACCCACGGCATAGTCATGTACGGAGGGCATATCGGATACGGCGTCGAGCCGGAGTATCGGGGCCATCACTATGCCGAGAGGGCCTGCCGTCTGATCCTCCCGCTGGCGAAGGCGCACGGGCTCGATCCGATATGGATAACCTGCAACCCGGACAACATCCCCTCCCGCCGAACCTGCGAGCGCCTCGGGGCGGAACTGGTCGAGATCGTCTCCCTCCCCGAGGACAATGACCAGTATCTCAGAGGCGAGAGGGAGAAGTGCAGGTACAGGCTTCGCCTGGGGGTAACCAGTGAACAGTAAACGGTGAACGGTGGCAGGACTCGGCAAGCAATATGTTGAAAGGGCCTTCGGCAAATTCACTTTGAAAGCGAGCGGAGAATGGGCAAGATAAGAGTCACGGTTTGGAACGAGTTTCGGCATGAGAAGCATGCGGATCATCCGGCGAGTACGATCTATCCGGACGGGATGCACGAGGCGATTGCATCTCATCTGAGGAAGCTCCCGGATCTGGAGGTTCGGACAGCCACGCTGGACGAGCCTGAGCATGGCTTGACCGAGAAGGTCCTGGCGGAGACGGACGTCCTGATCTGGTGGGCGCACATGGCGCACGGCCAGGTCAAGGACGAAATCGTGGACCGGGTTCATGCGCGAGTCCTCGGCGGGATGGGCCTGATCCCCCTGCACTCGGGGCATTTCTCCAAGATCTTCAAGAAGCTCATGGGCACGACCTGCAATCTAATTTGGCGAGAAGCCGATGAGAAGGAAAGGCTGTGGGTGGTGGATCCCGCACATCAGATCGCCGAGGGCGTGGGCGAGTACTTCGAGCTGCCGCAGGAAGAGATGTATGGCGAGCGGTTCGACATCCCTCAGCCGGACGAGCTGGTGTTCATAAGCTGGTTCCAGGGCGGCGAGGTCTTCAGGAGCGGGTGCTGCTGGCATCGGGGCAAGGGCAAGATATTCTACTTCCGCCCGGGGCACGAGAGCTATCCGACGTACAAGGACCCGAACGTCCTTAAGGTCATCGAGAATGCCGTCCGCTGGGCGAAGCCCGTGGATACGTACGTTTACACCTTCGGGAACCGGAAGCCGCTGGAGAAGCTGTGAGGGCAGGAGCGAGGATTCGGTTCCTCGTCCGAATGATGCTGTTGGCGATGAGCGTCCCAACCTGCGCAATGGCGTATAATACGTCGTCCCCGTGGAAGGCATGGCCGGCCGTCAAGGTTACGGGGCGTGATGCGAGCATCTGGGGACGGACATACCGCGTGGGCGACCTGGGATTTCCCGCGCAGATCACCTCCGCAGGCGGCAACCTCCTTGCCGAATCGGTTCGACTGGAAGTTGCGGCAGGCGGCCAAGCAGCTACCTGGTCCGGGTCAGGTCACTGGGCGAAAGTCGAGCCTTCGAGTGCGCGATATAGCTACCGAGGCCGTGCGGCTGAGATGGCCCTGAAGGTAGACGGGCTGATCGAGCCGGACGGCATGTGGCGGTTTGACGTGGAACTGACTCCCTCGCGCCCTCTCACCCTCGACCACCTGCGCCTGGTCATCCCGATCAACCGCCGATATGCGAACCTCATGCACTGGTATCCGCTGCCAAGAAACTGGCCGCAGGTTACATTCTTCGACCACAAGTTCCCCAATTCGGGCGCACGCCCGCGCAGTTGGAAATCGCCGTTCACGCCCTTCATCTGGATCGGAGACGAAGAGCGGGGCATCGAGTGGTTTTGCGAATCCGATGAGGGCTGGCGGCCATCGTCCCTCAAATCGGCTCTCACGCTCGCCGAGACACCTCGCGCCGTGGAGTTCGTCGTCCACATAGTCGAGCGTCCCATGAAGCTTGATAAGCCGTACAGGATTACCTTCGGCCTGCAGGCCGGCCCCGTCAAGCCGAAGCAGGACAGCCCTCGATATGCGCACTGGGGCACATATGGGATGGAGACGGAGATCCGGCCCGGCACCGTTCCGCCTGTGACGCAGCTCGATTACCTGAGGGAACTGGGCGTGCGGTTCGTCGGCATGCACGAGGAATGGACCGACTTCCAGGGGATGCCGCGAGTGACCCAGCCGGAGAAGCTTCGGCAGTTGGTCGAGGCGGCTCATGAGCGCGGGATGGGACTCGTACTTTACCACTTGATGGCAATCCCCGACATTGCGCCGGAGTTTGTCTCAATGGCGGAGGATTCCTTGTGCGAGCCGAGAACCGCAAACTACGTCCACTCCCGGCAGCCGCCTCAGCATGATTACCCAGCCTGTCACAGGGGCGAGTATTCTGCACTCTGGACAAAGGGGATCACGAAGCTCTTCGAAGAGTATGGCATTGACGGGCTGTATCTGGACGGAGCCGCATGTCCGATCCCGTGCGCCAACTTGCGTCATGGATGCGGGTATACGGATGAGGAGCATGGCCTGCGCCCGACATACCCAATCTTCGCAACCCGAGAAGCGATGAAACGGCTCAAAGCGATATGCGATTTGCGGGGAAAACCGACGCTCATCGTGGCGCACATGTCCTCCATGATCACGCTGCCGACGCTCTCCTTTGCCGACGTACTGCTTACCGGCGAGCAGTACTGGAAGTCCCCGGCGGACTTCCGCCCGCCGCTGGAATTCTTCCGCGCCGAGTGTATGGGCCACAACCACGGGATACCGACGCATTTCATCGGCTACTCTCCCCTCGGCGGCGAATATGCCCGCACCATGATCGGCCTGCACGACGCGCCGAGTCCCTGGTGTCCCGGAGGAACGGATATGTGGCGGCTGTACACCGAGTTCGACGCCGATGGCGCCCAGTGGGTGCCCTACTGGAGCGAGAAGCCGCTCGCTTCTGCGAACGTTCCGGATGTGCTGGTTTCGGGATTCGCGCACCCAGACGGGCGTGCCTTGCTCGCAGTGGGCGGTGTGAGCGCGTCGAGCCGGAAGGTCACGCTGACTCTTCGAGGGAAGTTTAGGTCTGCGAAGGATGCATTGACCGGGGACGCCCTGGAGATCGCAGATGGGAGAATCGAGCTAAAGCTTGGCCCGGAGTCACTGCGCTGGGTCCGGCTCGAAAGCTCTGCGCGGTAAGCGGCGAGCTAAGTTGATGGGAGCAGATTCAGGCGGTCGATATGGTGGTGGTACATGATGAACACTGATTCGTGCCCGAAAACCGGGAGCGCTTCTTTGCGCAGGAGAGCCATACATCTGGGCTTGGCCGCGCTGTTGGTCGTCGCGGCAGGATGCGGCTCGGCTGCCGTAGGCGCCGCTCAAGTTGAGCGCCAGGACATCTTCAATCCCCAGCGCGAGGCGATATTCGCCTCGGGGATCGTCACCGCCTCGGGCAATCGGTTCTGCGTCTCCGGTAGAGCGTACTACCCCAAGACCGATTTCCTGACAGCCGTATCGCCCGGCGACGACCATGAGAGGTTTAACACGCACTGCTACCTGTCGCAGGGGGAGCAGCGGAAAGCGACCATCCGCAAAGCCCTCCTCGACAGCAGGTACAACTCGATCTACGTCTACCTCCTGAATCAGGGGGATTATGGGGCGCGCGGCAATCACCCGGAGAACGTAGTTACACCATATGGAACCGGCGGCTGGTCGTTTGACACGGGCGCGCTAAACCAATCGCGGCTCGATGGCTGGAAGGCCGAACTGCAAATCCTGATCACCGACTACCAAATCAAGCCGTTTCTCTGGCTCGCTGCCGATGATTCGCCCGACATCGCGGGGGCCAATCTGTCGAAATGGCGGCAATACGTGGATCACATGGTCGCCGCCCTCGAGGATCTGCCGATCCTGTGGGTCCTCGGCCTCGAAGTCGATGAGTACTGGAGCGCGTCGCAGGTGTCCGAGCGACGCGCCTACCTCCAGAGCAAGAGTCGCCATCTCGTGGGCGTCCACCTGACGATTCGCGAGACGCAGAACACCGCGAGTCCATACAAGGACGGATTCGATTTCATCATGGTGCAGTTCGATTCGCCCCAGTCGAACGCGCAGTACGTATCGAACGTCCAGACATACGTGCTGGCAGACCGCCCGTACATAGCCGCCGAATTCAACGTCTCCGGCAGCGGATCCGGCGGTGAAGCCCAGCCGACCGTGACTGCGCGCTCGAAGGCGATCGGACGGATCATCGCAGGCGTCGGTGATCCATCCAAAATCGCCGGCATCGGCAACGGCATCGAACTCCCGCCCCCTGCAAGACGGGCATCGGATGGCGAGCGCCAGTGACTTAATGCAGGAAGGCGGGAGATCCCCTGGCTATCCTCCGTTCCCTCCGTGTTTCATTCGATCTTTGCTTGGAGAGACTCCGGCAGGTCATCCCATTTCATCGGCTTGAGGGAGAAGAGGGCGGCGAAGCGGGCCTTCTTCTCCTTGTCGCGGAGGATGACGCTGTGGAGGGTATTCGTGCGAGGGTTGTCCGGCGCATTGCATAGCAATGCCTCGCGGGCGGGTGAGCCCTTGAACAGGGCATGGACCTTTCCGGCGGGGAGCATCCAGGCCGCCTTCCAATCATCGGAACCATCGCCCTTGCGGACGTTGCTCAGGTAGGAATAGCTCGGGTGAGCGGCCGTTAGCTCATAGGGCTCGGCAGGCAATGAACTCGCGAACTCTCCTCGCCCGTGCCAGACCCAATCGTACGTGTGCTCGGCCGCGCTCTCGACCTCGAAGACATCGAGCAGCCATGAATCCGACATCGCCACGGTCCGCCGCATCTTCACGCCCTCATAGCACGTGTCCGCTCGGGCAGTGACGACGTGGTAGTCGCCATGGAAGTCGCTCGATTCCAGCGAGCCCTCGCACTGCGCCTGAGGGGTTTCATCCACAACGACCGTATTGTGCGAGAGAGTAGACTTGTAGTACTGCTGGTGGATGGGCAGGTTATATGGCCAGCCTCGACCCACATCGGGGGCGAACGTCTGACCCCTCGTGTAGTAGTTCAGCGCCAGCTTGTCCGGGTGCCCGTGACCGCCGCCGTGCGGGCCGAAGTCCAGGCTGACATACTGATCAGCCTGCCCCGATCCGTCGGGGCCTCGTCTGAGAATCGCAAGCCCGCTCGCAGGCAGAATCGTGCTGGAGAGGACGTTCTTGTGGGCCTTGGGCTTGTCTATGCCCATGATCAGCGCGTCGAGGCCCGACCGCTTCATGCGAGAGACAACGTCCTGAAACAGCGGATCGCCCCACCGAGCCGCCGCCACCTCATAATGCCAGCCGCCCGGACTGCCTTCCATGCCGTCATTGAGAGCCGGAGTAGCGCCATTAGGCATGACGGCCTGCAATGGAGCTTCCAGCAGCTTCTTCAACTCAGGGCAAGCATATAGATCGATCCCAGACCGCCGAGCGGCTTCGGCTGTCTTGAGCAGCGCCGAGACGGAATAAGAGTGATATGACCACGAGCCCTCGAACCACATGCCGTCCGCGCCCACGCTGTTCTTCATCTGGAAGTAGAAGCCGCACTCGGGGTCGTTCAGCACCTGGTCAAACAACTTCTCGTCCCTCATGGCAACGGCCGCCGCGAGCATGCCTGCATTGTGCCAAGACTGCCAGTTGCTCTTGCCCGCACGATAGCGCTTGATCGTCTCGACCGACGCCCTGAGCAGCCTATCCTCGACCTTCTTGTGCTCGGCCTCCGTGCCGACTTTCATGCCGAGGGCGAGGTCATACGCCCAGGCGATGTCTATGAGCCAGATTGACTCATTCAGCGTTTGATCCGAGATGTGTGCCGCGGATGGACTCTGCCCTCCCCGGGTGTCCAGCAATGGATAAGAGTCATACCGGTCGGCATATCCGAGCAGTATGTCCAGGGCCTTGCGGGCGTACTTGGGCTCATCGAAGAGGAGCGCGGCGAGGCCGAGGTTCGCTGCTGTGCGGGCGAGGCCATCGTGCTGTCCGTTGTACGGCCTGGCATCGTAAGGCAGGCCGGAGTATGTCTTCTCGCATTTCGGGCATTGATGCTGAGTGGGCGAAAGAGTCTTGAGCGGCTCTTTGCAGTCCGGGCATACGTACGTGACGGAATGCCGTCCGGTCGAAGGTGGATATGCGATCTTTCCGGAGTATGACTTCTCCGCGTGCTGACGAACACTGTCCAAGGTCGCCTGAGCCCAGTCATACTTCTGCGCTCGATCGAGTATCCTGGGAACATCCGAGCGCTCGATGAAAAGGGACGGGTGATCCTTCCACGTGGGTTTCGTTTCTGCTGAGGCAATTGCCGTCAGGACCAAAAGGGGCAAACACATTCTACGCCAATCCAACATACCCAATTTCAAATTTCAGATCGCAAATTGCAGATTGAAAAAACCGCCAACATCCACAATCTGAAATCCCCTTGTACAGCTTTCGACCATCATTCTACCAGGTCGGCGGCCTCAAGGCAATGTTTTGGTCCGCACAATCTGCGGGCCGGAGGTCCTTCAGCGGCTGGATGAGATATTCCCCGGCCCGGGAGGCCCGGCACCAGAGGCGTATGCCTGGTAAGGTATGCGTCCGTTTTGTGTACTCAAGATGACTTCACAATTTTTAGCATTTCCTGCCCCGCAGGCTATATTGTAGTAGAGTCTAACCTACTCTGGAGCTGTTGGATTGATAAGCTAAGGGACTGAACACTCTGATGCGAACCGTCATTGGTTCTTGTTAAGGCCGCCGTGAATCTTGCACGGCAGCCTGTCGGAGCATTCATTCCCATGGCCATCCCGTGGCACCAGAGTACCCCTATTAGCCTTCACCGCTGAAAATGCGCATCGTCTCAGCACATCTTTCTGCCACAACGCCTGCATAGGATGTCGCCTCCGACACATTGGTTTAGGAGGCGCACATGCATACCCCGAAGCTTTCACATTCGCAGAACTTCTTGCATAGTCGGGCCTTAGTCAAGAGGCTCATAGGCATGACCAATATCGCCGGCGACGACGTAGTAGTCGAGATAGGCCCTGGGAGAGGAATCATCACAAAGCAGCTTGCTAAGCTATGCTGCAAGGTCATAGCCATTGAATATGACGTCGCTCTTTGTGATAAGCTGAAGCGCGATCTGAAGGCGATTGGTAATGTCAGGGTACACTGCAGAGATTTCCTCACGTATGCTCTTCCTAATCATGAGTTCAAGATCTTTGCCAATATACCTTTCAATATCACGTCTGCCATCATGGCTCATATCACGACCGGACCCCATCTGCCAACGGACGCTTACCTCATCATGCAAGAAGAAGCGGCACGAAAATATTCGGGGCTTCCATACTCTAAAGAGTCACTGAAGTCTCTCCTCATCAAGCCGCAGTTCAAGCTGAGGATAATCTACCATTTCGCCAACACGGATTTTTCGCCCGTACCCAATGCGTATATCGTGTTTCTGCACATGCATAGGAGAAATGTCCCCTTACTAAAAGAGGCGGAATATAAGCAATACAGGGACTTCTTGTGTTTCGTGTTCTCACAGCATGGCAGGGACCTCGGGGAAAGGATGAGAGCGGTCTTTACCAAGCCACAGATCAGGCGTCTTGCTCAGGAGTTTGGATTCTCGACGGCAGCTCGACCCATCGATTTGTCAATTGACCAATGGCTGGGAGTATTCTGTTATTACTTGATGGGGACAGAAAAGCAAAGGCTCGTCCAGGATGCGGAAAAGAAGCTTCTAAGACAGCAAAGCCGGTTGGCAAAGATGCATAGGAACCGATCGTCACCGGCTCAACTATGACCCTGGCTCCTTAAGGGCCGCTCGCGTTCCGTGACTTCCGCTGTCCAGTCGCGAGCCCGAGCCTTCCAGAAGGCTTCAAGCGAGAAATCATCCGGCCAGACGAAGGTCTCCTCGAGCAGCTCGGCATCGTGAATACGGGATACATTGAAGGTGCGAACCGCCTTACGGACCTCACAGTAGGCGACGAGATACCAGCGCATCGCTTTCACAACTAGTCCATAAGGACGTACGACCCGCACAGACCTATCGTGCGCAGCGTTCTCGTATTCTATGGATATCTTGCGGGAATGCCATACCCCTTGCCTGAGGACGTCCAGGTGGTCGGAGACAGGCAGTCCTTCCCACCAGGGATCGGGATCGAAGTAGAACCTCTTCTGGGCAGCTCGGACGTCCTGGCGGTAACGATCGGGAAGTCGTGATTCCAGGTGTCCGAGTGCACGCTGCAGGTCTATGTGCGCCTCCCGCTGTTCGGACGGATCCATCCCGATGCCGCGAAGGAATAGCCCAATAGCCTCGTCCTGGCGAACTTGCGGCAGATGGTTCGTGTACCCCTCCATCAAACGAAAGCCACCCGCCGGCCCGGCAATCGCCTCGATGGGAATGCCTGCCTCGCAGAGTGTCTCGATATCCCGGTGGATAGTGCGCTCGGACGCTTCCAGGGCGTCAGCAAGTTCACGTGCTTTCAACTGACCGCGTGATTCCAGCAATAGCAGAATGGCAATAAGGCGATGCAGGCGCACGAAAAAACTCCGAAAAACCGACTGACTCATTGTAAAACCATGACAAACTGCTGTCAAGGTTCGCCTGGTATGATAGAATCATCAAGCAATGAGGGGGATGTGGGAATGGCTGATTCATTAATGAAGCGCTGTGGCGGCAATTGCGAAACGTGCACATATCGAGAGCAAAGGGGTTGTCCTGGCTGCATTGCGGCCAAGGGGAAGCCGTTCTGGGGGGTGTGCGAGCTGGCCACTTGCTGTATCTCAAAAGGGCATGACCATTGCGGACAATGCCAGGGATTCCCATGCGCCACGCTGAATGAGTATTCTTACAGCAGCACAAATGGTGACAATGGGGAACGTATTCGTATCCTGGAGATGTGGAATGAGAAGGGCTACGATGCCTGGCAGAGAGAACAGAGCACATAGGGCGGCGAGATGAGCAACGCTAAGGAAGCGATCTTCGCTGAGCGGCTTCGGCGGCAGCGATTGGTTGATCCGGTGAAGACACGGGAGGAGTATGCGTCGCTGTTTCGGCTGTTGCAGCCGGTGTCGCCGATCTTCTTCTCATATCCTGGAAGTCCACCTGCACTGGTGCATCGAGCGGCTTTCGACGATCAGGCTCTAACGGCGGATTGGCGCAGAACCCGCAAGATCGTGAAATGCCGCTTCCTCTCAGGGACTATCGGCTACGTCTTCCGAGAAGACTTGGCCCTCTATGCGAATGCCTTTCAGCGACCGTTGGAGAGGTTCAGCCAGACCCAGGAGTTGGCGTATGAGACTCTTGCGCACGTAGGCCCATTGACCCCCAGGCAGATCAAAGAGGAAACAGGGCTTCTTAATAAGGAGATAATGCCTATCCTGCACCGGCTGCAGGAGGCGTTCCTGGTCTATGAAGACCAGGTGGACACCGATTGGGAACGAGCCTGGTACGTGTTCTCCCAGGAATGGCCGGGCATCTCGATTGAGCCGGATCTCTGCGAGGAAGCGGCATGGGAAGTACTGCGGCGATTCCTGCATTCGCACGTATTTGCCACCCTGGATCAGATCAAGAGCTGGTCAGGCTGGACGGCGAGGGATATCAGACACCTGCTGGGAGACATGACCGCCTGCAAGATGGAGGGATTGGGCGAGGGGTGGATCGAGAGTGAGCCGCTGGACTCCGACGAACCGCTTCGTTCGACGTTCATGCTTCACAAGGCCGATCCTCTCGTTCGTGCGAACGCAAGTGAGTTGAAGGAGCGTTTCGCCGGGCTGGAGGTTTTGCAGTACCTGCTGATAGACGGCAACTTTCAAGGAGCAGTGTGCGGCCATTGGCGCATTGGGCCTCATGACGTTGAGGATATCGTTCTCAACTCGCCTGAGGATGAGCGCCTGACAAGGAAGGATGAGATATTGGAAGCAGTAGCTTGGAAATACCGCCCACCATCACATCATATCCTTCGCTATGACGGGAGGCCCGTGTAGCATAGCGCAGGAAAGGTCTTAGGCCGTGCCATGCCTAACAGTCAGGTATGGATAACCTTTCTTATCGCGAATTATATGCTCCCGGGCATTTCGGCAATTCGTATGAGATCATGGCCGACTTCCAGATGAGGGAAGTCCTCCAGGAGGCGAAGTCCTGGGGCTTCAATGCATACGGCGACTGGCTCGATTGCGCCGACCTGAGAGACCCGTTCAACAATCCCTATCACGAATGGCTGCTCCCTCAGGCGATCTGGGAGCGGAAGGTGACGAACTTCAAGATCGCGCAGGAGGTCGGCCTGCAGACCAATTTGTGCGTCACCCCAAACCACGTCTACCTCGACCAGCTCGCGTCTGATATCCTTGCGGATCGGAGTGGTGGACGTATTCAGGGACAGCTCATTTGCCCATCGAAGCCTGCCGGGCACGAGATAGTGCTAAAAAACCAGAGAAACGTCTTCAAGAGCCTCAAGGACCGAGGCATTCGGCTGGACGCGATCTCCGCCTGCCCCTATGACTACGGCGGATGCAACTGTCCCGCATGTCGGCCGTGGATTCTGACATTCGGCAAGCTGGCGGTCGAGATCCATGAGATCGCGAAGGAGTACTTCCCCGACATCAAGGCCCGGCTCATCGGCTGGTGGTGGACCGTGCAGGAACATGACCTCTTCAAGGAATGGGCCGATAGGGAAGCTCATGGGCGGTTCGTCTCCATGGCGGCGCACATCCCCTATGGCGAAACCAGGCCGGCGGCGGTCAAGCTGCCTGAGGGATGTGAGCTCCATGCCTTCGTGCACATAGGCTATGCCGAAAAGGCCTCGCCCAGGGACGTGTATGGCCCATGGGGGCCGGTGATCGCTCCGAATCGCCTCGCCAGGACGGTCTACGAGCTGAAGGGCATCGAGTGCAAAGGATACATGGCCTATTCCGAGGGGCTGCTCGATGATCTCAACAAGGCTCTCCTGGGCGCGCTTTCGTCGGGCAAATCGGCGGATTCGAGGTCGGTGCTGGCGGAGTATTCGGACAAGTACTTCGGCGCTCGGGGCTGGGATCGGAAGGCCTGGGCGGCATGGCTTGTGAAGTGGGGCGAGCCCTGGGGAGTGGACGTTGTCCCCGCACGCAAGGAGTTCGACCGCCTGGCAGAGGATGCCCCTCCGAGCTGGCGGCTTGCTCAATGGGAGGCGAAACTCCGCATCTTCGAGGCCCACGCGGAGGCGTCGAAAGGCGATCAGTGGGGTAAGGCGCGCCTCGCCGCCGGCGACCGCTTCTTCCTGGAGCGGGACAAACTCTATCGGGAGGTCTGGCAGCTTGGGCTCGTGCGTCATGTGCTCCACCCGCGATATCATCCGCCATCATGGCTGTCGGACTGGCAGAAAACCTGCTTGGCAGATGGAGCGGCATTTCGGCATCCCCACGCCGGGCGTGGTGATGACCCCCGTGCCGCATATCGAGGTGACCCTATTCTGGGATAACAAGATGAGCGGGACATCATGCGGTCCCCGGCTATGTGAGGCTGGATCTGCGCTATGGCTGGCGACTGAAGGATGGGACTCAAGTGAGCCTGGTAGGCCAGAACCTGCTGGAGGACCATCATCAGGAGTTCTACGGTGTGCTAAATGAAGAGAATACCGAAGTACCTCGCACCTTCTACGTGAAGCTGACCAAGGCCTGGTAACTCCTGGCTACCGACTTGAGAACTAAGCCGAGATGGCCGCTTGAAGCTGCCCGGCCAGCGCCGAGTACTTGTCCCTGGGCAAGGACTTCTCATCCGGCAGGGCGAACCAGGCGGCTCGATCCCAGGTGGGGTCGGTCGTGTAGCGTGGGATGATGTGGACGTGGATGTGCGGGACGACATTCCCCAGAATCTCGTAGTTCAGCTTCGCCGGCGTGCAGACCTGTCGGATGGCATGGGCGACGCGGGCGATGTCCTCCATCAGCGCCGATCGCTCCTTGGGGCTCAGGTCATCAATCTCGACCGCATGCTTCTTCAGCACCAGGATGCAGTAGCCTCGAAAACTCGCACTCGGCTGCAGATAGGCGCGGGTGATGCTCCCATCCGCCATGAGTTCACAGCCCTTGGATGGATCCAGGCAAAGAGGACAGTTTTCTTCTGCCATAGTGTCGTCTCGTCAGAAATGAGCGTTCACGATACCGGTCAAGCCTGAGTAGAATAGGAAGATGTAGCCCGTATTATAGCCGGCATGCACCAGCCAGGGCACTCCGAGATTGCGGTATCTCACACGGAGAACGCCGAATATCACCCCGAATACCATCATCCATGCAGTCTGAGCCAGCAAGAGGAGACCGGTCTCTCCTATCTGGAGTTTGCCGGGCAGGTGATAGAGTGCAAAGATCACTGCCTGAATAAGAATGGCCGGGTGCGCAACCTTGAACCTGGCAAGCAGTGCGCTGAGTAAGTAGCCCCGGAATAGGAATTCCTCGACCGCCGCCCCTCCGACTGCAAACAATGCTGAACCGATGAGTGCAGGCGCCGCTAACTGAAATGTAGAGTGTGCGAAACTTAGCCAATACCTACCATACGGGTACTGGCTCAGTGCGCCGAGAGCAATCGCAGCAGGCACCATAACACCAACCGCCCAAGTCGTTCCTTTGAAGACAGACGCACCAGTCGGACGGCCGATCAGGCGCAGGGAGAGGATGACGAAGGCGAAATTAACCAAGGCAATCCCGGCGATCACCGGCAGTCCCCAGAAGCTGAGAAGGTAGGCTTCTAACCCTGGCGATCGGACCGTTAGAAAGCCCCAAACGGTCATGCTAGCCATCGCAACAAGTATCCGAATCCCAAGCCGGCCTGTATTCACGCGCCAGGCAAGAGGGAAGAGCGCCCCCGCATACGCCAGCATCATCAGGGTATGCCAGAGAACAGTGATGATCGGGGATCTGTGCGGCAGCAGGAGAAGGCGTAGGAACCCTGGCTTAGGAACGACCTGTTCGGTGAAGATGTAATCAGGCACTGGACTTGTTAGGTCCAGCTTGGTAATTGACCAGACCATCGAAGCCTTGCTGGACTTACTTTCGGTCTTGAGTACCAGAGGGAATCTCGGGTCAGTGCTGACCCAGACTTTGTAGGTGGCATCACCTGTCTTGAAGTGGTTGATCCCCTGCCATTGTTCTACAGGCAAGCCATGCATCCTCCCGTGCCCGACCAGCTTGGGGCTGGAAGGACTTGACCGGTGTGGGAAATACAGATCAAGGTCGGGAGGAAAGCAGGCGCTTGGGAAGGAAGTCCATCGAACTCTACCGGTTTTGCTAGGCAGCCCCGCATAGGAGTACCTACCAGCGCGTATTTGGCAATAGGTCTGCGGAAAGAAATTGGTCTTGGACTCAACTCGCCACTTGCTGCGGCCTTGAAACCATATCCGTGCTTCCATGAAACTGCGCTTGCCATGGAAGCTTCTGTCCAGGCGCACTTCAGCATAGCCGCTGACCTTAGGCTGGTCGGGTGGAAGCGTGAAGTCCCTGGTGGCAGGGATCGCTTCCATGGCTAGGAGGCTGAGCGTGAGAATAGGCATCCATCGAGCAAGTTTCATGGAAATCACCCGTTCACTTGCTTTAGTAACTCCAGTATCCTAATAGTTGCATTCTTCACGAGTAAGTTGACCCCCTTGCGGCCGAGGGCTGAGGAGGCTTCACGCGGATCGGAGCCGCCGACGCCGTCTTCCTCCCACGTGAGTTCCTTGTCGGGGAGGCGGGAGAGGTCAACCATCTCAGGATGGAAGAGGAGCATGTAGGAGGTCTCGTGCTTTCCGGCATGATCGCCCGGGATGCCCTCGTCCTTCGTCGGCTCGTAGTCCGGGAAGGCCCAGGCGATGCAGGCGTCGTGCGAGGTATTGAACTCAGCGACGACCTCCTGAATCGCCTTCACGTGCTCGCCGCCGTAGTGCCCCATGACGATGACCATGACCTTGAACCCATCGTCCGCCAGGTTCTGGAGGTATTCGCCGACGAGCATCTTGACGCAATCCCTGCTGAACTCCATGCCGCAATCGAAGCCCTTGTATGTCTTCATGGTACAGAAGCCGCAGTAGATCGGCGGGAACACAATGCCGCCGGTCTCGGCGCAAAGAGCCAGGCACTGGCCATGCGACTTCAGCGTGTCCAGGCCGAGCGGGTTATGGACACCATGCCACTCGTGCGCCCCCCAGGGCAGATAGGCGATGGGGGCGGCCTCCTTGGCGGCCCGGTACTCTTGGGGCTTGGTGAATTCATATCTCATGGTTCCCCCTCTGACCTGTCGGACACGTCTGACAAGTCGGACCGATCCCTACTGATGAACCTCCGGATCCTGAATCCTCGCTCGGAGCTTGATCGTGAATACCCCATCCCCGGTGAGGATCCCCTCGCGGGCGAGGAGGCGGCCGTTCTGCCAGTTCGAGATCCCAAGCTCGGGCCGGCAGAGGGCGAACTGCCCATCAACCCACCGAGTCATCCCATCGCCGATGAACGGCGCATTGATCTCCCTCAGAAATCGCTCGTGGGCTGAGGAGTCCTTGCTGACCAGGCATGCCTCCAACAGGGGGCTCTGAGAATTGAACAGCCGAATCCCCTCGTCAAGGCCCGCAATCGCCACCACCGTGAACTCCGGCGTCTGCTCCCACTCCCACTCGTGGCCGAGCTGATTATGCGGCCAGACGGTCGCGATCAACTCGTGCTGGACGCCGGTCGCCCGATGAACACTCGTTTCGGTATTGTAAAGCTCATGCGGGATGATGTCCTCGCTCCCCTCAGCGATGTGCAGCCGATAGCCCTTTCCGCGCTCGTCCAATGCCTTCAGCATCCGGGGAACGAGCTCGTCTGCCCTGGACCGAGCGATGCACAGGACATTGAGTGTATTGCAAACCTTCCGGTCAATCGAGTGATAGACCGCGCGCTCGAACCTCGTGGGATCGGCGGTCTCATCGGCGATCAGCCACGCGCCGCCTGTGCCGTGGAGACTGACGGCATTCCCGGTCTCGCGGGCAAGCGCCCCGAGGAGGTCAACCGTCCGCCCCGTTCCACGAGCGACCGCCAGCGCCAGGCTGGAATTCGCGAAAAGCGCCCATCCCGCCGAATGCTGAGCGCTCTCCAGGAGGGTCGCCGCATTCGGATGGAGGCCCGATGCCGCCAATGCGGGATTGAGGGCATGCGTCATGATCGCCTTCGCGGTCTCCAAGGCGTCGCTGCCGATGCGAAAGACGGCCGTGTTCCCGCTTCGGAGGACGCCGGTCGCATCGGCGAGGACGTTCGGCCGCCCCTCGAATACAAAAGCGACCACCCCGACCGGGCTCAGCACTCTATCAACCGTCCAGCCCTCATGCTTGACGGTCGAGGCGACCTTATCCCTGCTCGACGGCAGATCTCGCCACTGACCCAGTCCCTCGATCATGCGCCTGCGCATCTTCTCATCGGCAACGAGCCGGGTTGTGGATCGGCCCTTCTCCTTCGCACGGGCGACGTCCGTCTGGTTTACCGAGGCAATCCTGGCCCAGACGACATCATCCGCTAGGCGATCCGCAAACCGGGTGTAAAACTCAGTGATCTGTTGGTCAGCCACCCCCAACATGGCCTCGAAGGCCTCGACCGCCTTCAAGACCGCGCTCGAAACAAGGTCATGAACCACCTTCGGGATGTGGAGGATTTCGCCGGTCTTGCGCACGGCGATGAGCTGATCGCCCGGCTGGAACTTCTCCGCCAGCTCCTCCGAGACGTGGACAATTCTGTCCCCGCCGACGAGGATAGGCATTCCGGGCGTGAGTTTGTCTAATCTAGCTTCCATTGGTTTCCTCGTTCGTAGGTCTGACAAGTCTTGCTGGTCCGACGAGTCCGGCTTTACGCATTACGGATTACGGGTTACGGATTACGCATTAGAGTGCCATCATCTCCTCAAGCCGAACAAGCTCCTCGTCGGCAGGGCGCTCTTCGGCAAGCACCTCATCGAGCGGCATGGCGACCGGTCGGCCGGCCCTGATCCCGACCATGATTCCCGATTGGCCGCTGAGAAGCATCTCGACCGCGGACGCGCCGAGTTTCGTCGCAAGCAGCCTGTCAGCAGCGGTCGGAGACCCTCCACGCTGGACGTGCCCCAGGACGGTCAGCCGTGCCTCGTACTTGGGACCGGCAACGGTATTCAGGCATTCACAGATATCGGTTGCAGTGGGACGAGCGCCCTCAGCGACAACTATGATGAAGTGCGGCTTGCCTCTCTCACGCGCCTGAGCCATCTCTTTCACGATCTCTTCCATGCTCATCGGCCGCTCGGGTACGATGACCATCTCCGCGCCGCCCGCCACTCCTGCCGCCAGCGCCAGATATCCGCTCCGACGGCCCATGACTCCCACCACGAACGCCCGTTGATGCGCGCTCGCCGTGTCCTTGATCTTGTCCAGCGCTTCGAGGATGGTATTAGTGGCGGTGTCTGTGCCTATCGCCATGTCGGTTCCACAGATGTCGTTGTCTATGGAGGCGGGCGCGCCCACGCACGGAATGCCGGCGTTGTGAAGCTCCCTCGCACCTCTCAGCGAGCCATCGCCCCCGATGACGACCAGCCCCTCGATCCCAAGTGTACGGATGTTGTTGATCCCCTTCTGGAAACCCTCCGGCGTGCAAAACTCCTCACATCTCGCCGTCTGGAGGATCGTCCCGCCCCATCTCGCAATCCCACCGACCGAGCGGCTGGTCAGGGCTTGAGCATCGCCGGACCATAAGCCCGAGTACCCCCGGCTGACGCCGACTGTCTCGACGCTCCGATAAAGGGCCGCCCGAACGACGGCTCGGACGCACGCATTCATGCCGGGAGCATCTCCTCCGCTTGTCAACACACCGATTCTTTTCATGGCAGAATTATAGCATAAAGGTTATGGGTTGTGGGTTATGGGTTATAGGGCTCCCCAAAACCTGCAACCTACCACCTATAACCCCTCTTTCACGCTCCCGCTATCCTCGGCATCCGAGTCGGCTCGCAGACGAGGGTTGCGTTCATGAACTTGCGCAGGAGCTCACACTTCACGCCCGCGTAGTTGGGGTCTGCCCATCGATTATGAACTTCGACGGGGTCCTTTTCGAGGTCGAATAGCTCGCCATAGTCACGATCTCGGTAGACGGTGATCTTGTAGCGTTCGTCCACATAAGTTCTCAGGTGAACGAGCGTTGGCTCATGGCGGTTCTCGACGACCACCCAGTCCCGAGCCGAGTTTTTCTTGCCCTGCCACACATCCCACTGATTCACACCGGTCATGAGGCCGGGGACGTCAATTCCTGCTGCCGCCAGGAACGTTGGCGAATAGTCTACCAGACTCTGGAGCGACGAGTTCACGGAATTCTGGGCGATCCGTCCCGGGAACCAGGCGATCATCGGCACGCGAATCATGTCCTCATAATGGAACGCCCCCTTCGCAATCAGCCCGTGCTGACCCAGGAAATGCCCATGGTCGGTCGAGAAGACCACAAGCGTATTATCCGCCAGCCCCAATCTCTCCAGGCCCTCCATGATTCGTCCGATCTGCTGATCCATGAGGCTGATCATGCCATAGTAGATGGCCATGTTCTTCTTGAGCGCCGCCTCACTGATGAGATGCGAATGGAAGCCGTGTGCCCCATAGGTCTCGCGGTACA